>Ga0208643_1001082_pt1 | contig 16000 bp, 24 predicted proteins | sample VirMetDEL_Nov_12_FD_184516 | JGI IMG/M metagenome (GOLD analysis project Ga0208643, IMG submission 184516) | Aqueous microbial communities from the Delaware River and Bay under freshwater to marine salinity gradient to study organic matter... | ecosystem: Environmental > Aquatic > Marine >... | reverse complement strand
AAAGAGCAGGTGAATTATTAAAAACAAACAAGAACAACAGAACACCAAGACCGAGTCATTACAAGTTTTTATCTAACGAGATGCGTAGTGGGAATTGGAGAAAGAATGGCGAGTCTATTGTGATAGACAGTTTAGGACATTTAATTGACGGGCAGCATAGGTTATTAGCCTGCATTGACTCCAACACGCATTTTGATACTATATTAGTTGAAGGTGTGGAAACAAGTGTGGTGTCAACTATTGATACGGGTAGTAGAAGGAGTTTGTCTGACACACTTAAGATGAATGGCTTTAAAAATTCCGTAAATTTAGCAGGGTTAATCACATCATTTCACACGATGATGAATGGTTCAAATAGTATTGGCAGAGGTAACTCGGCTAAACTAAGTAATTCAGATGGGTTATATTACGCCAATAAAAACAAAGACCTACTATATACTATCCTCAAGTTTTTAACCAACGTGCATCACAAACAAGTAAGTCCGGTTTGGAGGCTGACTGAATTGAGTAAGGTTTACTATAAACTAAATGGATTGAGTGAACCTACCGATGAACTATTAGATTTCTTCAAGCTACAGATTGGTGCAAACTCTATTGAGGGGTGTGCAGCTACTTATGTGTATAAGATAAAAGCTAGAGCGCAACAACAAAAGACACCATTAAATGGGATGTGGGTATTAGCCTTAGTGGTTAAGGCGTGGAATTTATATATAACGGGTAATCCTCCGATTGGTTATTTAAGGCACGACATAAATAGCAAATGCCCCGAAGTACTAAAACGTGCGACATTGTGATAGATGTAGAATTGTTTGTATACGAGAATGGGGAGGTTCGGGTTGGAGCAGAAGGGGTGGCTGATATAGTCATCCCTTATATGGAGGATGCAAGCATTGAGGGTTTGCTTAAAACCTTTATACACTACAATGTGATTGACATTACCTATCCCCATCAGGACGTGAAGCAGGAGGCTCTAATCAAGCCGTTGCTATTAAGGAATATTCAAGACAGACTGCGTAGAGAAATGTGATTTGTGTTATTCATCTACCAACGCCTCGTATCTTTATCGATACGGGGCTGAGGTGGTAGAAGATTATAAGTATTATGAACCCTCCAAGAAAAGTAAAGCAGATTGATTCAAATGGCAAAGTGGTGAATGTTTGGGATAAAATATCTGAAGCCGCTGAAAGTACAGGGACTAATTATGGTAGTATATGTAATTGTTGCAGAGGAAGAATAAAAACGGCAAACGGGTTTAATTGGCAATATGATAATTCTAATATTAAAGTAAAAAGAGACCCATTAGATTCTCTATTGGATTTTCTTTAAATAAAGTTTGTTTATTAAATTAATTGAACTATCTTTGAACTGTAATTAGACATTATGCTTTGGATTAAGATACAATTATTGCTCCTCAGAATGAGGATAACAAGGAAGGATAAATTATGAAGAAATATTACATAATGAATGAGGATTTAATGCTAAGGGAAACCAAGCGTTTTATGTCTTACAGAGTGGGTATTGTATTATCCATAGCGTTGATGATTTTTATTATTCCTAGCGCGTTAACGCCTAAGGGGGTAATGGCGCCATTAATGGTTAACTCAGTCGATACTGTATATGTATCGGCGCACGACACTACGCCGTTAACCAAGGATAATCTATGGTTGTTCATCAATCAGTGTGAGATACAATTCCCTGATGTTGTGTTCCAACAATTTATGGGGGAGACTAATCACCTCAAGTCTAAGAGTTGCTTGATAGCAAATAACCTTGGAGGTTTCAAGGTGGAGCCAAGTGATAGGTATGAGGCCACTTATCACATCAAGGGTGTGAAATACTTAAGCCACTTGGTATTCCCTACGTGGAAACACTGTGTGATGCACTATAAGGAGTTTCAAAAGGCAAACTTCGACAAGAAGCCTAGGAATTACTATAGGTTCCTAAAGAGTCAGGGCTACGCAGAGAGCCCACTCTATATCAATCTATTAAAAAGTATTGACGTACCGGATAGTATAAAAAAATGAAAACAATAATCCATGTCAACCAACACAAGATAAAGTCCAACTCAAAATCGGGAAAGAGAGAGCCGGTCTTAACTTGCAAAACCTATAAGTCTAATGATTACGCCCATGAAGCTATAATATTTGGGCAAGATGGGAAAGAGGCAGCGAAAGTTATATATAGTCCAAATAACCCACTGAAATGTGGGGCGAAGGTTTGGATTGAAACTAAGAATAAAGTAGACATAATAGAAAGATATCTATGAGCATACTAGAAGCAATGAAAGTAATGATAGATGGTGGTGCGGTAACGCATGCATCTCTTCCTAAAAAGGGCTTATATGCGTGTGATTTCATACAGTGGACTGAGAAGGGGATTGTTGACCACGAAGATTGTCAGCGCTCAATGCTTTGGGATAGTATTATGAAGGATTTAAAAACGTACAATAAAAATTGGATAAAAGTAAAATGAGAGCAAAAGATTTTATAAACAACATTGACAATAAGACCTATCAACGCATACGCAAAAGCAATGGAGATGCGGAGTGTCGAAGATATTTACTAGAGAGATTGGATGATTTAACTCCTAGTAGTAATTTCATTAGAGGCCGACATTGGTTGGACATTGAAGATTCAGGAACTGAAGTAAATTAAAATGATACACATAACAAAAAAAGATAGGTTTGTTTGGTTAGACTTAACGAGCCGGATTAGAGGAATGAATGATATAGAGATTCAGGAACTATGGATGGGACTAGAGTTCTATGCAGTTCTTGATGATGACTCTGAGTCATTGATTACTGAGATGGAAGAGCTAAAGGAGGCCATTGATTTGGGATTCAAAATATGCATCGAAGCAGGCCATCTTCCTCAGCCGGAGGCTTGGTGGGGCAAGGCTAAAAAGTTTGTCAAGGATGGCTATTGGTATATCCGTGTAAAAGATGTGAAAAACCTTGCACACGTTCAATTTTAGTATTACCTTCGTCTAATAAATGAGAGCAGAAATGAAACGACCCAAAAGAGAGGACTTTATGAGTGGAGTCCATCAAATAGATTTTCAAATACAATTAAGTAAATATCGTAGGGCATTAGAAGAATATATAGATTATTTAGAATCAAAATGAAGCAAGAAGCATTTAAAGAGTACACAAAAAAGGTATCAAATCTCTTCTCTATATCAGAGAAGGATGTGTTTACCAAAACAAAGAGACGAGTGGTGGTGGATGCAAGGCATCTTCTGTACTATCTATGTTTCCAAAGACCCATGCAGATTAAATATATACAGAGGTATATGTCTGAACAAGGGTATGAGATTGGGCACTCCTCAATCATACATGGCAAAGACCAAGTTGCTCAAAAGGTAGAGGACGATGAGGACTATTTAAAAATCACAAAGCAACTAGCATAATGTACACATTAAGGGATATATACAACCAAGCAAAAGAGGATAGGCAATCTATATCCTCTACGTCTACCGGAAACACCCCTTATGAGTCTGAATCCCTGTACGACTGTAAGATAACATGTCATGGTGATGATGACGGGGATGTCTTAATTTTAAACACCGCATTAGGTGGTGATTGGTATACCAATATAGCCAAAGTATTAGAGGAAATATTTATAGTGCACGGTTGGAGGATTGGTGTTTACGAGTTGACACTATCAAACTGTAGGCAGAAGTTGGAGACGATAGAGAAAGAAATAAAGGAGGAGGTAAACGGTAGGTTGAATCCAAAGAAGATAAAGTCTCTAAAAAACTCAAGAAATGAGGTAATGAATTATTACCATAGCATAAAAAAGAAAAAATTTAATTACATAACAAAGAAAGAATGACAGTAAAAAAATCAGTATTCGAAACCCTTTCGGCAATCAATGTCAATGATAAGGTCGAAAAGAAGAAGAACCTCACCTACCTATCATGGGCATGGGCGTGGGGTGAAGTAAAGAAGGCGTATCCTAATGCCACTTATAGTGTTATTTACAACACAGAGGGGCAGCCATGGACTTATGATGAGCATTTGGGGTACCTAGTCCAAACAGCGGTAACTATTGAAGGGGAGACGCTACAAATGTGGTTGCCGGTAATGGATGGTGCCAATAAAGCAATGATGGCCGAGGCGTATGATTATACCACGCGGTACGGTGATAAGACATGTGAGGGTGCATCAATGTTTGATATAAACAAATCATTAATGCGATGCTTGGTGAAGAACCTAGCCATGTTTGGAATGGGACACTATATCTATGCAGGTGAAGATTTGCCTGAGAATGAGGAGACGCCAAAGGTAGCCGTTAAACCACCTACTACAGCTAAGGCTAAGTTTACACCGGAGATACCTCAAGCATCCACCCACATCCCATTAGAATTAAAAACTGAGAATTGGGCTAAAGCGATGAAGTGGATTATCGCTAATAAAGCAAAAGGTATGGAGGAGATAGTGAGAGTTCTTAGTCAGAGGTATACCATATCTGATGCAGTGAAGGATGAGATTAAGAAGAAGCTATGAACTTAACAATTAGAAGGATAAGGCTTATTGCTAACAACAAAACAGCACTGCGTGAGACAAGGACTTATGTCTTGGTGTTAATGCATTCCAAGCTAAAGTGGTACAACTTTAGGTTAATTAAATTAATTTCAAATGAAATAAAACAGAGAGAAGTATTGTGAGTGCAGAAATAATAGAGTTACTAAAGAATGACGATGAGTATTACGGGGGCGTTGGTCGCCAATACTTATCAAATTCAGATGTAGGGTCGTTGCTTACGAATCCAAAAGAGTTTGGTGTGCAGCGGTCAGACAGTAGTGTATTTGCGGTAGGGAGATTGTTTCACCAATTGTTCTTGGAGCCTGAGAAGGCAGCAGCAGTAAAACATGTTGACGCATCGACCCGTGCCACTAAAATCTACAAAGATTTTTTAGCCGAGCAGACTAAGGAGATTGTCCTGCTCACCAAGGAGGTATATATGGTGAAGAAATGGGTAGATGCCATGAGTATGAACCTTGACTTCTTTGATATCATAAATGAGGATGGGGTTACATACGAGCAGCCTGCCATTGGTGAGATAGGTGGTCAGATGTGGAAATGTAAAGCAGATATTATTACAAACACACACCTGTACGACCTCAAGACAACCGGAGATATAGAGAAGTTTAGGTATAACTTCTTTAAATACAACTACGATAGCCAAGCGTACATCTATTCAACGCTTTTGGGTAAGCCTATGGTATTCCTTGTTATCGACAAGAAGACGCTAATGATGGGCAAATACACCGTAAGTGCATCAACATTAGAGGGTGGTGCAGCCAAAGTAAGTCGGGCTATTGATGTCTACCAAAAGTTCTTTGGAGATAACCCAACAACAGACATTGGTCAGTTTTATTTTGACCAAGAGATTTAAGATTTTACGTGCAGGGTTCCAAGCACGACACTTTTTGGAACAATAATTAATTATTTTAAAATGTCAGATGAAAAAGTATTTGCGGATGGATTCATGTTCAAACGTAGAGACAATGCTCCTGAATGGGTAGTAGGGAGAATGAGTGTAAAGTGCGACGACGCAGTTGCGTGGATGCGCGAGAATCACAAGGATGGTTGGATTAACTTAAATGTTAACCAAGCAAAGTCAGGGAACTACTACGTAGAGCTTGACACCTTTGTACCTAAGGCGCAGACTACAGCGCCCGCTAAGGCTACTAAAGAGGTAGTCGGGGACTTACCCTTCTAGAATTAACAACTCAAAGCAAAGGGGTCTTAATCGACCCCTTTTTTTACCAATGCTCAGTGCTAACTTTATTCCACTACTCTCTCTCTCTATTACTTATACTATTTATTTAATTTTTATATACGAGGGTAAAAAGTAAGCATTACAAGCAACTCATTGATTATCAGAAACAAAGAAAGCACAAAGAAAGCACGAATGAAACACATAGTTACCATATTTAAAGATATTATGGATATTGGCACACCATTCCATAGGAATGTTGGTCATATCTTGGACAGAATAAAGGATGGCGCATCCAAGGATTTAGTAAAGCGTATAAGAAAAGAACAACGTAAGCCTGAGAGAAACGAGTTAAAAAAGCAATTACCATCGATATGCTTCTCCGGTACATTCACCAAGAGGGTGGATAGTGGACTTCAGGAGCATAGTGGTTTAATATGCTTAGACTTTGATGGATACGAAAAGAATAAGGACTTGTTGCAAGACAAGGAGAACCTATCGAAGTCTCCATATGCGTTCTCGGTATTTTTATCTCCATCCGGAAAGGGATTGAAGATGTTGATTAAGGTTCCACAAGATGCAGACAACCATGTGAATTATTTTAACGCACTAAAAAAGCATTTAAATAATGATAAGTTTGATGTAACTAGTAAGAATATATCTAGAGTGTGCTACGAGTCTTATGACCCGTTGATATACGTCAACGATAACTCATCTATATGGGATAAGGTTGATGAGCCGGAGTATCAAGAGAAACACCAATACAGAGATGAACCAACTATACCAATCACAGACGAGAATAAGATTGTAGAAATCTTAGAGAAGTGGTGGCTTAAGAAGTACCCAATGGATGAGGGTATGAGAAATCAAAACTGTTTTATATTGGCATCAGCCTTTAATGATTTTGGTGTTAATAAGTCCTTGGCTTCTTATATTTTGGTTAAGTACGAATCGAGTGATTTCAATGAGGCTGAGATTTTAAGAACAATTGACTCTGCGTATGCGAAGACTCAAAATTTTGGCACTAAGTATTATGAGGACGAGGAACGCTTAAACAATCTGAAGATTAAATTGAAGCGAGGTGTCCCAAAAAAGGAGGTGCGCGACCAACTAGAGGAATACCAACTAGAAAAAGAGGTGGTAGACGCGGTATTAAGACGCATCGATGATGAGGCTAAAGAGACTCAGTTTTGGACGAAGTCAGAGAAGGGTATAATAAAGGTGGTACATATACTGTTTAAGCATTTTTTAGAGGAGAATGGGTTTTATAAGTACTGTCCTGAGGGTGGAAGAAATTATGTGTTCGTAAAGGTTACTAATAACTTGGTTGACCACACAGATGAGAAGCAGATAAAGGATTTTATTTTACAGTATCTAATTAATATTGAGGATTCAAGTATCTACAATTACTTCGCTGACCAAACAAGATTCTTTAAAGAGGACTTCCTAACGCTGCTAGAGACGATAGATATATATTTCATTGCCGACAGTAAGGATGCGGCATACATATACTACAGAAATTGTGCCGTGAAGGTTACAGCAAAAGAAATTAAGCCGATTGACTATATTGATTTAGGAGGTTATGTTTGGAAAGACCACATTATAGATAGGAAATTTACAGATGGAGTTCCTGATACAGATTACAAACAGTTCATAAGCAACATCTGTAATGGAGAGGAGGATAGAGTACAATCCATGGAGTCAACCATAGGGTTTATGTTACATGCGCACAAGAGCCTATCATATTGCCCTGCGGTTATATTGAATGATGAGGTTATATCTGACAACCCCGAAGGAGGAACGGGTAAGGGTATATTCATCAATGCTTTAAGCCAAATGAAGAAGGTGGTGACCATTGATGGTAAGTCATTTACATTTGAGCGTTCCTTTGCATACCAATTGGTGTCAGCAGACACTCAGATACTTGTATTTGATGACGTTAGGAAGAACTTCGCATTTGAGAGACTATTCTCTGTCGTGACAGAAGGGTTAGATTTAGAGAAGAAAAACAAGGATGCAATTAAGATACCATTTAGTAAGTCTCCAAAGATTGGTATCACAACAAACTATGCGATTAAGGGTAGCGGAAACTCATTTGCTAGACGTAAGTGGGAGTTGGAGCTACATCAATGGTACAACAAGAACCGAACACCCATAGATGAATTTGGGAAGATGTTCTTTAGTGAATGGGATGACGATGATTGGTGTGCGTTTGACAACTATATGATTGGATGTCTAAAGCGGTACTTAAGAACAGGATTGGTTGAGAGCAAGTTTGTGAACCTTGAGTTAAGAAAACTGTCTGCTGAAACAAACCATGAGTTTATTGAGTGGTGTGGATTAATACCGGGGGCTCAACCTAGTCATTTATTGACATTCAACTCTAGGATACCATTAGGTACTTGTTATCAAGACTTTACGGAGTCGTATCCTGATTATGGGAAGCATTCAAAGGATAAGCTGAGTATGATTAAGTTTAATAAATTCATGGCCGCCTATGGTACATATGTGTCGGGCAGTACCCCAAAGGAAGGACGTGCTGCTGAAGGCAAATGGATGGAGATAGTTAAAAAAGAGAAGGTATTACAACAAGAAAAAATAAAATTATGAGGTGGAATAAAATATATGCTCCTCCATTTGAGGACATGTACAAAACCTTAGACCATAGGTCATGTAGAATTAAGGATGCAAATGGGAATTGAAGATGCGATAGAGGTTCAAGACACCTTTGCGGAGTACCTAGTATCAATGTTAAATAGAGAAGAATTAGAACTTAAATAATAGACATAGGGAGGGCGCATTGCCAATGGCGGTAAGTAGTAGTTTAATTTGCTCCATGATATATGTACAGAGCTTGTGATACATCTAAACTACGTGTAGCACATTGTGCCCTTCGTCTATTTTAAAATAAAAAGATTATGGATAGAAGTAAAATAGAATTAAGTGACACAATCATTGAGGGTAAATGTCCAAAAAATGGTGTAGAAGACAAGCTGATTATCATCAAGGTGGATGGTAGGAATGTATCAGCAAAGTCAGATGGCAAGGGTGATGCGTATAGGATATATTGGGACGAGTTCTCAGATACGGTCCTTACTAAATGCCTGCCTGAAAATAAGTACAACCCAAATGATTATGAGTTTGTAAGATTTTTCACAAGTTTTAATTTATAGAAATGACTAACCTAATCACTCCGGCACTCGGTGTCGACCCAATCCTACACTTAGAAAAACTACAGCGGCTCAAGCGAGTAATGGGTGCTACTAAGAAACGTAAGGTAGGGAGAGGTCAGAAGGCCTCCTTTGTAGAGGACCCTAAGTGGTCCGGTGAAATGAATAATAAAATAAGAGAAGATATCGATTTCTCAATAAAGCATTACGAGACTATGTCAACATTTGAATTTAGGGATTATCAATTAAACATAAAGGAAAGAGGGCTCAAAATTCTCAATAGATTTGGATTGTTATACTTATCCATGGAAGTTAGGACAGGGAAAACACTAACAAGCCTAGGTATTGCAGATGATTACTCCGCTAAGAGTGTTTTATTTCTTACCAAGAAAAAAGCAATCAGTAGTATCGAGAGTGATTATGCTACGCTGAAACCTAGTTTTAAAATAGAGGTTATCAATTACGAGTCTCTACATAAGGTCGAGGGAAGCTATGACTTGATAATATGTGATGAAGCGCACAGCATGGGGGCTTTCGCCAAGCCTAATAAAAGGGCCATTCAGGTGAAAGCACTATTAGAGAAAAACAATCAACCTGCTACCATATTGCTATCAGGAACACCAACACCGGAGTCGTACAGTCAGATGTACCATCAGGTGTACGGGCATAAGAATAATCCATTCAGACAATACGCTAGTTTTTATAAGTTTGCTAAGGATTTGGTTGATGTGACTCAAAAGAAAATTAATAGCTTCATGATTAACGATTACACCAAAGGTAAAATGGAGATACTCGATATGATGGCACCATACACCATCTCATACTCTCAAGTTGAAGCAGGCTTTAAGGTTGAGACAAAAGAGCACATATTAGAGGTTGAGATGAGTCCGCTCACATACAAGCTCTGTAAGGCGTTAAAAAGAGATTTGGTCATAGAAGGTAAGGATGAGATTATATTGGCTGACACACCTGTTAAATTAATGATGAAGCTACATCAGATGTTCTCCGGCACCGTTAAGTTCGAGTCAGGAGCATCAAAGATACTAGACCTATCGAAAGCTAAGTACATACATGACAATTTTGCGGATGCAAAGGTTGGGATATTCTACAAGTTCACTGAGGAGCTGAATGCGTTAAAGGAAGTTTATGGCGACAATTTGTGTACGACACTAGAAGAGTTTGATACGACCTGTAAATCTATAGCTTTACAAATCGTAAGTGGGCGTGAAGGTATTAGTTTACGAAAAGCAGAGGCGTTGGTGTACTATAACATAGACTTTAGTGCCACATCGTATTGGCAATCAAGGGACCGTATGACTACCAAAGATAGGTTGGAATCAGATATTTATTGGGTGTTCGCCAAGGGTGGCATCGAGCATGACATACACAAAGCGGTAATGTCTAAGAAGTCCTACACATTGAAACATTTCAAAAGAGACAATGACTGAAGAGGGAAGAATACAAGCCAAGAGAATAAGGCAGTTTAAAGCTGATGGGTATTATGTCATCAAGCTCAAAGCTACCAATAAAAATGGGATACCGGATTTGTTGGCAATCCCAAGGGATAGCGATGTGGTGTTCTGTGAAGTAAAGACACCTACAGGTAAGCTGTCGCCACTACAAGAGTTTAGGATAAAAGAATTAAAATCACACGGAATTAAAACAGAAATATATAAAGGATGAAGACAGAAAATAAAATAAACAGAGAAGATGTAACCATATTATCGGACATCATCAAGACACATCTAAATATTGATGTGAGTGAAAAGACGCGAAGGAGAGAGGTTATTGACGCGAGAAGGATATTCTATAAGATATTGCGAGAGATGGGCAATACATTGACATCAATTGGCACCATCCACGGGAAAGACCACTCGACTATAATCCATGCGATACAAACGTGCGAAGATTTAATGCATGTTGATAAGAATCTAAAGGAGCAGTACAATTTAGTACGAGAAATGTTTTATTCCTACAAGGGGGGTGGCATCATGAAGATGAAAAGCCGCAATGATTTAATCAAAAAAGTGATTGAGTCAGAAAAGGAAAATGATATTCTTAGGAGAGATATAGCTATATTGCGTGAAAAAATGTTCACATTGGATAGATACAAGACTATATACAAGCAACTTAGCGACAATAATATCACAGATGAGGAGCTTGAAACAGTGAGCAGAAGAATAGCACACATACTTAATAATAGACACTCATGAGTAAAGGAATATCCCCAATAGATACCGAGAGGTTTAGACACATTAATGAGTTAATGGACGGCCTTTATGCCCACCTATCAAAATTATATGAGTCACTAGCAGACCGCGAGATAGCTGAGGCCAAGACAAATATCACAGCTATGATAAAGGAATTGAGGGATATCCAAAACACGATGTAGTATGAGTGAGAAAACCTGTTATACATGTAAAGAAAAAAAGCCCCTCTCCTTGTACTACAAATACAAAGAGGATAAGCACTTCCGGAACTGTAAGGAGTGCTTTAAGGCGATAAAGAAAAATCGAGACGATATCGCTAAGAAATGGGTGGGTGATTACAAAATAAAAAAAGGGTGCAAGAAGTGCGGGTATTCTAAAAATACCCATAAGACATTTGTAGTTAGCGCCTTAGAGTTTCACCATCCTAGAGGAGATAAAAGTTTTGCCATATCTACCGCTCTAAGTCAAGGAGCCCCGCTAGAGAGGATAAAGGATGAGATTAAAAAATGCATTGTGCTCTGCTCTAGATGCCATTCGGAAATACACTATGGATTATAACAGCGATTTTAGATATGACTTAAAGGTCGGTCAAGTAAAAGAAAAAGAACTAGCCGAGATACTTAATGATAAAACCATTGAGGTGAAGTTTGATAAGCGAGCTTTGGACACAGGCAATGTGTATGTCGAATATGAAAGTCGTGGTGCTAATAGTGGTATAGCGAAGAGTGAGGCTGATTACTATTGTTTCTGTTTCGGTCTTACGTATCACATAATTAAAACAGAACTATTAAAGGATAGGTGTAGAAAATACATTGGCACCAATAGGGATAGATTGGGTGGGGATAACAATACATCCAAAGGTATACTCCTCCCTATACAGGAATTATTTTAATGAACGCAGAAAAAAAAGCTATAGAGGCATTCGTTAGTAGGTTTAAAGGAACCTATAAGAAGTTGGGGCCAAGTGATATAGACTATCGTGTCTATGATGAAGGTGGCGAACTAATCGCTTATGTTGAGGTTGGTGTTATAAAGAAAAAAATGGTTGACGCATATCCGCTCCCTATGATGGCGAGAAAAGTTGTTAAGTTATGCGATAAAAGATTAAACCCTACTATAATTTGGTCTTGTCTTGATGGTATTATATACGGCAAGGTGTACGACCTATCAGGAGCAACCTCCCTTGGTGACGGGGAGGTTATGATGTACTATAAAAACTCAAAACAATTTAAGTATATCCGCTTCTAGCTCGGCTTTAATGATTTTATCCATTACATTGCATCTTTAAACCAATCTTCAGTTACAAATGCAATCCATATTGCAGATGCTAATAAAATTACTACAAATAAAACAGCAAATATTACGCTTTTAAATAACTTTTTATTTTCTTCAGTCACAATTCCCTGTCTAGCGCGGTTTCCCACTTCTCTTTTTCTTCTTAGAAGAGCTACCCCCTATTTGATACTCGGAGTAGTTAAGTAGCCTTAATATATTTTCCCCAATATCACCTTCGCCATCAGCGACCTTGCTGTAATTTTTATACATCCTGTCCAATGTTGGAGCAGGTACTGACGTTAATGTTAGTGACTCTAAAAGTAACTTATTTAGCGCAGCCTCTTTTTTCACAGGGTCCTTAGTTTTATCCCATCGCTGATACAGTTGTCCTATTCTAAAACTAATCTGTAGTATACCAACAGACCGAGTATCTGACATGGCGTATGGTTTTTTTGTAAACAAGTCCCCTAACCCCGCAAACAACTCACCTAAAATAAATAACCCATTCAGGTTGCCAATAATCGCTGCACGCATTAAATCCTCATCGTCATCATCCCGCATTGGTCTCAATAATCCCGGAAGCCCCATGGATATATATTGGAATAGCATTGGGTTGATAACGTGGTACATTACAAACGTTCTGATATTCTCACCTCTAGTCCCCTTGCCTGCAGTCTTATCCCATGCAGCAATCTTTCTGTATAGGTTTCTGACGGCCTGTATCTCTTTTCGCATATACTGTTTAGGCGTAGTTAAGAACATGTTCATTGCACGCTTGAGTGCATCACCAGTTTGGAATGTGTCCTTATCCGATAAGTCTTGAGACGCTTGCGTTCTCTTAGTGTCTCGCTCAAATTTGCGTATCGCGATATCAATTGCTTGTTGTTCAGTCTTACCTGCTTTCATGGCCTCCGCCTTATAATAAGAGTAGTTTGGTAGCCCTCCCATATATATCGCGCCGGCATCACCTTGTTTTACAAACCACATCATGAAATTAGTGTAGAACTCTTTTGTTGGATTAGGAATAAAGCTCGTCATGGAATCATTTGAGTATGACTCAATAACCCTAAATATACTTTCCCTTTTCCTATCCTGCATATACACAGAATTTTCTTTAACTTCTTTTAGCACACTCCGGAGTTCGCTCATATTTTTAGCAGCATACTTCATCCAGTTTATTGGCCCAATATCATTAGTGTATGTGAAGAATGATATAAGCTGCTTAACCATAATGACAGGTGATAATGCAATACGCGACACCACAAAAGCAGTGTTCATGGCGTCAACAATCTTATCTCCCTTTGTGGCAACACCGCCACGATTCGAGATTGTTTTTATCTTATCCTTTATTAACCCATAAACATCCTTCCCGTATATGTTAGATATTGCATTTTGAACATACTTATTGCTAAACATCCTGTCAATATCCCTAACGCTCTCAGCGTAGGCCGCGAAATGCTCCATATCTTTTATGTACGAGGACAATACGTCCGTTCCGTTCATTGATTTTATTGCAGCACTACTATTTACTCTAGCTTTTGTAGATGCAGCACCCGCCATTGTGTTGTGTACAGTATTGTCAGCCAATAAATCTAATGTTTCCATCTCTATGCCCTCACGATAGATACGTCCTGCGTAAAATTCATTCCACGGGAGATTGGTCCTATATATTCTTCTGTACACCTCATTATAGTGCTCATACAATGATGGAAGGTACTCATCCACTTGCCAATCAGCAAACGCTTTTACTTCAGGCTTTAGCTTAGCCTCCATCTGCTCCATTACTGTTGCTGCTTCTTTCCCATACATAGCATCACTCTCGAATGCCTTATGATTCGCGGGGTCTTTGTACTGGTTATACAAGTAGTACATTTGGTTTTGAGATAGAATTAACTCCTTTCCATTGACCATAATACCTGTCGCTTCAGGTGCATTGTTTTTCCTTGCAGCCTTCGCCCATTTTCTACCATACAAATCCTTGAGTTTACCTTGTACGGTATCCTCTTGCTCCATTATTCTTTTCTTGTATTTACGAGTCGACTCATCAAATCTAGCTGTCACAATTTCTTGCAACCTACCACCAAATAATTCACCCGGCATTTTAGATACTAAATCCATTAGGCCATCTAATGCTTCGTGCGATACGAAAATCATCTTCACTTTTTCTGCAGCAGCAGCAAAGAACTTACTGATATTCCCTTGCATCTTCTTGCGTTGAGCATCATTATTCCGCTCAAAGTTTTTTGCATCCAATGTTGGCTTAGATTCAGGGTCCGAGAAGTCAACCTTCTCACCTGTTACTTCCTCGTAAGCAATCGATGCATTGTCGTCATACCTCTTCTTTGCTGCTGCTATTTCTTCTTGAAACTCGGTTCGCCCTTCATCAACAATACTAGTAAGGTCTGACAATACCCCATCGAGCACCGCAATTTTGAATACATTAGTATCCTCCATTAGCGCTAAGCTATTAAGATTTATTATTGTTTTTAGGTCTGACATCTCTTGAACGTCAGTCTCAGTCATATTTTCTTTAGATGCGATAGCGTTAAATCTAGAGATTAGCTTGGCATTTGCCGCATTAATCTCTTCAGCAGTGGCGTCCTTGCCTAGCGCTGCCGATTTAATTGCGTCTATACGTTCCTTGGCTTTGATTGATATCTTCTTACCTTTAAGCCTTCCAAGTTCCCGTTTAGAGAACTTCCCTGTCAATATATCTCCAATCTTCTTACCTAGTATGGAGATGTTTTTTGACACAATCAATTGAGATACCTCAGCCAATACGTTCTTAATATTAGCCTCTGTAGCTTGGTCAATCTTACGCACAATATTAATTACCTCGGATTTAGTGTATAGGCTCGTCGGTAATCCCTTACGTAAGAGATTCTTAACTTTTGATTTTGCTTCTTGAAGACTTCTAGCCCCACGTTTTCGGTTGGTAATAGAGTCTTTTAGTTCCTTGAGCTTCTTGCTTAATCCTTTTGATGGTCTAGTACCAACTTCTTTTTGGAACTCAACAATCATTGCTGCCTGCTGAGCAGAGAAATGCTTACGAGTCTTGGTTACTTTAGTACCCTTCTTCTCACTTCCTACTGTATAGGTCTCAGCCTGAGCCTTATATTCAGGTTGGGCCTCTAGAAACTCAATAGTCTTATCAGCAATTTCTTGCTTAGACATCTTGACTTTTCTTTTCTTATTGTTAGCAACTAGCTTTTGCTCATAAGCCTTGACACGGTTAAATAATTTCATTCCCGCATTAGCACCACCATCTATATTCTTAAAGCTCTCAGGTAATTCTGTAAACAAATCAACCTGAACTTCCATAGACTCTTTAACTGCTCGAGCAGGATACTTTAATACCCGAACTAAATAGTCTTTTATTTTAGCATCCGGTATACCCTCTTCTCTAGCCTTAGCTATAGTGCCCACCATATCTTTTTGTCGACGCCCCTTAGCTATTTCGCCCATGGTCTTTCCTGTCTTTTTACTAACAGTAAAATACTCAGGATTAAATGCTCCACCCCAATCATCCAATGCCTCCTGTGTTTGGGCATGTAGAACTCCCTCATTATTAGACACTTGTGGGATTGCCTCCTGCTGTGTCTCAACCATAAGGTCTCCCATC
>Ga0208643_1001080_pt1 | contig 16028 bp, 11 predicted proteins | sample VirMetDEL_Nov_12_FD_184516 | JGI IMG/M metagenome (GOLD analysis project Ga0208643, IMG submission 184516) | Aqueous microbial communities from the Delaware River and Bay under freshwater to marine salinity gradient to study organic matter... | ecosystem: Environmental > Aquatic > Marine >... | reverse complement strand
AAGAGTCAAGGCTTCGTGATGTTGGTGTTGGTTTAGATATGCAAGAGTTAGCAGGTCAACAGCAAGCCGCTGCAGACTCTAGGTTGGCTGCAGCCCAAGCAAAACAAGCAGGACTACAGGGAATAGCTACTACAGCACAAGCGGGTCTTGATATGATACCACTGTACGCTAAAGATAGAAATGCTCAGAGAGCTGCAATTGGTAATATGAGTATGTCCGATACAGAGTTTCAAAATTTTGGTAATGTTACAGCTAATCCATTATTTGGGAAAAGAGGTGGAGATAGCAAGTCTATGGTTGCTGCATCTAATAACGCTCCCGGAACTACAAACCTTGACTTAGGTGCAGTTAAAAATATGTCTAATTTAGAGTTTATGCGATTTAAAAGAGAGCTTACACCTGAACAAAAAAGACTTTTGTTTATGAACGATACCTATACAAATAACTACAACAACGCACTTAATCCGACAATAGTAAAATAATTTATGGCAAGTTCAACTAAAATAGGATACGTTAGTAGAGACCCGTCAGAACAGATAAATTGGGCAGAGGTTGGAGCGAACTTCACAGGTCTACTTAAGGAAGAGGCTAGGGTACGTGAGGAAAAGAAGGCTGAGTATGATGCCGCTACCCGTGAGATGCAGAGGGTGTTCAACGAGACACCAATGGGTGACTCAGGGACTCTTAATGAATGGGCTCTAAATTTTGGTAACGATGCACAGAAGCAGTTATTAATGGTGAATACACTATTAAAATCAGGTCAGTTAAAGCCACAGGACTACACTGTTATAAGACAGAACCTAGCTGACGGTACAGACCAAGCGTTTACGCTATTGGACGAGTACAATAAGGAGTACACTGAAAAGATGGAGCGTATGAAGTCAAATGATCCAAATGCGTCTTCTCAGATGCTTGAGAGTTGGCTTATGGAGAGCGTAGAGGGGCTCGGTAACTTCAGTAAGTCTAAGCTTATGATTAATCCTCAGACAGGTAATGTTATGGTTGGTTTTATTGATCCTAAAACAGGTGAGGTAGATAGTGACCCAAATAAATTAGCAGGCGTAAATAGCTTACGTAATAGGATAAAAGCAAAGTACGATAAGTACGATATGACTTCTGCTGTTACAAAAGCAAAGCAAGAAACATTTGGGCAGTTCCAAGCTATTGAGCGAACAATAGGTACTGCAAGAGCTCAGGGACTTCTTAAGACGTACAACGACCCTACTATGAGAAGCGAAAAGACAATCGCAAGATTAGTAAAGGAGGGTATTATTACAGCAGAACAGGGGGCTCTTTACTCTACTTACGATAAGACAGAGAACGCTTGGCTAGAGAGTCAACTTTCACAGTACAACACACTGTCTCTACTGACTGATAACTTAAGACAAGCTACAGGTAAAAACTATAAGCTTACGTTTAATCCTGACGAGCGATCAGAAGATACCATATTAATAAAGCAAATTGATGGGCAGGCTGTTCCTGATTTTGAGGGCGAGATAGGAAAGAAACAGAGAGAGGATGCAAAGAAAGGTTTGCAAACAGTTTTACGTGGAGCACTTGACCACGAGGTTAAGATCCAAACTGTAAACGATTACACTCCTCCATCGTATGCACCACAATACGTAACAGAAGGACGAGAAGCCAACCAAGAAACTGTTAATGCTCAGAAAACTTGGAACTCTGTTTACGGGGCTACTCCTGAGCAGATGGATACTTACTTAAACACTATGTTAGGTACAGGCATAGCGTATAGAAATGGGATAAAAAACATTAGAGTAACAGCGAAAGGTGGTTTAGAAATTGAATACACTCCTGATCCAAGAACAGGTGAAAAAGTTTCTCCTAAAAACAGAATAGGTAAAAATGCCATTAAAATAGACTTTAATAAAATGACAAAGCAAGAGTGGGCTAGATTAGGTAACGAGCTAACAGGCTTAGATGATCCAAACGAAGCTTACAATGCAGGTGGTTTTAGTGGTAATACTTGGTTTAGCAATATGCCTAAAAATGATAAGGGAATAAGGTCATTTAAAACTGCATCAGCAGGAGGTAGAGGTGGAGCTTCAGCATTATCATCATTAAGTACTCCAAGTAGCGAACCCGAAGTAAAAGATTTTGTTCAAACTAAAATGAAACAAGTTAATTTTTCTGTTTCAAATACATCAAAAACTGCTGAACAAATAACTGAATTATTTAAAAATCAAAATGTAGTAGCAAAAACAGTAGGATCTTATGGTGATATTCAAATAACAGTTCCCGGATTCAAACCATTTACACTATTCAAAGTAAAGTCAGCTTACAGCAAAGATGGCCAAGAATCTATAGATGAAGCTATAAATTTAATTACTGCAAGACTATTAAAGAAAGGTGTAAATGTAAAAGCTACACGGAAGCCAAGTCCCACAACTCCTACAGCAGCATCATCGATTAACACAAGTAAATATAGTAAAAATTAGTCAAAAAAAATAGAATATGAACGAACAAGCAATACAAGACGCATATGAGCTATTTAAAGGTCAAGGTTACGCTGACTCTATAGATGACTTTAGGATTTTAATAGCAAATAACAGTGAAGCGTTAAATGATGCTTATATATTATTTTCAAGTCGAGGATACGAGGACTCTATAGAAGACTTCTCTAACCTTATGGGAACTTCTGCTATAAAAAAAAAAGTCGCAGAAGAGCCTATGGGTTTCGACTCGGAGGTTGGTTCATTGGAGTCTGCAGATACTGAGCAGGATTATTTCACAGGTACATTTGGTGATGCACTAAGAGGTTTAGACAGCGTTATACCAATTGGTATTGGTGACTTTGTTGATGATATGGCACGTGCAGTTGCAGGTGGTGTAAACCAAGGCATATCATCTGAGAATGCATCTGACTTGCTTCTAAGAGGGTCGATGTCTACTGACGAGGATATTGCTAGTTACATTGAGTCTCAAAAAACAGCACAAAAACTTGGTCCGTCTCAAGAGATGATGGACTACGAGAAAATATACAACGAAGAGGGAAAAGGATTTTGGGGAGTTGTAAAGGGACTGATGTTAAACCCTACAGTTCTTCCTGAGGTTCTTGTTAGCTCTATGTCAGCACTAGCATCTAACTCAGATGCATTACTAGCAGGAGCTGCCACTATAGGTACAGGCGCTACTTACGGTGCAGGTGTAGGCGCTCTTGCGGGTGGCGTTGGCGCTGTTCCCGGAGCTATTGCAGGCGCTACTGCAGCTATACCATACGCATTTGGTGTTGCAAGCTCTACTCTTGAGATGGGTGCTACATTTGGTGAGTTACTACAAGAGGAGCTAGGAGACAAGGAGGCTACTAAGGAGAACGTAAGAGCTATACTTAACGACCCAAATAAACTTCAATCTATAAGAAATAAAGCTGTTGCACGTGGTATCGTTATAGGTACTATCGATGCGTTTACAGGTAAGCTTGCTAGTGGTGTAGGTGCTAAGATACTGACTAAGTCGGCAGCTAAGTCAGCTACTAATGTTGCAGCTAAGTCGGCTATAGTTAAATCAACTGCAGCGGGTTCTGCTATAGAAGCAGCAGGCGGATCAATTGGAGAGATTGGTGGCAGATTAGTTGCAGGTCAAGAGATGGACACTAGCGAGATACTACTTGAAGGTCTAGCTGAACTTCCCGGTGGTGTTAGATCTACTGTAACTGCACAGCTGCAGAAACCACAGTACAAAGTTAACGGCAAGATAGAGTCTGTTGAGACCGTAGATAATTTAATTGCCACTATGACGCCTGCTCAGTTAGCTGTATCCAACATAGAGATAAAGAACGACAAAGCAAGGCAAGTTGAGGTACAGAAGAAAGTTGTTAAGGGCAAGACGCTGCAGGATGTAAAAGAAGCCAACCCTGAACTAAACGATGCGACTGCAGATGCTATCGCAGACATAGAGATACAGATAGATGCACTTAGCAGTAATCTGACTCAATCAGGCAGAGCTAAAAGAACAGCGCTAAAAGAACAAATACAAAACCTACAGGAGAATCAAATCCAAGAAGAAGCTGCTGTAGACGTTGCTGAAACTGCAGCAGCAGAAGAAGCTGATGTAGATACAGTAGACCAACCAATAACAGCAGAAGAGACTACTGCTGATGCAACAGATCAACCCATAACAGCAGAAGACGTTGTTGGCGAACAAACTACAACTGAAGCAAAAGATGATAGTTCTCCTATAGAAGTAGAGTCTATTGTAGACGATGTTACGGGAGAGGTTAAGCCTGTTACTGAAGAGATGGTATCAGAAGCTGACGCACTTGAAGGAGATCTAGGTAGTGCTTACACAGATATATTATCAGCCGCTCCTGAAGCTACTACAGAAACGCCTAATGAAATTGTTTACGAAATGAATAAGACCGATAAGAAAATTTGGTCTAAAGATTTTGAAATAATAGACAATCGAAACGGAGAAGAAGATGCAGAAGGAGCAAAATGGATGGTTCGAAATGTAGTCACAGGTTATATGGTGGATGCCAAATCAAAAAAAGATGCTCAATATATAATTGATAACGCACCTGCCGAAGCAGAACTTTTTGGTGAAGGAGAAAAAGTAGAAATAGATACTAAGCCTGAGATAACAAATGTTAACAAAGAATTAGAAAATGATTTAGAGTTTTACTTTGGTAAAATCGAAGACATACAGGATGAAATCAATAACGAAAGGGCCGTAAAGAAGGCTGATGTTGCCGAGCTTAAAAGTAAGTTAGCTGAGGTAAGAAAAGACAAGACTCTAAGCAGAGACGAAAAGGTTGAAAGGATAGAGGATATTAAAGCCGAGATCGATGATTTTATTGAGAATCAAGATATGGTAATAGGCGACCTTAAATTAGATTTAGACGATGCTAAAAAACAAGCAAAGAGTACACAAAGAAAAATAGATAAACAAAAAACTAACATATCTTCGCAAAAAAATGAAACAGGGAACATACGATCCGAACGCACCGGAGACGGAGGAGGACGGAATGATAGCAGGACAATTACGCCTCTCGAAGGTACGTCAACAATTCAAGGAGCTGCAGGGCCGGACGCACAACTTGTTGCCGTTGCAGAACAATACGCCCAACAAGCCGGAATAGATTTAAAAAGGCAAGCAGAGTACGTAAGGGTAGACGAGGAAAGAGCTAAGAGATTAGCTGATGAGTATGAAAATATGACTCACGATCCTCAGAATCCTAAAGTAAAAAAAGCTTATGCTGAGTTAATAAAACAAACCAAGGCTCAGTACCAAGCATTAGTAGATGCAGGTTATAAGTTTTGGTTTATGGATTTAAACAATCCTGAAAACAAAGCGTACGCAAAAACACCGTACAATGCTATGCGTGATTTACGCAGCAATAAGCAAATGGGTGTCTTCCCTACTACCGATGGTTTCGGTACTGAGGAGTTTGACGTAAACGACAACCCTATGTTAGCCGACACAGGGATTAAGTGGCCTGTAAGCGGTATGGATGGCGAGATGAAGCCTGTATTAGCTAATGATTTATTCCGTGCTGTACACGATGCATTTGGCCACGGGCTAGAAGGAGCGGGCTTCAGAGCTAGAGGAGAAGAGAATGCTTGGCAAGCTCACATAAGATTATTTACAGGTGATGCAATAGCTGCAGTAACAAGCGAAACAAGAGGTCAAAACTCTTGGGTGAACTACGGCCCTAAGGGAGAGCAGAATAGAAAAGCAAGCGCAGACGATACTATTTTTGCAGATCAAAAAACAGGCTTAATGCCAAGTTGGACTTGGAGTGAAGGACGTGCAGGAGACGCAACAGACGCTAAGTTTAGATTACAGGAAGAAGGAGACGATGTCACTACAGTAGATCCAAGAGACTATGACTTAGATTTAATATCTATGGAGATGTTAGAGTTGGGTGGTGGCGAGATGAATTTTACAGTACCTCTACCTGAAGGCGTTACTTTAAGCCCAATAGGAGAAAGCAGATCTTCCACTAAACTAACGGATTCAGATGCAAAAGAGTTAGGTTTTGACAAGGTTTCAGATATGGAAAAGCAACTCGAAGCTTTTGAAGATATCCCTATGCTAAAAGCGATATCGGATATACTTGCAGGCGGAACTTATAAAGATGCTGTAGGTAACGATCTGAAATTAAAAGGAGGTATGATGTTTAACGCTATAGCAAAAGTCAAAGCGGCTTGGGCGGGCGTTAAAGGAAGTGTATCTAGCGCTCAATATAAAAACGCTGTAAAGCTTTATAATGTACATAAAGATTTATTTGATAGGCTATGGAAAGAAGGCAGGTTGCCTGACGGTCATATCCCTATGGCTATAATAAGAATGGCTAACGATGCTGTCTTGTCTAACGAAGCAGTCTTCAGGTACTTAGTTCCTGAAATAAAAAATCAGTCTATTAAGAATCAGACTGCTGCTATGAATGACCTTATTGAAGGTTTTAAAACAAAAGCAGCGCCTCAAAACAAAAAAATATTAAAGTTCATAAGCGATAAAAAAATAACAAATCTAGGTCAGTTCTTAGATGAGATAGTATTAGATGCTACCGAGAGAGCAAAAGGGGATATAGATAAAACCCTTACGCTAGATGAAAGAACTATAATATCAAAAAACTTACTTTCTTTAGGTGACGTAGATGCTCCTGCTAAAAAATTCTTAAAGTCTTTATATAATGGATCTAAAAAAGATAACTCAAAAATATTTATAGCGAATAATATATACCAAGCAATTGGAGAACCTGCAATGCTAAAAACAAAAAAAGGCGATGTTGTTTCTATTGTTGGTATAGACGTTAAGAATGGTGGAGTAGTTGATATTGATCATCCAAATTATGGAACAGGTCCTGCGGGAAGATTAATAGCTCTAATAACAAATCCAAAAAATGGTATAAATGTATTCCCTGAGTGGAGAGCAAAAGCGAGTAGGGTATTTAAGAAATCAAAGAGTGCAAAAGGAGACGGTAAAGCTCCTTCTGAGTCTAACTTACTAAACCAAGTTATGGGTACGGCAGCTAACGATTTGGCTTTCCAAGGTTCAGCAGTCACGAGCGAAATGACTGATATGAAAATACTCTTAGGCAAGCTAAGATTTGCTTTCCCTAATGTAGGAGTGCTTACTACCAAACAAGATTTTGATGCAATTTTAAAACAACCCGGTGTCAGAACTAAAATGTCTGAGGGTAAAGTTATACTTGGTTTGACTATAGACGGCAAAGTCTATATAAACCCTGAAACATCTTCCTTGGCTACACCAATACACGAATTTGGGCACATATGGATTGATTTCTTACGTTCAAAGCAAGGAGGAGCAAAAGGTGCTGCTTTATTAAAAAGAGGGCTAAAGTTAGTTGAAGGCACTCAAGCTTTAAAGACTGCAATTGAAAAGTATGGTGACAACAAGTTAGCTAGAGAAGAAGCTTTAGTAGAGTTGATGGCAACGAAGGGAGAAGATTTAATTGGAGAGTCTAAGAAAAGCTTTAAAGAATGGATGAATGGTGTATTTAAGTACATCAAAGCCAAGTTCGTATCAACTGAGGTCTTATTTAAAAGAGAGCAGATTAAAAAACTAAACGCTGAGAAAAAGGAAATAAATAAAAAAGCAAAGATTACAGATGCCGATAAAAAAAGAATACAAGAAATAGAAGCTGAAGTAAAGGCTATTGACGCATCTGCAATTTCTAGCATAAATAAAATGTCGCTAGATGATTTTATAAATGCAGGTCTTGCTGACCTTTTTAAAGGTAGTGTTGTATCTAAATCTTTTGACCCTAAGGCTGCGTCTCAAGGTGGTATGGCTAGGTACGAACTTGGTGATAGCGTATCGAACTTCATAGCAGACGCAAAGAAAAAAGGATACTCTAACGATGCCATTCGACTAGTACTAGAGAGAAGAGGCGTAGATAAAAACAAAATAACAGAGGCGTTCCGAAATGTTGTAGATGCAGTTGCTCAAGACAACGCTGAGATAGATGCACTGATAGCAGCCGTACAAGCTGTAGTTGACAGAAGAGTTAGTAGAGGCGGTGACGTGACTAGGATGATCGCTAGGATAGATAAAATCGTTAGAGACTCAGACATCTACAAGAGATCAGATGATGCAACCAAGAGGATGCTAGAGGCCAATGCACGTGCTCAGGCTGACGTTCAGCAGAAACGTGCTCCATCTATAGGCAGAATTATAGCAGCCATTACGGACATAGCTAACATAACCTCAGCGGACAAGCTTAAGATAGCTAACAGTATCATACAGCTTGCTAAGACTGCTCAGAAGGAGTTAAGCCTAGAGCTTAAAGGTATGGCAACTAAAGGTACTATAACTGTAGCTCAGCAGACTGCTATAATGAATCGTATGCTGAAGGTTAACTTCTTGAACGAGGCTTCCATATCAAACTTTGTTGACTATATGGCAAACGTATTTAGAGACGTTGAGTACGCCACTAAAATAACAGCTGCCAATAAGTTTGTAAAGAAAGCTAGGACAAACATTAAAACTAAGCTTGGTAAGCTTACAGCTATGTCAGGTGACTTAGACAGGTTATTTGCCATTAAGCCAAGTATGATACCAATCTCAACGCTTGACACCTATATGCAGATAGTTGAGTCGTTTGGAGGTAGCGCTGCGGTACTAGATGTACAAGAGGTATCAGCTGTAGCTAGAGCTGTAGAGGACATACTTAACGCTATGGACCAAGAGTACTCTCTAGCAGATGAATTGGCCAATAGATTTGAGGCATCTAACAACCTTGTGATAGAGGACGGTAAAATTAATTTCGCAAAGTCTATAGCTAATATGCTAAAGGAGAAAGAGATTACCGAGGATGATGCTGAGCTGATGCGAAAGTATAAAACAGATATCGTTTCTTCTGAGCCAAAGGCTGTTAAGACTGACGCTGAGATACAGGCAGAGAAGGACGAGCTTATTGATCAGATAAACAAAGCTGACGTTATGCAAATATCTGCACTGCCAAGTGCTGACGAGAGAGATTTAGCAAAACGATTTGAAAAGCTAATAGGCACTAATGCCATAAAAGGTATGTCTGTCAGAGACCTAAAGAACATACTGAAGCTAATCGACAACGTAAACAACGGATATCTACCGCACCTTGTTCAGGTTATGGTAGAGAAGATGAATGCTGATACTAATTCGAAAGTTGTAAACAATAGCATAAACAACTCTAGAATACTAGCGGTTACCGGTATTTACTCTAAGCTAAAGGCTAAGGTTACTAAGAAGGGTTGGGTTACTGAGATGATCAGAAGAAATCCTCTGTTCTACATAGACCAATTATTTGGAGACTATCAGAGCAAGGGAATATTCAATTCAGTGTTTGGCGGATCAGCAATTGGTGTAGCTAAGTTTGATGCAGACATAAAGAGAGTGTTTGGTATCTTAAACAAAGCTCAGAAAAGTGTAGCTGAATCTTTTGACAACAATGGTAACAGAACTCTAGCGTCTAAGTTCCTTCAGCAGATATACTTGTCTCAACTTGAGTACGAGACCAACATAGGGAATCCTGAAGTAAATCAAGTGTCTAAGTTTGTTAAGGCTACAATAAAAGCTATCGACTCTAACAAGACATCTTTTACTGAGCTAGAGGCTGACTTACTTGAGAAGATGCTTGCCGACAAAAGATACTTGGATGCTGATGGGGAGTTTAATTCTCAAAAAATATACGATACATTTAACAGTGCGGAGAAAGCATCTATAGCAGCAATACAGGATGTTTACAAAAGCCTTGAGGAGAAAGCATCGTTCACTGCAGCTGTAATACGTGGTAAGAGAATTACACCAAGAAACAACTACGTACACCTTAACGTGATAGCTCAGGATGGAGCTCAGGACCTTATGACATCCCCATCTGAGATACAGACATACAGCAATGGTATGAACCCCTCCACAAGAGGTCAATCGTTAACAGAAAGAACGGGAACTGTTTCTCCTCTAAACTTTGATGTGTATGCATCTGCAAGCCGTGGAGCTAAGTTTGTGTTGATGGATTATCATCTAACTGAGCCAATAAGAACGGCAAGAAGAACTATCAACGCAACAAAGAAACTTCTACGGGGCGATAAGGTAAGGATAGACAAGAACGAGCGTGAAATAATAAATGCTATAGAAGAGGGATTTGAGGAAGCAACAATGAACTTACTCACCAATTCGTATATGCAGACTGCTTGGCTTGATGACGCATTGGACTACATTAAAAAGAATGGCTACAGAGCTATACTTGCTAGTGCTCCAAGGTTTGTTGCCGAGCTATCTTCAAACACAGCGTTTGCTTTAATATCTGATAGCACCTCATTTACTGCGGGAACTGATTTAGGTATTGGCTTCTTGTCAAGCGTAAAAGCACCTGATGTTATGTACAACCTTGGTTCTACAGAGACCACCCGTTTGTACAATGATGAGGGATTAACGGGCCGATTAGTTGACACTAGCTCGCTAAACGCAAGCGATATTAAAACACGTAAGTCTAAAGGCGACACAGTAAACTCTGTATTACAAATTTGGGACAATAGTCTAGGTAAGGTACAGGGAGCTTTTGACAAACTAGCTGACGCTATGATATCAACTCCTGATAAGTTGGTTATGAGGCCAATGTGGTTTGGAAGTTTTTCTACTTCCTTTGAAAGGATAACAGGTAACAAGCCTGACTTTGACAAGATTGCAGCAAATGACGAGGCTTATATGACTGAGAACAAAGAGGCTTTAAGTAAAGCAAAAACTCAGGCAGACGAGAGATCTGTAATGACAGGGTCTACAAATAATGCTTTTATGGGATTGCTAAAAGGAACTAATAAGCCAAACCAATCACTCCAACTAAAAGCGTTTAACTCATTCAATAACTTTATGAGTACGTTCTTAATATTTGAGTACGTCACTGCACGTACAGGGGTTATGAATGCTATGGGAAGAGGAAGCCTAACGCAGCAACAAGGTGCTGCTATAATAGCTGCATCGGCTACTCGTATGGTTATGTACACGTTCTTAGCACAGATGTTATCTGAGATGGTAGCTGAGATGTTTGGGCTAGGTGAGGATGAGGAAGAGGATAAGAGCGCTGATAAGAGATTCGGACAAGCTATTGCATCATCTGCAACATCTCTAATACTTGGAAGAGACTTCGGTAACGCTACTAAAGCAATTATTAATTATGGTGTAGAGCAAGGCAACAAAGAGTTCTTAGGATTCCTGAGAGAGAATGATCCTGTGACAGGAAAGCCAAAGTATGACGTTTATAAGGACGGCATACAGTACCAAGCTATACCCGCAGACAAAAACGGTAGAGGAACTACTGCTGATGATTGGCTTAAGTCGCTATCGGCAGCGTATGGTCCTGCTATTAAGTCGCTGTTGTTTATACTTAAGAAGGCTACTGAAAAAGAAAAGGAAGGCGAAGCTGAGAAACAACTTCAGAGTGATGAGAAAAGTATACGTATACCACTAGAGGTATTAGGTAACTTAGGATTTGTACCTATGTACAAAGATGTAAGAAAGTTAGTACTGAAGAGTTTGTACGAGGAGATGGCTAGAGAGCAAAGGAAATCAGAAACGAACGCTGCTATCGAGAAGCAGAAGCTTGGACCATACGAGAACAAGACTGATATGAAACGATACGATCCCGATATGTACTACAATACATTCGGTCCGGGCGCTCCTGACTACGATGAGATAGAAGCTAAGAGAATTTTAGATGCAGCAGAGAGAAAGCTTAGACAGTACGAAAAGGATCAGACCTTTGATTACAATCCTTCTACAGGAAACTACAACTCTAACTTTGGAAGAAAGAAAAAAGTTGGCGGATTCGGAACAAATGATGGGTTTGGTAGCAGCTCGTTTGGATCGGAGAGTAAGACTAAGAGAAGAGGTAAGTCTAGAGGAGATGGATTCAACACTAATTAATACAGAAAATTATGCCATTTAAAAGTGAAGCACAGCGCAGGTGGATGTACGAGAATAAGCCTGAGATCGCCAAGAAATGGGAGCAGGAGAGCAGATGGGATCGGGTGGAACAAGTTCTACCCGAACGCATAGCTCCTAAAGGTTTTTGGGACACAAAGGATTGGTGGAAGAGGTATAAGTAGCTTATACCCTTGGACCATCTAAGCGCATACCATCAGATATACTGATGTAGCCTATCTCCTTGTCTATGTATGTGCCATCGTTCCAATATGTTTTCTTTGGAAGCATCTTAGTTGTCCAAGATATTCTAATATCCTTTATGTAAAATGCCCACACACCTAGAGGTGTTGAGTTTATGTAGATTGGTATTGTGCTAAACTCATCAGACCGCTTCATCAGGAAGTCGTATTTCTTTTTTTCGATAAGGAGCTCGTTGTAGTGCTTCTTCCTGCACTTCATCTCTATATCAAATAGATACTTCTCTGAGAAGCAGTCGTACTTTGAGTTAGTCTTAGACTTAGTTAGGTCGGGTAGATACTCCCGCTTAAGCCATTCAAATAAATATTTCTCGTTTTGTAGGTGTATAGGTACTTCATTATTCGTCATCTATAGATATCTTTAAGTCATTTAGTGCGGATATAAGTTTGTTGACCTCAATCGTAAGCTGCTTGAAGTCACGGTCCACTAAATGTTCGTAGATGTCGTTACAAGAATCGTGAAGCTCCGCCATCAAATCATTGATATGTGTAAGTCTTTCTTTATCAAATGCTGATGGTTTTGCCATATTTTTTTTGCTATAAATTGTATACATCCTCAAAGAACGCATTCAACCTACTTAGTATAAGCTGCTCTGTTCCTGAAGGAGTTTTTTGTTCAACTAGGCTGAATATTCTATCAAGCCTTTTTTTATTTAATGTCTCTTTTGAGAGTTCTTGGTTCTGTAGCTCTAGAGCCTTATTTTTTATTCTAAGGGCTATTACCTCCTTCTTAAGGTTATCACTAGACTTGTAGTATATTGGGTCGTTGTTAACGCAGAACTCGGTGTAAACCTTATCATATGATCTAACCAACTGAGTATCTGACTTCATATAACCCTCTATAGACTCTAGGTAGTGTATTATAGTTGAGTGGTCTCTGTCAATTGAACGTCCTATGTACGTAAGAGTCCAATCGTTCTTTCTGAGGATATGAGCGTAGATCATCTTTGCGTTTACGATATCTCTCTTACGTGTCTGATCGGTCTTAACGTCTACGTTTAGTACTAGTCTAATAATCTCTCTTAGCTCTTCTGCTTCTGTTGTTCTTCTGATTGATGGATGCGTGTGTTCTTTCATTCTATTTATATGATTTAATTGTATTTGATTCGTTTATTAGGTCTAGGTACTCGTCTACATCAGTGAAGTGTAGATCAACTAGAACCGGGAATTTTTCTTGCTCGTTAAAGTACTCAAGCACGTAGTATATCGGATCTGCAGACAAACAGACTCCTCCGATGAATTGAGTGAAGTCATCTCTCTTTGGAAGAGACTCTAGCACCTCTGCAATGTCGTCTATAATTCGGTCTATGATCTCATCAGGCTGACTCCTTAATTTTCTCTCAAAGTCAGCGTGCATACCAAACTCAATCTCCTCTGTATACCTCTGTTCTAAACCCATACTCTTTTAGTTCATTTAGTCTATACTCTTGGAGGGTTGACACCTTACCTATAGGCGTTTTAACCTCGCTAAAAATTACGGGTGTGTTTGGTGGTATAGCTATAATATCAGGTATACCATTCTTGTTGGTCTTGACTAGCTTGATTACGTAGTAACCTTCTTTTTCAAGCTGCTTTATTCGTTTGGATTGAATCTGCTGCTCGGTCATTTTTGCGTAGTCGTCTTACCATTCTGACCGTTGTGCTTTCGATTACTCTTTGCTGTTCTTAACCTAAGGCCTTTTACAGTGTGGCTCATATCCTTGCCATCACCATTACCGTAAGTGCCTGCTTTTTTATTGGCAGCGTTTAGATTAGCTCTGTACTCTTTTCGTTCTTTTGTTTTGTGATACTTTGTATCGTAGGCTATTTTTTTTTGACGTCTTTCCTCAGACATATTAAGCTTGTCGTATGACGGATGCTTACCTGCATTTTTATTTCTCTTGCTTAACATACTACAAATTTAACAATCCTTTTTTATTGTTATTAAGTTTTCTTGTTTATTGTAGTATATCATAAACTCTATGTCGTTCGAAGCCCCGTCCCTTGGCCTTCTTCCTCCTATTTTGGCTTCTCCAACTATCTCAGATACCTTTCCCCATATTATGCCATCGTAACAATCCCAAATAATAAATGCCACCTCCTTCTTGTCGATTAGCTTCAATACTTTCCTAGCTGCAATAGGTAAGGGGTAGGCGTCATCGATGCTCCTGTTCCTACCCTTTACCTCAGCGTATGCGACCCTATCTTCTTTTGTAAGCTTGTAGTCTACATCGTGCATAGAAAGCTTCTCGTATGAGATTCCCATACTGCTGCAGAATATCTCAATAGCATCCTGCTCCCTGATAAGATCCTTATCATTTTCGAATCTCATATCAAAAGTTTTTTGAAGTGGTTTACGGTGTAGTCCTTCTTCTTGCTAACAGCTTTGTAGATGTCGCTTTCTATACCACCCTTAGAGAACACCCAATATACATCGCTCTCTAGTCTTTCCTTTGTTGTCATCCTGTCTCTGCTCTGCCAATAGCTAGTAGCGCTGAAGTCTATGTTGTAGTAAACAAGAGCCTCTGCTTGACGGAGTGAGATTCCTTCACGTCCTGATACAATCTGCAGCGCAATAGACTTGTCAGTGTCTTCAAAGACACTTAGCTCAGTTGTCAAGTTTTCTGCACCAAAAACTTGCTTTAGTGCATTCAATTCTTCCTTGAATTTGTAGAAGATACCAATCTTTGCATCTGCAAAATTATCGTGTATGAACTGAGCCTTACTTAAATCAATTATCTGAGAGTTCCCCGACTCAAACTTAACAGTGCCTGAGTACAGTTGATGTAGCTTCATCATTAACTTAACAGGCGTGTCTGCTAGGATAACCTCTTGCTTGCCCTGCACTACCAAGTTCTTCTTTAGCTTGTTCGCTAGGTTGTACGTCATATCGCTCATAGTAACCTCAAGTATGTGCTCACGTGTGTCCACCTTAAACCCGGCCTCCTTCTGAGTATAGTTGATGGTGTATGGCCTCATCTCGTCAAGGATCTTGGTAGTCCCGTTCGAGTAGTCCTTTATAAGCAATCCATTTATCATTCTCTGCTTCACGTCAACGTAGTCATCGCAGAATCGATAGAAGTTTTTGTAGCTGCTGAACGGGTTGTTCTTTATGCCATACACTTGATGGTACATCTGACCATAAGACTCAGGAGTTGGCGTACCTGATAGAAGTACAACGTAAGGGTCTTTGTTCTTAAGTATCATATCCTTCACCTGCTTAGCCCGTAGGCTAGGCTTGGGCAGAGCTCCCATACTATGGGCCTCGTCACACACTATAGCGTCAAACCTAACAGAGTTGTCTACGTTGTGCAGCGACTCGTAGTTTATAACTACTATGCTGTAGGATGGCTTGAGCATATTGTAGTCACCCTCTATGCTGCTAATAGCTTTCTTCTTGGTGATGAATAGAACGTTCTTACACTCTAGCTTATCTAGTATGCCAAGGCTAGTTAGCGTCTTGCCTGTACGCACCTCCATTGCTAGGTAGAGGAATTTGTTTTTCTTTAGGAGTGATGTTCCATCTTTGATTATCTCATTCTGATAATCCCTGAATTTGATTTTTGATTCCATTTCTGCGTATGGCGTTATTTGATTTATTTGTTTGATTAGCTTCACGTCTAAGATCTTCCAAAGATTCCTCTCAGAGTGTATTATCTTGTGTCGGTTCATTAGCCTACCAAGCAGAGTTGATTGGTAGGCAAGGTCTCCGTATACCTCAGATGATATAATTTTTCTGCCTTTTGCGGCAGTTATTTGGATCAATCCCTTCATTTTATTTAATTTAATCTGCCTGAATTTTTCCTAAAACTTCATTCATAGGAATAATCCAAACCGTGACAAAACGCACAATATATCGGCAAGGTTTATTGTGCAAAATTAAGTAGTATAAATCCGACATTAACTTAA
>Ga0208643_1001079_pt1 | contig 16030 bp, 30 predicted proteins | sample VirMetDEL_Nov_12_FD_184516 | JGI IMG/M metagenome (GOLD analysis project Ga0208643, IMG submission 184516) | Aqueous microbial communities from the Delaware River and Bay under freshwater to marine salinity gradient to study organic matter... | ecosystem: Environmental > Aquatic > Marine >... | reverse complement strand
ATTCAGGATGTTTTACCTTTTAAGATTTAACACACCCCTCCACAATATTTTTTATTTTTGAGTACTCGTATTGCAACTCCTTAACATCACTCCTTCATTTAATTAAATCATTCTCAGCTTTTTCAATAGCATTTAAAGGTTGGCAATCACACATAGTAGTATGACCACAATAGCAGTTAATTTTGTTATTAGTACTAAAATTTATACCTCTATTCTTTTGCCCTCTTAACTTATCTACTTCCCAATAGTGTTCGCAAATAGTATTGTTATCTTCATCTACTTTATTATTGTGTGGGCTTTCAGTAAAGTAACTCTTATAATATCCTTTAGGTGCTTTATACCTCCAACAGGTTTCTTTCATTGTACAATCTTTGCCATCACATTTAGTTATATCTGCCATTACTTCCTTTTATATGGTTTAATTCCTTTCCTGTATTCCATTGCTTCTTGCCCACTTTTCTTTGCATGGCAACTATTACATAATGTTTGCAAATTACTTTCATCAAACTTTGATCCTCCTTTCGTTACCTGTTTAATATGATCAACACATTGCCCACTTGTTGTTTTGTTATCTCTTAAACATTGCTCACATAATGGATTCCTTTTAATATAATAATTCCTTGTCATCCTCCATTGCTTTGATTGATAAAATGCTGTGTTATCATATTGCCTTGTTTGGCCCTCTTCTTTCTTTGGCATCCAACTCTTTCTTTTATGCTTAGGTAAGTATGGCATTACAATAGATTCTTTGCATTATTAATTAAACAAATCTGTTCCTCTTTGTTTCTTCTATTAGCAATATCCATTAAAAAATCCATCACTTCTTTCTTATCTTTATCTGATGCGATTGAATGGCTAACCATTGACAAAATAAACATATTATCAATGTACTCCATATTATCCAACTTATCATGTTCCTCTGCAACCTCTCTTATTGTATCAATTGCATTGAACATTGCCAATGCTGTTGCTGCTCTTATAAATGTTTTATTCGGCATTTAATTCACTAATTAAAAAATAATATTCCGGATCAACTTCCAAAATATATTCCATATTCTTATGATAATCCAATAATTTTGTTCTACCTACTCCCTCCCACATTTCATGGCATCCTTTCCTTTCACCCATACTTAAACAATGATATGTAATGTTTCTTTTGTCGCATATTAAATCTGATCTTCTACTTCTTGGAATTAAATGGCTGTTGCTTAATGGTACATCTGAACGGCCACATCCTGTGCAAAAATGCCCCCTTTCCTCCATTATTTCCATGTAAACTTTTCCCAACTTCCTATTTATCTCTGATTGCTTTTTACTAATTCCTTTCATAATCTATATTTTCATTTCCAATTGTTCTTGCTCTACTCATGTACTCATCAATGCATTTTACAATTGCTGGAAGCCCTTTGCAAATTTCTGCATAATATCCTCTAAAATTCAAATCATTTATCCATTCCTTTTGAACACTTGTTGGCCTCCCTTTAATTGTTTTTATTTCAATGAACAAACCAAAATATCCACCCCTTGCTTCACAAATTTGTAAATCAGGGAATCCCCTACTGTATCCCGTTCGCTTTGCCTTAATAGCTTGTCTTGGGCCTGTATATATTCCACCTAAAGATGCACAATATCTTATTCCTGGATGTTTTTCTTTAATCCAATTAATCACTTCCGTTTGCAATCTTTCCTCACTCATTTGATGGTAAATTAATGCTTAATGTATTGTTGGCCCAAAATAATAAATCATTCATAAATAAAGTGAACTCCTTTGTTGTTAATGTTGTTGTACTTTTAATGGTTTCTGATTCAACACCATTTTCATCAACAACATTTCTTTTTAAAAATTTATATTTTATTAATGTATGCATTTCATCTTTTGTGTATCCTGTTTCTTTGCTTAAAATATCAATCCAAATCCAATAAAGAGAATTTTGTTCTTTTGATCGGTTTGCACTTCTTTCCCTTATTCTTATTTCTATTTCCTTTCCCTCAAACTCACTTAAACTATCAATAAACAAACGCTTATTGTTCAGTTTCAATTGGCTTTGATAAACTTTTCCAAAATGCTTCATGCGCTGCTATAAATGTAATAAAAATTAATAAAATAACCATAATTGGGAATACTAATGTTGAAATCACCAATTTTAAAAACTCTTTAAATATTTCCATCTTCTTTCTTTTCTGATTTATTAATGTTGTATGTTAATTCCTTTATTTCATGCACCGCCCTAACAACATTTATTGTTACCTTATACGCTAAAAATAAAATTATTAATATTAATGCAATTATCATTTGTCTAATTCTTTTAAAAGTTGTTGTGGCGTATAAATTCTTTGTTCAACACCATAATTATTATATATACAAGTGAAATTATCATTTTCCCATGTCCACAATGAACGCACATTATTTTTAATGTGGTAATTTAAAATCCATTTTATTGTTTTATATGTTCTTTTCATGTCTGTTAATTCTCATCCTTTCATTTACAACAAAATCAATTGTTTGATGTGATACATTGTTCCTTTTTATTATTTCAGTCATAATATATCCTTTTGATAAATCTTTCCAAATCCTATCTTTAATAGCTTTGGTTAATTCTTTAATTCCAATCAATCCCTTTCTTCTTTTAGTCATCTATGCAATTACATTCGTTTAACATTTCAAAACAATATATGCACTTATCACATTCCGAACAAATCATTTCACCCCTTTCATTTTCCAAATCTGATTGGCAATGTTTACAGGTTTCCACTTCCTCATCCCAATTTATGGGATTATTTGCATCCATTCTTGTGTGTTTATCCATTATATTTCTAAATTATCATCAATTGGTTTCGTAAAATATGCCTCCAAAATTAAATATGCAATTATCATAATGTAAATTAAAGCAAAATATTTCATAATTCTTTATTTTTAGTTTGTAATTTTTAACAATTGTTTGTTAACAGTTGTTTGAATAGGTGCATCATCACATTAACTGTAATTGAATTTCCCATCTGTTTATATCTTTGAGTGTCACTAACGCCCATTGTGTGATTGTCTGGGAATCCCTGTAATCTTTCACATTCAATTGGTGTTAATCTTCTAATTTTACTATGTTTTATTATACTATCACTTTGAACTGTTGTGATAGAATTTGCTAAATCATCCTTTCTAATCTCCAATTCCTTTCCATGCCCTCTGCCTCTTAATGCCGCTCCTTTTATTTCAACTGCTTGTGCGTTTCCTGTATCTAAACAATATGATGTTCCATCTTGTTTGCTTAAATGTCCCGTCCCTCCTTTTGTTGGATCCCCACTTCTTGGATGTAATGAATGTGATTTTACTTCAAAAATTGGGACATCACCTCCAACTTTTAATGTTTTGAATAAACCCTCATCTCTATATGATTTTCTCCCAATATCCATTGGTTTTTCATCATCAAATTTTGTATTTAAAACCCTTTCAACCGTCTTATCACTTAAAAAATATTTTTCATCAACTTCATTTTCCAACAAATCTTTTAATTTCTTTTTCAAATGAAATGGTTTTGGGAATGTAAAATTATTATCCTCATCATCTCTTATTCCTATAATAAATATTCTTTCTCTATTTTGAGGAACGCCAAAATCTTTTGTATTTAAAACCTTATAATGAACATGATAATCTAAATTTTCAAATGGTGCTAATTGAAATTGATAGTTTTCTGTTAATGCCAAACAATCTAATATTGTTCTGAATGTTTTACCACTATCATGGCTAATTAATCCCTTAACATTTTCAGCAATGAAATATCTTGGCCTGTGTTCTTTTAAATATCGTAAAGCATCATAAAATAATGTTCCCCTTGTGTCATCAAAACCACCTCTTTTACCGGCCATTGAAAATGCTTGGCATGGAAATCCAAAAACCAATAAATCAACAGGAGATAAATCTTTCATATTAAGTGATGTTATATCATCATACATATTTTTGCAATCAAAATTCTTTAAATATGTTTGCCTTGCATATTTATCAATATCACATGCAAACTCAATCTCATGCTCAATCCCTAAATTAACCAATGCCTGTTCTGGCGATCCTACACCACTAAAAAATGTTCCAACTTTCATTATCTTATTTGTTTTTGTTTATATTCAATCATTAATTTTGGTTGCTGCACCATTATAGCTTTAACATGTGGTTGGATAACATGCAAATTTCCCAACTCAAAATGATGCCATCCATCCCAAATCTCTGCTTTCATCTTGTTTAACCACTTGCACCATGTTGCTGCACTAACAACAAATTTTTCAGTATCACGCACCCCATTCTCAAATGCCAACACTACTGCATCAAATGGCATAAATGCATAACGCCTTTTTAAATCCTTTGCTAAACTTTGAGCCAACATAACTTTGTTTTGAGGATCATTATCCTTTTGCCCTAAATCTGCATATGTTTGTGTTAATACATCAACACACATTAACTCCAAATCTTGTTGGTTTATTTCTTTAATTTCCATATTAAAACATTTTTATTTGTGATTGGTGAATTTTTAATCTTTTACTTGCTGCATCAAAATACTCCTTATCTAATTCAAAACCCTCCAAATCATAACATAAATTATCACATGCAATTGCAATTGAGCCACTCCCCAAATGTGTATCCAAAATTTTATTTCCCTTTTCTGCATAATTCATTAACAACCATTCGTAAAGTTTAATAGGTTTTTGTGTTGGATGTATTGTTCCACCCTCTTGCTGCAATATTACTCTATTTTGAGAAAATACTCTTGTTGGTTTTTGAAAACTACTAAATGCTAATTCACAATCACTCATTGTTAATCCATGTTGGCATTTGTCCCAAACAATCCACCCCTTTGTTCCTTTGTTTAAATGCTCAACAAAATAATTTGCACCCCATATAATCTGATTTTTTGAAACTCTTTTCAATTCATTAAAATATTCTTTTGATGGAATTTTATTGTCCCATCCTTTTTCTTTATGATATTTTCTATCACTTTTTTTTCCTTTCTTTTGTTCTTTTTGCCCACTTATTCCTATCCCATAAGGAGGATCAACAATTGCCAAATCAAATTCATTATCCTGCATCTCTTTCATTGCTTTTAAGCAATCCATATTGTGTAAATTAATTCCCATTGTGCATATTTTTTAACATTTGTTTTGCTTTGTCATGGCTTGATAATCTTTCCATAACTTTGGATTCCATTTGTCCCTTATCTTTTCGCATATTTTCCCAATTCCTAACGGCCGCTTTCCAACACTTCATTTTGTTCTTTCCAACTTTCCAACCATTTGATTCATAATAATCATAAAATTTGTTTGGATCAATTAAACCACCCCTTTCATCAATGTAATTGGAAATATCAGAAATTAATGGTTTTTTAAATCTCCCCTTAGTAGTTTTATTATTAGTTGTATTATTAGTAATTGTATTATTATCTTTATCATTTTCTAAATACCCCCCTTTAATATATTTACTACCCCCTAACGATTTATTAAATACCCTATTTAATTTTTTAACTACCCTAATTGTTCGGCTTTTTATTTCCTTTCCCTCATATTCATATTTGATTAAAATAAAACCCTTTTGTTCCAATGAATTTATAACTTGGGAACATCTACCCTTTGAAACTCCAAAAAATTCCCCAAAGTATTTATTTGAAGCCCAACAACCTGTTTCATTGTCTAATGAATCAATTTCAACTAAAAACAATTTTTCAATTAGTTTTAAATCTTTGTTCAACCATACCTCTTTAGGTATCCATATTCCTTTAAAATCTCTTTCCATATTATTCAAATAATGTTGTTTGCCCTGTTCCCCCAAACATAATTGTTTGTTGCTCTAATGCGTTTAAAACATCAACCTGTGCTTTTATTCTTTGCTTTAGTGAAATAATGTAATCATTCATTTCATCAATGCTTGTTGCAATAAAATAACCATTTGATGTTGAACAAAGCCCGGGCAATAAATTGTTTATCCTAATATGATTTATTATTTTTCTCAATCTTGGGCCACTCAATCCCATTGCATCACAAATTTTTGCGCCTGTGATTGCCATATCCTTGCCCTGTTTACCTTTTAATCCTTTTATGATACCTTGTGCCATTTGCAACTCATCATTGCTTAAATCGGCTGTAATTGTTTCAAATCCTTTTATCATTGTTTTGTAGTTTTAAAGGGGATTGTTAGTCCCCCTTATTATTTTATAATGTTCCGATAACTCTTGATTTTAAGAATCTTCTATTGTAAGTATTCCCATTTTCAGTTTCAGTTAAAAACCAAATACTTTTATTTGTTTCCTTAGTAATAGATTTAACAATACTTTTTGCACCGAAATTCCACAATAAAGTTGTTCCCACCTTAATTTCTCCTGCTGGTGTTCCGTTTACTAATCCTACTGATTGAAGTTGTATTGAATTTTGCATTTTGTTTGTTTTTAGTTTTTGTAATTATTTACATGGCAAAGATACACCTTTTTAACAACTGTGCAAAACAAATCAATAAAACTTTTAAAAAACTTTACTCAACACATGTAAATTTAAAAAGGTAGATCATTAGAACTTTCACTTTCCTGGCTTTCACCACCAGCAACCTCAATTTGCCATGCATCAATTGAATGGAAATATCTTCCTTTCCACTCCCTTGAATAAACATTGGCTTCAACTTCCAATTCTTGGCCCTCACTAAATTGTTTTAATCCATCAACCTTTTCCTTTCCAAAAACTGAAACACAAATCTCTGGGTTGTATTCATCACCTGTATTTAAAACAAATTCCTGTTTCATCCATTCCTTTCCTGCCTTTGATGTTCCTTTTTGAACCTCTAAAAATTTTACCAACTTACCTTTTACTTTCATTTTCTACTTTTTTAAATTAATTATTTCTCTTTTTAATATTTCCAACTCTTTTTTCTTTTGCTCAAATTCCTCTCCATAAATGCTGTATGCTTTCATCTCGCCCATAAAATGTGCAAACTTCATTGCAATAAAATCAGATTCCTCAAGATCTTTATTAAATTGTGTGCAATGGTAAATGCTTGTTGCATGATCCAACCCCTTAATATGTAATTTCATTTGGTTGTGGCTAATCTCAACAAAATTGTAAAGATAATAAAGCAACATTCTTTTTGCTTTTATTGTGTGTTCCTTTCGGCAATCATTTCCCAACACTCTTTTTATGTCGGCATTCCATAAATTTGATGAAACTCTTGCAGCTTCTTTAACTATTCTTTTCATAATTTTATTATTTCTATATTTGGTTTGTTTGTTCTCTTATCACATAACACTGTACACTTTCGGCAAATACTGTAATTGTTTATTGGTTTTGGTTTGAACTTCTTAAATTCCTCTCTGAATGTATCCAACAACATTCTGTATTCATCCATTGCGCTTCCACTGTAATCAATTAAAATAAATTTACTCCATCCACTCTTTCCAAAAACTAAATAAAAGAATGGCAAATAAACCCCATGTTCTTGATAATACATTTCAACATAATGCAATGCCTGTCTGAAATCCTTGTGTTCTAAATCAGCCCATGCAAAGGGATTCCACTTGCAACTTTCATCTTCACGAACTCCTGTGTATTTTAAATCCATTATTGCCAATTCCCCTTTGTACTTCACCAATGCATCAGGATGCCCTGTCAAATCCCCAACATTCCATTCCGGCTGCACATCAATCAATTCAATTTCCAAATCATTCATTGTTTGAATTGACTTCTTACATAATGCCATTAAATCAGTTTCCCTTTTTAAAGGTTTCCCAGTTTTTCCCTTTGGTATTTCGTACACCTCGCCACCTCTTGATCCACCAATTACATGTTGTTCAAAAACCAACCCATCCAACATGGCTGCACTTGGCTCTGTTCTATATCCGTTTAAATACATCTCCTCCCATTTGATTTCACAAACATTTGGATCAAAGAAACTCTTTAAAGCTGATTGGCTTATCTTAAATTTGCTCATACACTATTGTTTTTGATTCATTAATTGTTTCCATTATTGTATCATACACATTTTCAATATTAAAATCACCTGTTGTTTCCATTACCAAATCAATCTCCCTTTCGTACATTTTAGCCGCTTTAAGCAACCGATTGAATTTTTGTTTTACATTCATGGAATGCTGATCCTTTAACACCGCACATTGTTCTGAAACGCATTTAACCAATGCCAACAAAACAACAACCTCAATTTCTCTTTTTATTTCACTCATTTTTTGAATCCGCTTAATGATTTAACAGGTTGATTTTCCACCTCATCTTCCCCCATTATATCCGTCCATTGCATAGTTTTGATGATACATCTTGCCAATGCCCTTTTTTCTGCAACCTCAACTTTAAATGTGTTTCTGCAATTTTCTTTGTTGGCACTTCCAAAAGTTTCAATGATTGGCACAAACTCATCAGCAACCGCATCAAACCTCATGCTCACCGCCTTAAATACTACATTGTCAATATCGCACACAATCGGCTCAAACGCAACTTTAATGTTGTTTTGGTTTTGTATCTTTTCAATTCCACTTTTTGTGATAATTACAAACCCCCTTTTATCTTTGTAAACATCAGTTGGGTTTAGGTTGTGCAACTTATAAAATTTTGTCAATTCTGCTTTATTCATGATTTCCTTTTTTTATTTTCTTTTTTATTTGATTTCACTTTTCTTGGCCTATAAACTCCCGGTTGCTCAAATCCAAACATCATTTTAAATGTTCCAACCTTTTCCGCATCATACATTTTTTCTTTTATCATAGCCAAATAATTATTAATGCAATTACAGATAACACAATCAAAATTGATAATAATTTAAACTCATCATCCACTTTATTTTCAAATGTATACCCTTTATTTTTTGAAATAAATTTTTTTAATTCTTGATCACTCATATTTGAACGAACAATTTTTCCAAATTTGTCTTTTGCTGTCCACATATTATAATGTAATTAAATCAATCAATGTTAATGTTGCCAATAAAATGTAAAGTATCCCATACATTCCCGCCAATGCTAATAAAGTTTGTAATATATTTTTCATCTTGTTTGTATTATGGGGGTTTTTACACCCCCTGATTAATTTATTTATTACTTAAAGAAGTTTTTAATGCCTCAGATATAGACATATTAAATCCACAAAATAAAATGTAAGCAAATTGCATATCATTTTTAGATGGTTTGTTGTTTACTGTGTTAAGGGCTTGTAGTGTAAATTCTTGGTAAGTCATTTTGTTTATTTTTTTTGTTTGTTTGATGGTACAAAGATAAACCTTTTTAACAATTGTGCAAAATAAAACAAAGAAATTTTAAAAAAAGTTTGTTCTAACCATGTAAAAAAGAAAATGCACCCCAAAAAAGGATGCAAATTCCAAACTAAAAACAAGTATTTAAGGATACAATATTAAACAATAATTTTGAAAATTGTGCTTTTTTGTCTTGTTTTGTCCAAACTCTTTGTATTATAAGCAAATAATTCCCTGTCTATATCATAACCATCAAAACCATCTGTATCTTGCAAATCAATTCTTACATCCTGCCTTTCACCCTCCAACATAATATAAATGTTCTGTGCGGCCCTTGAACTTAAATTCAATGCGTTCTCACTATATGCATTAGCGCCAACCAATGATGAACTTCTTGCAAATAAGTCTGTAATCATGGTTTCATGTAGATGGCCACAAATAATAAAATGCACTTGCACCCCTTTCCTGCTCCATTTTGCAACAACTTTTGCAATTCGGTTGCTGTCCATTTTACCCAATTGATGCCCATGTATTAATAAAACATTTTGCCCTGCAACTTCAACAATCAATTCCAATGCGTTTCCCCTAATGAAATTAATATCTGGCAATAACAACCTCAACATTTCAAAAATTGTAAAATCATAGTTATCTGATGCAACAATATCAACCCAACCCAATTCCTCATTTACCCTTGATTCATTTCCTGTAACACATGCAACACTTACTTCTGCAACTTGGCTTAAATCAACAATGAAATGCTTTAATAAATGCACCCCTAAAAATGTTGCTTTAGCCCTATTTGTTGCCATACTAAGTTTCTCATCCAATCTCCTATCAGAATTGATTAAATCGCCCGTAATGGCCACCAATATGTTTTTCACATTATGAAACTCTGCATATTTCTTTGTGTAGTATGCGAACTTTTGCAATCTTTTTGATGCAACTTCAAAATCATATTTATTATGTTCTAAATCCACCAACTCATTGAAATGCGGATCTGCAATTTGAACAATCATTGCAGCACCCTTTTCTTTTGGATTTTTTGGAAGTGTAATTTTAAATTTGTTTGTTTTTAAAAGTTTAATCAATTCCTCATTGTATGCAACCAATGAATTTTCAACCCTCGCATGTTCCCTAAATGCTTTATTTGAAATTCGGTTTAAATCTTGGGCCTTTTGTTTTTGCTTGGATAACTTAACATTGTACTCAACAATTTCCTTATCGGCTAAGTTATATTTTACAATGTGTTTTATTGTTTTTCTGAAATGATCTGGTGAAATTTTAAGGTTGTGCCTATCAATTATTATTTCAGAAATTTTTGTATATCCATGCCCTATTTCCCAAAGATCGTTTATTTCATCTTTGTAAATCAAATGTTTGCTGTTCATATTTTTATCTGTTTATTTTCTCGTAACTTCTACCTCCAAAATATGCGCCAATAACAGTAATCAAAACCACTTGTAATAAATCAGCCCATTTTGTTTCAACCGAAAATGTAATAAATCCAGCATCAATAAAAATTAAAAGAATTGTTGCAATCACTAAAAATGCCAATGTTAATGGCCTAATGTTTTTGCTTAGCCAACTATCGGAATTCATGTCGGCTTTCCATCTTTCTGAAACTTCTTCCTGCATTTTCGCTTCAAAATCAAAAATCATCTGTTCTAACTTTTGTTTTAAAACTAATTTTTCTTCAGTTGTTGTTGTTAAATCATCAATTACACCCCCAACTTCTTTTACTAATTCTGTTGCGCCTGTACTGAATATCTTGCCCAATATGCCCATTTTGTAAATATATAAAATTAATTAATATCCCCAAATATTTGGAGAACTTTTTTTATCATCTGAATCCACATGTATAAAATGTTTTTCAAAATTTATTCCAAACCTTTCAAATCCTGCACCTCCCAATGCACCCATAATTATTGCCAAATTTTGCCCATTGCTAAATGCAATATCAACTGCAATTCCTTTAATGTGTGAACTCTTTGGATTCTTTATTGATAATGGATGTTGTGGGCATCTGTAACCGCTTGTTATCTTAAATGGTGTTTTTGCAATCTTTCTTGCTCTTACTAACATTTCCAAAAAATCAACATCAATTTCATTTGATTCGCACCCACATTTGCATTGAAATTCTTTTAGTTTAAAATGTTTCATTTACTCCTTTTAATAATATCCATTACACCCATAATTATTTTTATAACAGCATAGATTGCTGTACATAATAAAATAAACATTCGCAATTCATATTCTAAATTTCCAAAACTTAATCCTAAACCTGTTGCGTTTACCGCCATAAATTCCACACTATCTTTTACACTTTGTTTTGGCATTTCTAAATATTATCAATTGTTATTTTACCCCCATAAATCCGATTTGATGTTCCTGTTGTTATTATTCTAACACCTAAATAATTTAAAGAATTAGATTTTACATTTGTAATAGGAAACCCTGTTCCAACAACACCACTCCCAACAGATGAGCCAATACCACTTAAATTAACATCTAATTCATAAACCTCAACAACTTTATTATTATTCCCCCAAACCTCAACACCTGTTGCTTTTTTCCCATAAGGGATTGCTGCAAATGCCCATAATTCACTATGTGCATCCCTAACTTGAACTCCCGTTGTGCCACTGTCATCAAAACTCCATGCCTTTGAAGCTCCAGCGTCTGAATTTACTATAAAATCACTTGGTATTAATTTTATATAATCTAAATCAACACCAATCAATTCATTAAAAAAACCAATAAAATTTCCATCTTTTTCCATAAGAGGCCCTAATGAATTTTGCCCAACTGCCATGTTGCCAATTGTCCCTTTTGATTTTCTTTGGTATTGTTCGCCCAAATCTAAATCATTCAAAATAATTAATGATCCTTTATTAATATCAACATCAAATGATAATGATTGAAATAAAATTCTTGTATCACCAATATCAAAATCACTTGTTAAAATTAATGAATATCTTTTATTTTTTTTAACATCAAATAATTCCAATACATCCCCAATTTTAAATGTTGATGTTAGCATTTCAGTTAAATCAATTGATGTAATTGGAGAACTTGATTGTGGAATATAAGATGTAGTTTTTGCAAAAACATTTTGCAATTGATTTGTTGTTGTTGGCAATCCTACCATTGATCCAAGTGTTCCATTACTCACTGCACTCCCACCAACAACCACTAAACCTGAATTTGTACCCCCTAAAGTAGTTGTTGTTGTTGTTCCACTTGCTACATTATAATCAAATTCAAACCACTCACCACTGCATTCATCAGTTAATAAATTAAATTCACCTCTTAAAAATACATAAGGTTTACCATCTTTATCCTTTATTCTTCCAATTGGATTTATTTGTTTTATTGCACTTTGCCCACCACTTGAAATTGTTTTATTAGTTACTGATAAAACTGATGTTGCACTCAACTTATAACTTTCTGTTTGTTGGTTGTTCATTATTTCTTTACAAAGTAATAGTGTAAATGTTTCATTTCCTGATGTTGTACCAATACCCCATTCACCAGTGAAATCAGTTGTAACAAAATTTGTTCCATTGAAAACTAACATTCCTCCCGCTGTTGCAATCTCATTATCACCAAATGCCAAATCTTTTAAATCAATTACATATGAATTACTTGTTGTTGTAAATGATACTGCCTGAGATTGATTACCAATAACTCCATTAAAAACAGGTGAAAACATTGAAGAATTTGCACTTGTTGTTCCTGTTATATTTGAATAAGAAATTGAACCACTAAATAAACTTGTAAAAACTGAATCGTTTGGCCCTAAATAGATAATTGCACCTACAAAATCATATTCAATACCCCCATGTCCAATATATCCTGGCGGATTAAATGGCCCTATGCTTGGAAATCCTAATGTATGTGTATAATACTCAAACTCCCAATCACCTGTAAATGCAGAATCTGTTGGCATGTTTCCTACACCAATTTCATTATTTAAAATGTTTATTGTTGAAATTCCAGCACTTAATATGATTTGCGATTGAAAAACCAATGTTGGTGTTGGATAAGGTGATCCTGTTGGTTGCACAAATGTATCCCAAATTAAATTTCCACTTGCATTTACATCCAACATTTTTTGCCATGTAGGGTTACCAACTTGTCTGGCTCTAATTGTCCAATTCATCTGCATTGCCTGATCTTGTCCTGTTTGGTTGTTGAATTTTAAGATTATCTGGTTGTAAAATCCATCAAAATTATGTGCATCAGTAAAAACGCCTAATGATGTAGTTTCATAAAATTGTGTTGCTGTTGATGGACTTTCACCACCATTCGCCAACAAAGGAAAAGATTGGAAATTATTTTGATTTGAAATTAATAAATGGTTTGTAGTTACTTCCTTAACTGGAGGATAAAACCCATAGTTTGTTCCGCTTAATTTTTGCAATCCTAAATCTACCGAATCCTCAAATTCCAAATCATATAAAACATTTTCATCACCTAAATTTGATGCTGAACTTATGAAATTTCCATTTTTATCATAGGTAAATGATTCAATATTTATTGGTGATGCAATTGTTCCTGTTTCTGAATTCGTATATTCGCTAATTTGTATAAAATGAACATTACCCTGCCAATAAATACATCTCATTCCCCATGCCTTACATATTTCCTCAAGTACTTTATAACAATCCTCTGCCTTATATTTTATTGTTGCTGAATTTTCATCTTCTTCCTCTTTGTAAAAATTTCTTGTTGAAATTGCTGTGTTGGCCAAAGGATCAATTGTATTACTTGGATGCAAAGCATTAAACCAATTTACACTTGTTTTTATTTTATAATCATCATAAATTGGTGAATCATTTGTTGTTTGCAAACCAACTTTTAATAATATTTCTTTTAACCAAAAATTTATTTTTCTAAAATTTTCTGGAATATATGTTTGTGCTTCAGTATATGGTGACTTAATTGAAATATTTGGAACAAAATCAATATCTTTTAATAATGCTAATCCATCAATTGCCTTTAAATCTACCTCGTAAGGATATGAAACATCTTCCTCATCTCCTAAATCTAAAACAATATATCCTGCCCAAACAGGTTGTAATGATGAGGAATTGAAAACATAAACATAAACATCTCGTTCATTATATGTGTTTCTTAATTGATTAATAAAAATTGCATCTTGAGCATCTTCAACTAAAAAAGAAAATTTGAATTTTGATGTGATTATTTTACTAAATTTTTTATCACCATCTGTATCATAAGAAATAATTGGGCCACTTGCACCCATCTTGAATGCACTTCCTCCACCTGTCCAATTTTTATCCCAAATTTCAACCCTGAAATCCTCACCATTATATGATGTTCCTGTTGATGCTAACCTTAATACTCCTGCCATTATACGAATCTCTTTCTATTAAATTGTGCCTTTTGGCTAATCAATAAGATATCATTCCCACTTATTTTTCCTGTAACCTCAACCTGTTGTGATGCACTCCCCATCATTCCCTGTAACTTCTTTAATGGTGCAATTACTTCAGGATTTCCTGCACCTGCTCCCGGATATTCACCCATTAAACCAACTGTTGGCCCACTTACAATTCCACCCTCTGCAAATGCAGGAATTGGTGTTGATGCTATTGTTGCAACATTTGCTGCTGCCATTCCACCAACTAAAATTGATAATGGTATATTTGCAGGAAATGGTACATTTGCCAATACATTCATAACTGCTTCAACCCCACTAATAATTCCATTTGCAATTCCCATTGCTTTGTTTCTTTTGGCTTGTTTTATTTTAATGGCCTTTTCTTTTTGTGCCATCTGCTCATCCATTATTGCTTTCTTTTCAGCAAATGATGCGTTCAATTCTTCAATTGCTAATTGTTTTGCTTCTTCATCCATTATGCCATTTTCAATCCTTGATAATTGCCTTTCATAATCAGCATCATGCAATTCCTGTTGTTTTGCTTTTTCATTTTCCAAAGTAATGGTTTCCTTTTGAGCAACTGAACTTGCTAATTGTCCAATTGATTGCATTGCTGTTTTTGCAATATCTGTTGCTTGTTTTATACTATCACCCCAATCTGTGTAAAAATTATCCCAAATTTCACCTAAAGTTTTAGTTGTATCTGTACTTGTATTTAAAATTTCATCAGAAACACTTTGAATTGCTGCAATTGGGCCACCTGTATCAACTTCTAAACTAATTAATCCACTTCCTTTTTTATCTTCTTTTCCTGGACTTTTAGCGCCACCGCTTGAACTTCCACCACCCAATCCCATTGGATTTCCCATCATTCCCATTGCAGTTGCAACTTCTTTTGCTTGTTTTTTAATTGCATCTGTAAAACTTCCAAAATCTTTTTCGTAATCCTTAGTTTCAACTTTTAAATCCTCCAATCCATCCGAAAAATCTTCAAAAGGATTAGGGATTTCAGCACCTCCCATAAACTTAATTAATGCATTAAAAGACTTAATCATTAATGAAATTGGGTTAAATTCTATCAACCATTGTAATGCTTGAATCAATGCATTTTTCCACCAACTCCAATCTCCCAATCTTTCCTTAAATGCCTCCCAATTTTCACGCACATAAGCAAATGCAACAACAATTCCAACAATTGCCGCAACCGCCAACCCAACAGGGCTTATTAATGCACTAAAGGCAACTGCTAATGTTCCTATTAAACTAATAATAGGCCCTAATGCTGCAATTAATAATCCAAATGTTACAATATTTTCTTTTACACTACTATCCAAGCCACTCCACCAATTCAATGAATCTTGCACAAAATTCATTAATTTTTCAAAAACAGGAATAAGCATTTC
>Ga0208643_1001074_pt1 | contig 16047 bp, 23 predicted proteins | sample VirMetDEL_Nov_12_FD_184516 | JGI IMG/M metagenome (GOLD analysis project Ga0208643, IMG submission 184516) | Aqueous microbial communities from the Delaware River and Bay under freshwater to marine salinity gradient to study organic matter... | ecosystem: Environmental > Aquatic > Marine >... | reverse complement strand
TCGCTTAACTCACTACCATAGATAAAACTACAGCCAAAACTTTTTAGATTCATAGGTAATTATATACCTACTTTATGCAGTAGGTATTAGATTATCGCAGTCCAGCGGCTGCTTGTAAAGATTTTAAATCAGCGTCAGTTTCATAAATCTGCTTGTAAGGCAATCCTGCTGACACACGCACTTCGTTCAAGTCTTTTTCGTACTTTTCTCTGTAGGCTTTTGGACTTAGTGGTACTACACTATCAAATGTGTCTCTGCTGAAAGGCATTGTGTCGCCTTTGTAATGCATAACCCAGTCATCAACATTGTACTCTGTTAATGTGTTTAAATCATGTAATAATGTTTCAACATGCTGACCACCTGTGCTACGACGGCGAATTTCAACATAAACCAAGTAACGATTGGGTTTGACTTCACCTGGACTTTTGTCAGCATCTAACACAAAATCGTACCCTTTTTCAAACCAAGCCATCAAGTCTTTGGCAGCTTGTGGATCACGTAGAAAAAAGCTGACAACAATAACATCATCGTCGTCGCCCATTTTGGAACTGAATTCGTCAACATGAATTGTAGGCTTGATCAAGCCTTCCATGTCCTTAAAGCTCAGGCTTTCAGACAGCTGGTTGTTGGAGAAGATTGTTTTGTGCATTTTCTGCTTGCTCATCGTTTTGGTATTCTTCTTGATCTAGGTCCTGCTCGTAAGCACTGTCTAGGTCTGCTAAATCAATATCTTGATCTTCTAATTCAAGTGATCCTGTGCGGATGTCACTCATCAAACTCTTTGGCATAGTAATTTCCACAAGCCAAATCTTTTGTTCCATCATTCTTGCTTTGTGTGTGCCAGGGCGGTAGTCCGACGGTGTTTCAATTTTCATTGGTACAGCCATCATTGTTTTCTTGTATTTCACAACACAGTCAAACGGCAACAAACGACGTGCGCCACGTGGGTCTGGCATGCGTTGTTCTGGCCACATAAACACACATGTGACGTTGTATTTGCCAATAGTTGGCCCAGACGCCAATTCGCCAATACTCCAGTTTTGAAACGCATACAAGTCTAATTCGTCAAGCACACGTTCAAAGTCTAACAAAGTCAACAAACTGCCTTCGCTCATATAAATGTCGCGAATGTTGTTGGCTATTTGCCAGTAATCCGAACCGTCTTTGAATATTTTTTCGTCGTGTAAATCCATACTGTTATTTATGGTATTGTTTGGTCTATTGTTAGTTTGATGATAACAAAAACTTCCTGCCAAGAGTATTACTTATGATGTGTATTCCATTTATCAGTTATAACATATCTCCAAAACTTATTGCCTAAATACTTGCAACAGCATGTCGCTGTTAGTTTATCCCACTCAACTTTGGAGAAAACCTTGAGCAGACAAAGATCAGCAAAAGCACAAAAGCGTATGGCACAAGTAGAAAACACTATTGATTTTTCCCAAGAACGACAGTATACTCGCCCCAAGGCGATTACTCTTGTTCCACGGACACGAAATCAAGAGCAATTGGTGTTGGCTTTGCTTGACGATGACCAACACATAGTAGTAACAGCGGGACCAGCAGGTACTGGAAAAACTTACCTGGCTATGCAAGCCGCAGTCAAAGCCCTTAGAGAAGGCACTTGCGAACGCATAGTATTAACACGCCCTGCTGTGGGCGTAGAAGATGAAGAACACGGTTTCTTACCGGGTGACTTAAACCAAAAAATGGAACCCTGGACAAGACCGTTGATAGATGTGCTGCGTGAGACTTACCGTCCACAGGACATCACTGCCATGATCGAAAATCAATTGGTAGAAATATCACCATTGGCGTTCATGCGTGGACGAACATTCAAACACAGTTGGATCATCGCTGACGAAATGCAAAATGCCACACCAAATCAGATGAAAATGCTGATGACTCGTATTGGTGTAGGCAGTAAGATTGTGGTCACAGGTGATGTGGAACAAACTGACCGCCCGGGCAGTAATAACGGACTACTGGACTTGTGTACCAAACTAGACCGTACAAATGTGGAGGGGATTGCAATGTGTCCACTGGAAGCAAAGGACGTTCAACGTCATGCTATCATTGGACAAGTGCTAAAACTTTACTCTTGATTGACTTTGCTCAGTCTACTAATAATAGACTGAGCAAGTTCTTGATATGATAAGCGTCCAGAGTGCATTAAATCACGGGCGCGATCAAAATTTGGTATTTGGCCACGAGGAATAATAATAGGTATAATATTTTCTAAGCGGCATAGCATTCGGAATGCTAATGTATTTTTTTGTTGTTGTAATTGTTGGTTGGTGTCGGAAGTAAACCAAATTTTAATAAACTCATCATCGGCACACGGATTGCTAGTATCACCGGCCAAAATATTCAAACTCAATGGAACACTATCATCTATCAATTCGATCCTGTGCATATCTGTTTGCACCCATATGGCATATTGAGGTCGTAGCAACGGCAAGTAGTGTAGTGCCATTCTAACTGCTGTATCGTTACTGCTGCCAGCATGCCCAAGATTAGCAACTGTTAATCCGGTAATAACCGAAAATTGGGCGGGCCAAGTGTCTTTGGCATGGACTCCGGTTCCCATAGTAAAGCTATCACCAAAACATACCACTTCGAATTTACGGTCAAACTCGAAAGTTCTAAATCCATGACTATTATATTGGTAGTCAATTTGAGTATTTAAAAAACCAAGATCTGACAATTGTTGGTATGACTGGGAGTCTTGTATATTTTTTAAATACAGGGATTCGCTGTCAGAGGTATCCCAATATACAGTCTTACCTGCCACTTGAGAATAATTGTGAATTATTGGTGTCATGCAGTAATTATATCGTAAATTTCTTTCCAGTTTTTAACTGTTGTGATGCCTTCGTGGTAGAAATGCATATTATGTCCATGTTCTACCAGGAGGCTCCTTAGGCCGGCTGCATGTCCGACAACAGCATTTTCAGGCTTGTCTTCCAACCACCAGCATCCAGAGTCTTTGTATTCTTCCAAAGCTTCATGTTTGTCTGCACCTGTGTCTAGACATACAATTCGTTCAAACGCTTGATTGCCGAACAGCTTGCTCAAATTCATTTCACGCAATTTGCCAGCATTTTCGTCCCGACTCAAACTGGTAATACAATGAAACACATATCCATGTTCTTCGTGCAGTCGCTTGACATAGTACATGGCATCACGCAATGCTGGCAGGAAACCAATGGCAGCACTTTCGTTAAAAAGTCGTATCAGTTTTCTAACCTGCTCTTTGGGAATACCATATCGAACATCCATGTCGTAGTTGAGCTTGTTGCCAGGCACGGGCTCAAATCCATGTTCTTGCATCCACACATTGAATGCCCACTCCCAATCCACCAAGACACCATCACAATCGGCTAAGATTACCTTATCTAAATTTTTATATTTCATTGGCTTACAGGCAGCGCCTTGATGTCAATGTTGTGCCCGTTTTCTTCAAATAGTCGTTCAATGGTACTGGCATAATGTTGATAGTAGTAACTCACAACAGTATCCCAAACTTTGGGAACTTGTACGCCGTTCATTGTGCATTTTTCAACTTTTTGTAGTTTGAAATCTAAGATCACACTGGCTTCCTGTAAGTCTTTTTTCTTTAAATTTCTAGCCAAGGCAAGCGTTTCATCAATTTGGCCATTGGGTTTGGTATAGTATGTTAGTGTTAGATATCTCATAGTTGACATAGTTCCGTAATTGTTGCACTTAAATTAATTTCTTGATCTGCCACTAATGGAATGTTTGCAATTCCGTTGCGAATAATAATGATTGCCTGATCCTGTTGCTCAATATCCTTGCTCCACAAGTCAAGATTGTCGTACATCCAACGGAATGTGACGTCTGCTTCTTCCGGCGTGCTTTGTTGACACAACAATGTTCTTGCTTCGCGCATCTTGCCTGCTTTGAACATGGCCACACAATCCAACTTCCAGTCGCCCACAGCACGATCATTCACGTTGGGCGCCAACAATGCTCCAGTTTGACTGTTTTGCTGTGTCAAGTTCAAACACTTACGCAAGTCTGGATATGTTGCTTTGACATAACTGTCCAATGTATCAATGTCAAACTCAATGCCTTCTGTGACCAACACAGTGGCTGCTCTTGCTGTAAACTCTGTGTGGTCTGTTTTTGGAATACTGATATGTTGACACCGACTGTGGATAGCTGGCAAAATCTTGTTGGGATAGTTGCAGGTCAAAATAAACCTGACACTGTTGCTGTAGTCTTCCATCAAGTTGCGCATGGCCGGTTGTACACTGCTGGGGTTCATAAAGTCTGCTTCGTCAATCAGCACAACTTTAAAATTGCCAAACGGCATTGTTTGACAAAAACCAATCAGCTTGTCGACCCATTCAATCTTGCGAGCTTCTTTAGAACCGTTAGCATACATGACATCGTATTCGTCAATGCCCAGCTCGTTGATCAACACTTTGGCCAATGTGGTTTTGCCTGTGCCAGGACCGCCACTGAACAGCAAGTGTGGAATAGTGCCATCTTTGACCCATGCAGCCACTTGCTGTCGATGATTGTCGTCGATGAACACATAGTCACTGCTGGTTCTTGGTCTGTATTTTTCTACCCAAAGTTCTTTCATTTGTGTTTCTTTTTAAGTAAGTTAAAAGTTTTTTGCTGTTCGAGCTTGTCAACGAACTCTTGTTCAACTGAATATGTAGGACACTGCTCAAGCATTTCGTCTATGTAGTATTTTAACACAATTAAATCTTTTTTGCAACCCCAAGTGGTAAATCCGTCCATGCGTGGATCAGTACACGCAAACTTGATCTTCCAAAGTTCTTGCTCAATCTTTTCTCGATTCCAATCCTGTATCATTGGTTACCTTTGTTAGTGTGTAAGAACCGTCACTGTTGTCATTGCTGGTTTTTGGCCTGTATTTTTCTACCCAAAGTTCTTTTATCTTTAATCCTTGATTGCTGTTAATATTCCACGTTGAGTAAACCTTCCATTGGTTTTAGAATATTCAATTGTTTTATTATATGAGATTTTAAAATTTAAGTCAACTAGTGCCTGTTCAACCCATCGGCGATTTGGTGTGCCTATAAATGTTGTGTCTTTATCAGATTCAAACCCATTGAAACTGATCTGGGTGTTTTCGCGACTCCAACTAATAATTGGAGTGGTACCAATATCAATCGCATTGTCAAATTGCGTCTCGATAATAATACACGATGCCGACGAGTCTGCTATAGTTTTTAGGAGTTGATAGTGATGATTAATATGATAAATTATTCCGCTCAATATAACCGTGTCGTGCGTGTTGCATAGATCCGACAGTTCATTAAGATTGTATACACAAGAATTTATAAACTTATAATTTGAATATCCAGCTAATGTACATATTTCGTCAGCAATGGATAGCTCTCGATTTCTTACATTGGTGCCGGTAACAAATTCAGCGTTGTTGTGCAAACAGAAAAGACTAATATATCCTAGATTACAAGCAATATCTAATACACGTCGATTGGTAATATGTGACAGTTGTTGATTGATGATATGATCAAATCTTAATACATCAACATCAGGATACGTCCACTGATTCCACGGTGTCCATTCATCATAGTTGACTTCTGGATTGAAAAACTTGTGGTATGCGTACTCATAATATTTTTTATCTGGGAGCCATTTAATCATTGGTTACTTTTGTTAGTGTGTAAGAACCGTCACCGTTGTCCTGCCATTTGATAGTGTCACCAACTTGCCAGCCAAGTTCGTCGCAAACATCATTGCCCAGTGGCACAATGTAGTCGTCTGTTTCTTCGTCGTAAATTACACTTACAGTTGCCATATTGTTACGCCTTACGTGCTTCTGCTTCTGCTACACGTTTGCGTAGACTTGAACTTGAAAAGGAATGATCTCTACCGTTAAAAATCAATTCAATACCTCGGGTCAAACAGTGTTCTTTACCGGTAAAGGGTTTGTCTTGGTACTCAATGCCCAGGATACGCACATCAATTGGCAGTATAAGCAACAGGTCTTCCAAGTCCTGCTCGGTATTGTAAATTACAATTTCATCTACAAAACGTGTGGCACTGAGTTGAATTTGTCGTTCAACGATGCTTTGGATAGGAGGATTTTTAGAGTCTGGTCTATCCCAAGAAGCATCGTTTTGTAAACCAGCAATTAGATAATCGCAATGATTTTTGGCTTCGGCCAGCATGGCAATGTGCCCTGCATGTAACATGTCAAACTGACTGAATGTGATTCCGATCTTTTTGCCTTGGGCTTTAAGATCCTTGACGTGATTAAATATCATACAATTACATTTACTAATATCATCAACGATGCAACAAATAGAATACAAAACACAAATCCCACAGCTACTATAGACATGGGATTTAGCGTTTTTTTATCTTTGTCAAAACCTTTTTGACTACGTACACCTAGGAAGCCCCATAGAACTGCCTTGATAGTGCTGAACATGATTATCCAAACCTGTGCGCGGATTCCACATGTTCAGCAGTGCTCATTGTATCATCATTGGGCATTTCGTCTGACAGCAACAAAATATCGTCAGGGTCGATGCGGCGAATAGTTTTCTTAACACCGTTGTCTTCGATGTCAATACCACGTGTCCAACGTCCGTGTGCAACACAAACCCAATCTCCAGGCTTGACATCCTGCTGTTCTGGACCAACCGAATATACTTGTGCCCAACGTGGGCGAATACCCAGTCCTGTTCCGTTGTCGTTCAGCAATACAATTCCAGATGATGTTCGACGTTCATCAAATGTCATGTCGGTTACAATAACAAAATCCCTAATGGGTTCTAAGTTATCTGCTGTGATGGTATAGTGTCCGTATGCTGCCTTGTTCATTTGTTCCTCTTAAATTTTATTAACGCCTGGCTTGCCTTGTGCAAGTTGGCGTTGGGTTTTCATTAATTCTTGTTTGACTGATTGTGATTTGGCCATAGCTGCCGCAAGTCCGCCGCGTGGGATAGCAGCCTTTTCGGGCTCAACTGGCGCTGGCTCAGCAATGGGTTCTATAATAGGATCGTTGACCAATTCGGGAATTGTTGCTTCAAGTTCGGCCAATTCTTCCATTGATTCAATTTCTGGTAGAGACTCTACTAGATCCTCAAGTTTGTATTCTACTTGTTCGGTTTTGAGTACATTTTTGTTAACAACTTTTTCTTTAACAACCACTTCTTCTTGAACTGGTTCTACTTGTTTGTTTTCAAGTACATCTTCTTTAACCACTTTTTCTTTCGCACGTTGAGTACGACCACGTGATGATGCTACTGGAACATTTGTATCCTTGGCAACTTTTTCTTTTGCTGATTTCTTCTGAGCATGTTGTTGCTTGGCAGCTTTGGTGCTGGTGGTAGGCACCTGTTCGGTTGTATTGGTAACTTGACGCTGATAATGTCGTTGTACTTGTTTGTTTTTGGTTTCGGTGACTTTGTTGGCGACGTCAATTTTGTCACCTCGTGCATTGACCTTCATATTGCCAACAGCCCGTGTGTTTTCGTTTTCCAACATCAACGCACCCATGTCGACCACGCGGCCCATTGCTGATTTGTATACTTTTGTCGCCATATCTAATCCTTTGAAATATATGCGTATTTAACGCAAAAATTCTTCTACATCTAATTTATAATACATGCTGTCGATTTTGTGTACTTTTAGTTTGTACAACACATAACTTGCAACACTTGATCCGCGACCAACACCCCAAATTATCTTGTTTTCAGTCATAACATCTACTATATAAACCATATAACGCAACAAATCAAACAAGTTACGCTCCTGGTACAATAACAATTCGTGCCCACAACGTTGCAGTTCTGCTTCAGTTGTACACAAACCTAGTATGTGTTCTGCGATATCCAAAGTTTGATACTGCACTGGCATGTGCCACACACTTTGTTGCGCGGCATGCCAGTCAACGACTGAACAATCATCGATACGTTGTTGCAGAAATTTCGGAACTGGATCTAGTATTTCAGGCATAATGTCAAGTGCCACACTTGAATCTACAATCATGCCTGACAAGTCAGCACCACTGTGACCTTTCATTAAAAGATCACATACATCTTCTTCAGCAAAAATTAACTCTCCAAATTTATTCTGCTTCATCTTTATTAAAATTACCAAACACTATAGTGTTGCCTGTGTCAGTGCTGTATTCATCTTCGGGCCAGTGTAAATCTAAGTCATGCCATAATGCACTACTGGACAAGCTCACAATATTTTCAGTTTCTGTTATTGTATTATGATAGTGAGTTAAATTGGGTTCCATCCACCAACCAGGTTGTTCATAAGGACCAATGGGCTCGTCGTCGCCGTGTAGGTATGTTACATCACCGCCTAGGTCACTTTCGATTTCAAGTTCGCCGAGTATCATCCTATCTTCACAAATGGCATTTAGTTTACAGTATAGCATGATACCAATCAATTGGTCTACTGGTTCATCAGGCAATGTAATAATTTTTACGCCAGCATTGGCCAACAGTTTGCATTGCTCTTCGTTGCCTTTGTTGATAAACACGCCTGAATCTATAGAGTCACCGATAAAGTATTTGATACGTTCAAACGCAATGTTGACACTTTCCTCATCAGGAGTTGCAGTCATCATTGCCAAACGAATTTTATAATTGTTCATCTTCAACATGTCGTTAAAGTAAAACCCGGCAGTAAACTCAATTGAATAATTTAATCGTACGTTCATGATATGTCAATAATTTGATCAAAGTCCGGACCTTTGCCGTCTTGTGCTTTGTTAAAGAGTGCGGCAGATTTCTCTGCGTATTTGTTTTGGTATACTTCGCGTGCCATTTCAATTTGATGCACTAGTTCAGTATTGCCCATTCGTATGGCAATACCAATTTTTTTATTGAGTTCTGAGATTTGTGAGCCTAACTCGTCAATTGTCAACGAGTCGGCGCTAGCTACTAACGGATGTTCCATTCGTTAAGTATACAGCAGATTGACCCGAAGGTCAACCTGTTTGGTTAAGCAAATGTTGCGCCGTTATTTCCGGTGCAAAACCATAAGCTGTTGATATATTGTAATGTACACGCTTGTCCTGCGCCGTCAAACGTAATAGTACCGGCTCCGCCCCATGCTGGATTGGTAACTGTGATGACCATATCACCAGAGGCAACATCGACTGCGGCAAAAGTTTTAACTTGTCCTTCTGTGCCAGCAGCCAAAGTGGCTGTTTCAGCGGCAGCAGTTGTAAAGTAACTGGTGGCCAATGTCAAACTTGCAGCACCAGCGGCTGCCAAATCTTCACTGTTGTACAAAACATTGTTGCGTGGGCGAGTTAATTCGCTTAGGTAAACAGTCGAACCGCCGTCTTCTGTGTGGAATTGGAATTCGTATGTGCCTGCTTGAGCAAATGTAATAACATTGCTTGCAAAGCCTTCGATACCCAATACACTACTAGCAGACGATCCTGTGCCAACTGCGGCAGGCAATGTTAATGTATGCGCTACACTTGTCACAGTAACTCGTACAATGACAAATCCCAATGTTCCAGCTGCTGGAAAATTAGTAAATGCTAAACTGATGCTGCCACCAGTTGTGACTGTTTGGTAATGTCCATTGGCGTAATTGACACCAACTGAACCGGTTAGTGTTCCAAGTGCTACCCGTGTTTGAGAAAAATCTTGTATTTGGGCATTGCTCAATAACGATCCGTTCATGTCGTTGTCAAGTGTTGTACCTAATAATGCTGCCTTTAAAATAACTTTGCTTTGCAAGTCATCAATTTCATCAGCGGCATACTGGAAATTTGTTTTGGTATTCGTGAAATTGTCACGAAAACCTTGCGAGTTATTGTCTTGCCCGGCAACTGGGTATGTGCCGTCAATGTTATTTGGGTTTATGCTACTTGTCATTTTTTTATCCTAAAATTGTTCTGTAAGGGAATACGAGATATTTATCATAATCTGTAGTGTCAGTTGCAATAATTGTCGGCTGGATAAAGCGTAAACTTCCAGCGTCGAATATAGTTGGATCTTCTCCAGTTACTTCAATATCCCATGTTGCTCCGGTACCTGTGCCTGTGATATTTGAACCCACAATGTTGACATAGGTATTGCCAACAGATAACAATGGCGCAGCGCCTTGACCTATTGCCTGTTCAATAGTACCAAATTCGTCGACTTGCTGTACAGTAACAACAATATCATTGGTTACATCTACGCCGCCAACCTGGCTGCCTAAAATTTTAATTGTGTTACCTACAGCATATCCTAACCCGCCATTGAAAACAAAACTTGAGTCATTTGGCTCGGGTAATTGATAGTGTGCGTCATTATCAAACGTTGTTTCCGCCGGAGGTTGCGGAATCCACTGTTCAGTAACTGGGTCCCAATTACTTGTTAAGGCCTTGTCTAATTCGTAACGGTCTACTTCAAAGTCTACCAAGTTCAGTTGTGTTCCAAATTGTGTGCGGATGTTGTAAGCAATTTGTTTACTGTTGCCTGGTGTTACATATGCAATTACCCAAGCAGGTGTAAATCCCAACACACGACCATTTGTTTGTGTGGACAACATCCAACGTGGTAATAGTGTACTAACTTGTCCTACAGTATCAATAACTTGATTGCGCATGTTTTCCAAACTGTTTGGAAATACTGTGTCAACTTCAGCAGGCGTGTTTGGGTCAATTGGATACGGTAGTACAACTTCTTTGCTGACACTTTCGCCACGATTGTTTGTTTGGCCGCCAATGACACGACTGTACACAACTTCGTATATGACATTACCGTTGTCATCAGTTGCCTGGGCAGTTTCTATACTGCCCAATACCAAATTCTTCCAGTAATGATTCTCATACAAACTCGAAACATACTCTGCGTAAGTGGCAGCAGTCAATCCAAATGCATGTTGATACACCACTTTGGTAGCACGTCCGAAGTTTGAGTCGTCTCCTCGATACAACAATGTAGGCGGAATAATAGTTGGATTTTGTAACAAACTATTGACCAAATCTCTATCATCTTGTGGAGGCATTGCTTGGATATACAAATTCTCATAAGGCTCGTTGTATTGTCTATCAACTGTTATCGAAAATACTTTGTCAACTCTGATTTGTGTATTGGTACTGTATGCTTGAACGGTAAATGTAAATGTAAGGTCGAAGGTTGTTGGGGCACTAACTCCTCGGTTGTCGCTGGCAACATCAAATGTTGTAGTGCCACCATCAAGCGTAAATGTATTAAAACTGCATCTTCCTGCAATTTCACCCGACGGCAACAATCTCAACCCTTGTGGTAAATTGCTATCACTGCCAGATTTTAATCTATATTCTAATACAACACCAGAAGCATTAACTGCTTCTACATACAACTGACTTGTAGAACCGTTGACAATAGTGCCCAATGGACTTGGAACCAACGCACGGCCAACAGCCGATGCCGGAGTAAGCCAAGTTATTTCTGTGTCAATGGGACCTTGTACAGTCAACGAAAAGTCAGAGTACACACTGCTTGCATCTGGCAGGCCAGATTGGTATACACGAACTTTGAAGTTATATGTATTTTCTTGTAGTCCTTGATTGGGAATGTACCCGTACAACCATCCTGTGCCAGGATCTAACTCTAGTCCGATCGCGGCCAAAGCAGCATCACTGTCGGTTGCATACACAACTGCAAACCCATCGGCCTGTATTCCATTGAATTTAAAAGCAAAATAATTGTCGCTTCTGACTATCCCAATGCTGCCAGGCAGTGTCAACAATACCGGAACTCTGACTGGTGTACCGTCTGCTGTTACAAAAGTATTATCAGCAGTGATGTCTGTGGAGTCAGCGGTTAAACTGTCTCGACTAAGAACTTGGATATTAAATGTTCGTAATGCGCTGGCTTTGCCATCTGTTAGTTCAAGTACAAATTCATAAACTGAATTGTTACTTTGTGTTGGAAAATCAAAAGGATATTCGGCAAAGCCTTGACCGTCACGACTAAAACCTGCTGTTGCTGTGTTTGGCGCTTGCGGAACAACAAATCCGGTAATTAATCCAGATAACGATATTGATGTACCAGGTGGCAATGTTCCTGCTGCCAGTCTAACAATGGTTATATCTGTGGCATCTGAGTCTGTGTATTCAACTTGTAAGTCTGTTATTAATGTACCATCAAACACTGTGGCAATAGTGCCCGACGGGGTAACAAATTCTGGAGCATCTTGTCCGGAAACAGTAATACTAAATGTTCTGTCTGCAAGCCGATTAATCACAGTCATTCCCGAAATCACTTGCGTGGTATAAGCGCGGACAGCGAATCTGCTGGTTATGTCGCTAGCAACTGGTAAAGGAACACCTTGTACACTGGCAATGGCTTTGGGTATTCCCACAATCAATCCATTGGCAGCTACTTGAACACCGGCGGGTAATTCACCTGCAATAACTTGATAGTACACTGTGGCACCCAAATCTGGTTCTTCGGCCATCAAAGGAAACTGAAAAAACACACCTTCGGGATATGTTCCTAAATCTCCAGCAGGAGTAAGCCAAACCGGTTGTGCCATATTACGATCTTCCTACCACAACTTCAATAACATTATCACCTGTGGATGCAGTCAGGGCTTTTCCGATTACGGTGCCCATGATAGGTGTTTCTTTTGCTCGGGCATATCCGTCTCCGCCTGATATCAGCATATCGCCTTTGTTGATTGTGCCGCGTACTTTACATGGCACACGCCCAATTAACGCTACGGCCACTACATGTTTGCTGGTCAAATGACTATTCATCAAGTGTGCTGGTTGGGTAGATACAATGCCTGCTACACGCTTGCTTTCATCAGATGCAATTGTAACTTCTGCATCACCACCAAACTCAAGTACAGTTCCTGGTGCATAGCCGGCGTCTGCTGTGTAATTTTCTGCCAAGTCAGCATATTGAGCCGATGTTGCAACTCCGACAAACGATGTACCAGTGACTGTACCAGCAGAACTGATCAGCCCAGTTGTACGCAAGTTGCCGCCGTTGACATTGCCTGTGGCACTTACAGCGCCAGTTGAAATAACATTGCCGCCTTGCACATTACCGGTTGTAACAAGTAATCCAGCAGTTGTAACGTTGCCGCCTGTTACGTTGCCAATTGCTAAGAAACGTCCGGTCAAGTAAGCATTGGCAGTGTTTACGTTGCCAGTTGCACTTAGTGTTGTAGCATTGACGTTGGCAGCATTTACGTTGCCTGTGATATTGGCTGTGGGCCCGTTGAAAATTCCAACAGCAACTACGTTGCCTCCACGCACATTTCCCACAGCAGAAACAAGTCCGCCTGTGATCAAATTGGCGCCAGTTACGTTTCCTGATGTGCTGATTTCGGCGTTAACAATACTGTTGCTTGTGATTATGTTGCCAGCGTTGACATTGCCTGTTGTAGAGATGCCTGCGCCGGTAACCAGTCCTGCTGTGAGTACATTCCCGCCTGTGATATTGCCAACCGCCGACATTTGTTGTCCGGCATTTACATTGGTACCTTCGACGTTTGCAGTCGATACAAGCAAGCCACCGGTTGTGATATTACCACCTGTTACGTTACCTACTGCTATAAATCTTCCAGTTAGATAAGCATTTGCTGAATTTACATTTCCTGTGATGTTGGCATTGCCGGTCAATTCTAGGCCATCTGGTTTAAACATCATCAAATTGGCAGTTCCGTCAACATCCATAATAATGTTGCCGCCAGAGCCATCAATTCGTAAAATAGTTGTGCCGTCTTGAATTTGTGTCACAGCCACGTTGCCGGTGGCAGTGACGTTGCTCAAAAATCCACCGTCGCCAAGAACAAACACACCAGCAATGTTGCCGCCTGCTGTGATTGTGCCAGCCGCAGATATCGCACCCAATGATATAAGATTGCCGCCAACTGCGTTGCCCACAACACTTACACTGGTCAAGTCACCAACCGAAGTGATGTTGCCTTGGGCGGCTGTTGTCACTGTTCCTGCTGTAGTAGCAGATGTTGCACTAGTTGCGGTACCTGCTGTCAATGATGCTGCTGTACCTGTTAATCCAGTTCCTGCTCCCACAAACGCCGCGGCATTTACGTTGCCACTTGCTGATACTGTTCCAGTGATATCTAGTCCTGTGGTAGTAAACACTGCCACATTGCTGGTGCCTGCAACGGAAACATTGGCATTGCCGTTTGCGGCTGCCGTTACGTTTGTGTTGCCATTAAGAATAGCAGTAGGGGCTGCCGCAACAACACCAGTTAGTTGACTGCCGTTACCAATAAAAAATGTGTCACTGGTTATGTTTCCAGTAGCAGACACAATGGCCACATTGGCAACGGCTGCGTTTGGAACTTCTCTCCAAATTACACTTGAGCCGTCGTAGTTTTGAAAACAATAATAATAGTATTCTTGATCGTACGCAGTCATTCCTGCCACGTCGCCAAGTGCGCCCACTAAAGTAGTGGGTGGTGTAGATTGCGATCTAGCAAAAAGTTCACTAAAATTAGTGTTGGTTTTGGTAAATGCAGTTCGTATAGGATCGCCAAGCCCGTCGTTGGGAGTAGCGCCTACATTGATAATTTCACGAGCCATATAGTTAAATCCTCTGGTATTGTATTTACCAGATTGCTTAGACTCGCTGCTTTGCGTTAACCCGGGCTAAAACTGCTGCCGCAGCCGCAGGTGGTTTCTGCGTTGGGGTTGTTGATTACAAAGCTCGCGCCCATACCGTCATCCTTGTAATTAATCGTGGCGCCTTGTAAATATTGAAGGCTCATGCTGTCTACCAATACCTTGACTGAATCGTATTCAAAGTCAAAATCGTCTTCATTTTGCTCTTCGTCCAACGTAAAACCGTAGCTCATTCCTGAACATCCGCCGCCTTGAACAAACACCCGTAACATAATGCTGGGGTTGTTTTCTTCGGCAATTATGTCTTTGAGTTTTGCTATTGCTGTGTCTTCTAATATCATTATAATCTTTCGTTACAAACGTCCCAGTTAATAATCTTCCAAATATTATCTAAGTATTTTTCTTTGTCGCTTTGGTAGTCCAACGCCCAGGCATGCTCCCACCAATCAATAAGTACGCATATATCTGTACGTACTGCATGGTTGGAAATTGTTTTGATGTCTCCCCCGGTGCTGAGATAAACCCAGCCAGACCCTTGTATTTTCATGGCAGCTTCTTTGACTGCTTGTTTAAAATCTTCGTAAGTTTTGAACTTTTCTTCTATTAAGGCCAATACAGCGCCTTTGGGCTTGTTGGCACCTTTGACTGCGCGAAGTTGAGGGAAAAACTTATTGTGTAAAAAACTTCCAGCACGATTAAAGTCTGCATTGCCTTCTCCGGCATTATAACGCTTGGCATACCCTTTGGCCAAATGTTCGTAGTGATAGTCGATGGTTTCGGCACTCATCACAGGTGCCAGATCCTTTTCCCCGTAAGGCAAAGGAGTAGTTTCCAGCTTGGCCGGCCGAGTACTTGCTTCTATTAGATTGATTTGTTCACGCATAACATATTTAGTTTCTGCGTGTGATGCGTCCACGTGTTAGATCGTACTGGCTAAATTCTAGTTCAACTGCATCGCCTAGCAATATTTTGATGTTGTGTTTGCGCATACGTCCGTTTATAACGGCCAACACAGGGTTTTCAAAATTTTCCAGTTTGACTTTAAACATTGTATTAGGGAGTAATTCAACAACTTTGCCGTTGAGTTTGATAAGATCTTCTTTTGCCATTAGTGAAGTTATTTATTCGAAGCTCACTGTGGCAGAAATTCTACGTAACCTGTCGTATCTGAAACTGCGCCAGCCGTTTGCTTCGGTGTCATAAACTCGAATGTTGGTTTCTTCTTTGGGCATTTCTATGTCTTCAAGAACATTTTTACCACGCTTGATTCCGTCTACATCAGTAAATCCGGATGCTGTAATTACAGGAACACTTTTTGTGGGTTTTGCTGCCACCGGAATGTAATCAGTATTCAATGTGCATTTCATTTCACGCAAGGATCCATCTGATTTGACAAATTCCACAGTGACCACACTTGACTGTAGCAAACTACGAATCCAGTCTCGAATAACTGTACGTTC
>Ga0208643_1001072_pt1 | contig 16066 bp, 13 predicted proteins | sample VirMetDEL_Nov_12_FD_184516 | JGI IMG/M metagenome (GOLD analysis project Ga0208643, IMG submission 184516) | Aqueous microbial communities from the Delaware River and Bay under freshwater to marine salinity gradient to study organic matter... | ecosystem: Environmental > Aquatic > Marine >... | reverse complement strand
TTAGACGCTGCAGCTATATCTACACTTTTTAATTCTGGTACTCCTCAAACAAGTATATCAAGTTCACCTATATCTTGGTGGAAACTAAATAATACTACAACAGGTATTCAAGATTCAGGTAGTGCTAGTAACAATGGTACAAACAATGGAGCAACACAAATAGCTACAAATGTTTTAATATCTAACAATGGTGAAAGTGATACACTACCTACTTCAGCATTAATACCTAGCGATCTACAGTTTGAGTCTCCGTATAGTAATTATAGTTTATCTTTTGATGGAATTGGAAATTATATAGATTGTGGAACTGAACTTGGAGATAGTTTAGGAACATATACAGGAGATTTAAGTCTGTCATATTGGTTTAATACTGATAGTTTAACAGATAATAATGGACTATTTTATATAGGTAGTTTTAGTAACACTCAAGGAGAATTTCAAGTAAATATTTTCTCTAATAGTATGAGGTTTAGAGTAGAGGGAGGCACACAAACAAAACTTTTAGATATTACAAGCTTAAGTACAGGAACTTGGTATCATATAGCTTTTGTATATAAAGCTGGTAATATAAGTGGTTCCAAAGTGTATTTAAACGGTGTAGAACAATCAACAACAGATACAGGAACATTCCCAAGTTCATTATCATTTACTGGATTAAAAACTATAATAGGCGGCTATTATGGAACAGCTAATACATTTGGTGGTAAAATGGATGAAGTAGCAATATGGAATACTGCTCTTACTCAAGCTCAAATCACTCAAGTTTATAACAACGGTTATCCAAATGATTTAACTTCATTATCTCCAACATCTTGGTGGAGGTTAGGGGAAGACGCTTACTTTGTTGGTAATGATATAACTATACCAAATCAAATAACTGGTGGTTCAACTGGAACAGGAGCTGGTACACAGACAGCTATTCTAGTAGGTGATGCACCTGGTAGCTATGCTAATGGATCTGGAACTAATTTAGCTGTCGAAGACAGAATAGGAGACGCACCTGAATCAACTGCTAACTCTGTTAGTATAAATATGATACCTAGTAATAGGCATTCGTATCCTGCTGGCTATGTACCTACACAAGTGGATAATGCTTTTAGTATGGAGTTTGATGGGCTGAATGATTACTTTGATATTGGTAATTTACAACCCTCAACTACGTCACTAAGCATTTCAGCTTGGGCATACAAAACAGACACTTCTCAAGCTAGTATAATTGGTAGAGGAGCAAGTGTTGATTATGGCATTTTTGTTTACGGTGGTTCTTTACAGTTTGGTTTGAATAGTGGAAGTTGGTCAACTATAACAACGTCAATACCTACTGTTAATACCTGGTTTCACGTTTGTGCTACTTGGGATGGAACTAGTATGAAGTTATATGTAAATGGCGCATTAGCTAGCAGCGCTAGCAAAACTGGAACAATAACTTATACAAGTAATAATACTACTATAGGAAAAAACTCTACTTTATCTGGCTTTGAATGGGATGGTAAAATAGACGAAGTGGCTTTATTCAATTACGCTCTTTCCGAAAGACAAATAAAACAAGATATTTACGAAGGTACAACGACTGGTAAAACAGCAGATTTAAACAATATTAGTAATTTAACAGCTCCTGTGGCTTGGTACAGGATGGGAGACTAAAATAGATATATGGCAACTAAATGGATATCACCAACGTGGCGAATGCCTGAAGAAAGCAATCAGAGTAAGTTTGAAAACTATAGTTTAAATTTTAATGGATCGGACAATAGGATACAAATACCCTATACTGAGTTAAATGGATCTACTAATTGCACTATATCTTTTTGGGCTAAAATTAACTATGCTGCGGATAGTGAGGCTAAGTATCCACTTCATTTAACTAGTGGAACTAATAACCCTATATTATGGATATTTCCTGCTAATGGTACTGCTTTAGATGTTTATATAGGTACAGTAAATTTTAGATTAGATGGATCATTTAATAGAGATATTGCTGAATGGAATCATTGGGTTCTTAGATTTGATGGAACAGGATCTTCAGGTAATAGAACATTTGTGTATCAAAATGGACAACAATTAACAAATCAAACAGGGTGGGCTGGAGCTACAAGTATAGCTACAGCTTCACATTTAATTTTAGGAGGAAGAAATTTAAACGCTACACAATGGTATTATCAGTTTCCAGGAGACATTTCAGATGTAAGTATTTTTGATTATACACTTACAGAACAACAAATTACTAGTCTTTATAATTCTAACACGCCAATAAACCCAATGGCTATAACACCACCTCCAATAACTTATTATCCTTTAGGTGGAGGATCAACCGGTGATGCTGCTGACCCAGCAACTACGTTGACCGTCCCTAACGAGTCAGTGCCAAGTGCAACTGTTTTTGATTTTCTTGCTGCACCTACATATAGTAGAATAAGTTTAGGAACATCAGATTTTATAGGAAATAAATCCATTTCTTTTTGGCTTAATAAAAACGTAAATAATGGAAGTGTTTTTGCTTTTGGTAATACAAATTATTATCCTAATGTTCAATCTACTACATTACAATTAAACAACGGTTCTACCACAATATTATCTACAGGAACTATAAATCTAAATGAATGGAATCATTACGTAATAACAGGAGATGGAACTACTGCTAAATGTTATGTAAACGGAGTTTATAAAAGCACAGGAATTGACAGAGATATATCAAGTGCTGCAAATTGGATTGGTGGCCAAAATAATGGAACAGGTATGCTTAACGGCGAGTTATCGAATATACAAAAGTGGAATGCTGTATTATCGGATGGCGGTGCTTCAATTGGCGATATTGCTGGAGGTAGTATTTCAACTCTTTATAATAACGGTGTTCCTTACACTGGTACACAACCTCAAGCTGCTAACCTAAAAGGCTGGTGGAAAATGAATGTTGATACTAGTAATTGGAATGGAAGTGATTGGATTATAGGAGAAGCTCAAGCTAATTACTCTAGCGCTTTAGATTTTGATGGAACAGTAGGTGAAATAGCATTAACTTCAGATTTTGTATCTGCTGGTGAATTTACTTTATCTTTATGGATAAATCCTGATAATGTAGTTGATAACAACTTTTTAGGCGATGGAGCCTCTAGTAACAATTGGATACAAATTAAGACAGCTACGCAGTTAAAGGTGAAAGTAGCAAGCACAGTAACAACATTTAATGAAAGCGGTGGTAATAACTTAACTGCATCTGCTTGGAACCACGTTTTAGTATATAGAAACGCAAGCAATGATGTTGGTGTATATGTAAATGGACAAACTTTTGGAAGTCCTAGTAATAATACAAATACTTTAACTTTATCAACGATAGGTAGAGCAACTGGTATATTTTTTGAAGGTAATATAAGTAATACTGCTTTTTGGACCTCAGATCAATCTGCTAATGTAGCTACTCTTTATAATGGTGGAACACCTGAAGCAAGTATTTCTTTTTCACCCACAGGATGGTGGAAGTTAGATAATCTAACTACAGGTATACAAGATAGTGCTGGTAGCAACAATGGAACTAATAACGGAGCTACTGTTACAGATATTCAAGTTTCAACACTAAACGGTATTAGCTCAGGTATGACTACAGCAAATTTAGTTAATTCTGATTTAACTCGTAGTATTCCGTATAGTAGTTATAGTATGGTGTTTGATGGTTTAACAGAAGATATAAGATGCGGAAATAGTTTGGGTTCTTCACTGTCTCAAGCGGAGTACGTAACTGTAAGTTGCTGGGTTTATTTTAATGATACAACAGAGGAACAAGGTTTGTGGAATTTTAGATCAGGAGACAATACTAATGATGTAGGCACAAGTTTATCACTATACAGTTCTGGAACAGTTTTAAGATTAGCTTATTATGAGGGTGGAAATAACGGATATGTAAGTATTTCAAACCCAGGTTTTAGTAATGAAAACTGGTATAATATAATATGTGTATACGACAAGGGTGCCGCTGGTAAAATATATATAAATGGTCAAGCTCAAACAGTGGTAGACTCTGGCGTTTATTCTACGGTAGATTTTTCTTCAGATAATTTTTATATAGGATCTTATTATTCATCTACATACGCAACTAACGGAAACTTAAGTAATATAGCAGTTTGGAATTCCGAATTAACAAGTGACAAAGTTTTAACGGTTTATAATGGCGGTGTTCCAAGTGATATTTCAAGTTTATCACCAACTAGATGGTGGAGTTTATCAGGTGATAGTTATTTTAATGGAAATGACTGGATATGTCCAAACTTAACTTCTAGTTCAAATAATGGTACATCTTATAATTTAGGACCAACAGACTTAATAGGTAATGGCCCAGGTTCTACAGCGAATGGAATAGCTACAAGTATGGATATTCCTGCAAACCTAAAAGGTAATGCACCTAACTCATCTAAAAATGCTTTTTCAATAAATATGAACTCAGCAGATAGAGTTGAAGACGTACCAGCGTAAAAAAGAAATTAAACAAGTAAATATATAAATAACAAGTAATTAACAAATAACAATTAAACAATGGCAACAACTTATGCAGTAATAAATTTGTCTGATTCAAACGCTGTTTTGTTCAGTCAAGTAAATCAGTCTTCGGCTCAAACAATGAGAAGAAACTTAGCTAATACTCAAGGTTTACTGTCTTACCAAGTTGAACCTAGTTTTATCACTAATGGTTCTTTAGTACCGGTAAGTACATTGAACCACGAAGAAGCGCTAGCACTGATGGCAACTCCAGAATGGTCGGATCCAAATCCACCAACTGAGTAAATTAAACAAAAATTAAATTAAATTAAATGAAGATTAAAGAAGAACACTTAAAGAAGATACAAGAGCAACAAGCAGCAGTTAATAAAATATTAAATGAAGTAGGTTACTTAGAAGCTAACAAACATGGATTACTTCATGAACTAGCAGGAGTAAATGAAAACATTGAAAGTTTTAAAAAAGAACTTGAAGAAGAGTACGGTGCAGTAAACATTAATTTAGAAGATGGTACTTACACTGAAATCAAGGAAGAAGAACTAGCTGATGTCTAATATTATTCGTAAAATAAGTATTGGAGCAGATTATAAAAATGAAGCTATGCATTACGCTGTAGGCCAATCGGTCTACGGCGGGCATAGTATTTCTAATATACTGTTTGAAGAAAAAGATAATTCTTACAATATATTCATAACTAAAGAAGACGAAGTATTGCCTTGGAAAAAGTTTAACTCTAATATGGCGATATCAGTTGAGTATGATCTTCAGTACTAATGGAAAGCTTATACAGGTTTATTGTACAACCCAAAGGTGAACGTTACGATAATGAAAAAAAAGTAGGTGACAAAAGCCTTGTAACTAATACTAGAATAGAAACATTTCAAAGTGTTAGTAAAAAAGCAATTGTCATAGCTGTTCCAAAAGCATACAAGACAGAGATCAAAGTAGGTGATGAGGTAATCATTCACCATAACGTATTTCGTAGATTTTACGACATGAAAGGTAGAGAGAAAAACTCTGCATCATTTTTTAAAGATGATTTATTCTTTTGTGATATAGAACAAATATACCTTTATAACCGAAACGATAATTGGATATGCAACTTAAACTATTGCTTTGTACATCCAGTTGCTTCTATAGATCAGTTTAGTACACTTAAAGAAGTTCCACTTCTTGGTATAATAAAATATAGCAATAAGTCCTTAGAAGCGCTAGGAATCACTCCTGGAACCTTAATAACGTTTACACCCAACTCTGAATTTGAGTTTGTAGTCGGTGATGAACGTTTATATTGTATGAAATCAAATGATATAGCCTTAACACATGACGATCAAGGAGACAAAGTTAAATATAATCCAAGCTGGGCACAGAGCAGTTGAAGAGTTAATTAAGATAGCTAGAGAACCTATTGTAGACTCAGAAGATGATATATCAGCAGATAGATTAAAGAACGCAGCAGCGACAAAGAAATTAGCTATTTTCGATGCATTTGAAATATTAACTCGCATCGAGAATGAAAAAGATATGTTAGAGGATAAACCTAAAGAAGTAAAAAAGGAAGAAAAAGCTTTTAAAGGTTTTGCAGAAGGGAGAAGTAAGTGATGTACGAACAAACATTATATAAAGTACTAAAAGATTATATCAACCCTAAGATACTTAAAAAAAATAATAGGTATAAAAAATGGGAGTATGGGTATAATAAAGAATACGATATAGTAATCATAAGCAGAGACGGAACTATTGGAGACATCTACGAAATACAAGATCTCAAGATTGCTATACCAGCAGTCTATGAATGCTTTAAACGAAGCGAAGATAAAAAGGAACAATACTGGGAAAAACAAGAATACCCAAAAGAACTAGCTAAAATAAAAAGTGTCTTTGACTGGGAAGAGTACCCTACAGATTTTAAAGAAAAATGGTATGACTATATCGATAAAGAATTTGAACGTCGTGAGAAAGGTTACTTTTATTATAACAAGGGTGTTCCTAATTATATCACTGGGACTCACTACATGTATTTGCAATGGTCAAAAATCGACGTGGGTGCTGCCGACTACAGGGAATCGAATAAGTTATTTTTCTACTTCTGGGAAGCATGTAAAGCTGATAGCAGATGTTATGGGATGTGCTATCTTAAAAACAGACGATCTGGGTTTTCGTTCATGGCTTCAGCAGAGCTCGTTAACGCCGCCACAATGTCGTCAGATTCAAGATTTGGGATCTTATCAAAAACTGGGGCTGATGCCAAGAAGATGTTTACGGATAAAGTCGTACCCATATCTCTTAACTATCCGTTTTTCTTCAAGCCGATCCAAGATGGTATGGATCGTCCTAAAACAGAGCTCGCCTACAGGGTACCAGCTTCTAAACTAACTAGAAGAAAACTTGATGATAATGTCAAATTATCAGATATTGTTGGTCTTGATACAACTATTGATTGGAAGAATACAGGTGACAACTCTTATGATGGTGAAAAGCTAAAGATGCTAGCACACGATGAAAGTGGTAAATGGGAGCGACCTGATAACATATTAAATAACTGGAGAGTTACAAAAACTACACTAAGATTAGGTAGTAGAATTATTGGTAAGTGTATGATGGGATCAACATCAAATGCTTTAGACAAAGGTGGAAACAATTTTAAGAAATTATATTATGATTCAAGCGTTACGAGAAGAAATAAGAATGGTCAAACAAGCTCGGGACTCTATAGTTTATTCATCCCTATGGAATGGTCCTACGAAGGATACATTGATACTTATGGACTACCTGTCTTCGATACGCCAAAAACTGAAGTCACTGGAATCGATGGAGCAGCAATTGACCTCGGAGTTATCGAACACTGGGAAAACGAAGTTGAAGGACTCAAACAAGACCAAGACGGATTAAACGAATTTTACAGGCAGTTTCCTCGTACTGAGAAACATGCTTTCAGAGATGAAACGAAACAATCTTTATTTAACTTAGTAAAGATATACGAACAAGTTGATTACAATGAGGAAATGCACAATGTTGCTTCAGTAACAAAAGGTAGTTTTCAATGGGAGAACGGTATTAAGGATAGTAAAGTAATATTTTATCCTAATAATGATGGAAGATTTTTAATATCTTGGGTACCACCTAAAAACTTACAAAATCAAGTAATTATAAAAAATGGTATTAAGTATCCTGGTAATGAACACGTTGGAGCATTTGGTTGTGATAGCTACGATATATCAGGCACTGTAGATGGTAAAGGTTCTAATGGATCTTTACATGGGCTTACTAAGTTTAGTATGGAAGATGCTCCACCTAATCATTTCTTTTTAGAGTATATATCAAGACCTCAAACTGCTGAGATATTTTTTGAAGATGTACTTATGGCTTTAATATTTTACGGTATGCCTATACTATGTGAAAATAACAAACCAAGACTTTTGTACTATTTAAAGCGAAGGGGTTATAGAGGTTTTAGTATGAATCGTCCTGATAAAGTTTGGAACAAGCTTTCAACAACTGAAAAAGAAATAGGTGGTATACCTAACTCTAGTGAAGATATTAAACAAGCACATGCCGCTGCAATAGAAACATACATAGAAGATCACGTTGGTTTTAAATCAGGTGAATATGGAGATATGTATATGCAACGCACTTTAGAAGACTGGGCTAAATTCAATATTAATAATAGAACAAAGCATGATGCTTCTATTAGTTCAGGACTTGCTATTATGGCTTGTAACAAGAATAAGTATAAACCAAATAAAGATATTGTAAGAAATAAAGTAAATTTAGGTTTTAAAAGATATGATAATAAAGGATCAATTTCAAAAATAATATAATAGATGCAAATTTATACAAATACAAATAGCGCTTTTCCGGACCAGGTAGTACCAGATGCAGAAAAAGCAACGTGGGAGTATGGTCTTCAAGTAGGTAGAGCTATTGAAGGAGAATGGTTCACTAATTATCGTGGTGCTTACAGGTTTAATACTAATTATAATAACTTTCATAATTTAAGGTTGTATGCTAGAGGCGAGCAGTCTATACAAAAGTATAAAGATGAATTATCTATAAATGGTGACTTATCTTATTTAAACTTAGACTGGAAGCCTGTTCCTGTTATACCTAAGTTTGTTGATATTGTTGTTAATGGTATATCTCAAAGAAATTACGATATAAACGCCTATGCTCAAGATCCTGAATCACTAAAGAAAAGAACTGACTATGCCTCTGGTTTATTAAGAGATATTAATGCAGAAGCTTTTATAGCTAAGATACAGCAAAAAACAGGAGCAAATATGTTTTCTAATAAAGATAGAGAAAATGCTCCATCTAATCCTCAAGAACTAGAAGTTCACATGCAAATGGATTATAAGCAAGCTGTAGAGGTAGCTGAAGAAGAAGCTATTGAAAATGTATTAGCTAAAAATAAATATGATTTAATAAATAGAAGAGTAAACTATGACTTAACAGTTTTAGGAATTGGTGCTACAAAAACTAGTTTTAATAGGTCTGAAGGAGTTACTGTAGACTATGTAGACCCAGTTAATTTAGTATATTCATATACTGAAGATCCTAATTTTGAAGATATATACTATGTCGGTGAAGTTAAATCTATAAGTCTACCAGAACTTAAAAAAGAATTTCCTTATTTAACAGCTGATCAATTAAAGAAAATACAAGAGTATCCAGGTAATCAAGAGTACTTAAGAAACTGGAATGGTAAAGATGACAATAACAATGTACAGGTTTTATATTTTGAATATAAGACTTATGCTAACCAAGTGTTTAAAATAAAACAAACTCCAAACGGGTTAGAAAAAGCATTAGAAAAAACAGACACTTTTAATCCACCAGAGAGCGAAAACTTTAAAAAAGCATTTAGAGCTATCGAAGTTTTATACACAGGTGCTAAAATACTAGGTCATACAGAAATGTTGAAATGGGAAATGTCTGAGAATATGACAAGACCTAATTCTAATGTTGTTAAAGTAAACATGAATTATAATATATGCGCTCCTAGAATGTATAAAGGTCGCATAGATTCACTTGTATCAAGAGTTACTGGCTTTGCTGATATGATACAGCTTACACACTTAAAGCTTCAACAAGTAATGTCTAGGATAGTACCTGACGGTGTTTACTTAGATGTAGATGGCTTAGCGGAAGTTGATCTTGGAAATGGTACTAATTATAATCCACAAGAAGCATTAAATATGTATTTTCAAACTGGTTCTATTGTTGGTAGATCATTAACACAAGATGGTGATCCAAATCGTGGCAAAGTACCAATACAAGAATTACAATCATCTTCTGGTGGTCAAAAAATAAATTCACTTATAAGTACTTATCAGTATTATTTACAAATGATAAGAGATGTAACTGGGCTCAATGAAGCAAGAGATGGTAGTCAACCAGATAAAAATGCTTTAGTTGGGTTACAGAAATTAGCTGCAGCTAACAGTAACACTGCTACAAGACATATACTACAAGCTAGTTTATATTTAACTCTTAGAACGTGTGAAAATATAACTCTTAGAATAGCAGATGCACTAATGTTTCCTTTAACTAGACAAGCTTTAGAAAGTAGCATATCTAGATTTAACATGCATACACTTCAAGAACTTAGTCAAGTTAATTTATTAGATTTTGGTATATATCTTCAACTAGAACCTGATGACGAACAAAAGGCAATGCTAGAACAAAACATACAGGTAGCATTACAACAAAACCAAATATATTTAGAAGATGCTATTGATATAAGAGAAGTTAAAAACCTTAAATTAGCAAATGCTTTACTTAAACAACGTAGAAAGAAAAAGCTTAAACAAGACCAAGCTGCGCAGCAAGCAAATATTCAAGCACAAGCTCAGGCTAATGCCGAACAAGCTGAGAGAGCTGCAATGAACGAAGTTCAAAAGCAACAAGCTGTAGCTGAAACTAATATTCAATTTGAACAAGCTAAATCTCAATTTGAGATACAACGAATGGAGCAAGAAGCTGTTATTAAAAAGCAGTTGATGGAGCAAAAGTTCCAATATGACATGCAGTTAGCTCAAGCAGATATTCAAGTTACTTCAGCTAGAGAAAAAGAAATTGAAGATAGAAAAGACAAACGAACTAAATTACAAGCGACTCAACAAAGTCAAATGATTAGTCAAAGACAAAATGATTTATTACCAACTAATTTTGAAACACAAGGTGATAATGAAGCAGGAGGTTTTGGTTTACAAAACATGGGTCCTGGATAAATACCATTATTAATTATTATATTATATTATGTCAGAAGAAATAAAAGAAACTCCTACAGGTGAATTAGAACAAGGGGAGTTTAAAATAAAAAAGAAACCTAAAAAACTTGCAAATAAAAAACCGCAAGAAACTACAAAAATAGATTTATCTAAAAAAGAAGAAAAAGATGCCATTCCAGAGTCAAGCACAACGAAGGTGGATGTACGCGAACTTTCCAAAGATGGCGGCGAAGTGGGAGAAGCACACGTCAAAGAGCCGGAAGCTACCGAAGAGAAAAAAGAAGAAACAGTAGCAACTATTACTGAGATTACTGAAGAACCTAAAGCTGAAGAAGAAGTAAAAGCTCCAGAGCCAGAACCACAACCTCAATTAGAATTACCAGAAAATATAGAAAAACTGGTTAACTTTATGAAGGAGACTGGTGGAGATATTAATGATTATGTTAGGTTAAATGCTGATTATACAAACATTGATGATACAGCATTATTAAAAGAATATTATAAACAAACTAAACCACATCTTGACCAAGACGAGATTGAATTTATTATGGAAGATAAATTTGATTACGACGAAGACATAGATGAGGATCGCGATATAAGAAAAAAGAAACTCGCGAAGAAAGAAGAAATTGCAAGAGCTAAAAACTTTTTGGAAGAGACTAAGAGTAAATATTACGACGAGATCAAGTTGAGACCGGGCGTTACTCAGGAACAACAAAAAGCTATGGAGTTCTTCAATAGATACAACAATGAACAACAGACCGTTCAAAAGCAACATGAGGAGTTTAAAAACACTACTAAAAATTATTTCACTAAAGATTTCAAAGGTTTTGAGTTTAGTTTAGGAGAAAAAAGATTTAGTTATAATGTACAAAACCCTGAAACTGTAGCTGATAACCAATCAAATTTAACAAACTTCGTTAAGACGTTCTTAGACGACAAAGGTAATGTTAAAGATTACGAAGGTTATCATAAAGCAATTTATGCTGCTAGAAATGCTGATACTATTGCAAATCATTTTTATGAGCAAGGCAAAGCCGATGCGATTAAAGATGTGACAGCAAAATCTAAAAACATAAATCAAGATGCTAGAAGTACAACTCCTGGCGACTTATTTATAAATGGATTAAAAGTGAAAGCAGTAAATGGTGTTGATAGTTCAAAGTTGAGAGTAAAATCAAAAAAAAAATAAATAAAAACTAAAAACTAAAAATTATGAGTTTTGCAACAAGCGGGAGTTTTCCTGCTTCAATCGTTCCAATGCCACAAAGAGTTGCAGTTCAAGATAACTATCTTGATTTTAATGCTGTAGCTGGTGGACAATGGGCACAACAATATTTACCTGAGCTTTATGAGCAAGAGGTAGAAAGATACGGAAACCGAACATTATCTGGTTTCTTGAGAATGGTTGGCGCTGAAATGCCAATGACATCTGATCAAGTAATTTGGTCTGAACAAAATAGACTACATGTAGCGTATAATACGGTTCAAGTAACTCAACCAGGAGCACATCCTGCAGCTACAATTACAATTACTCCTCAAGGTGGTGAAACTACTTGTGGTGTAAGAGTTGGTAACACTATTTTAGTTTCTGACAACGCAACAGGTTTAGTAACAACTAAATTATTAGTAGTTGGTGAGACTAGTGCTTTTGTATTTACTTGTCAAGCTTATGACGCTACTATGCCAGCTGGAATTGTAACAGGCGCTGCTAGTTGTAGCTTATTTGTATATGGTTCTGAATTTCCAAAAGGTACTAATGGAATGACTGGGGCTATTGAGCCTGGTGTTACAACTTATAACAACTCACCAATTATCTTAAAAGATAACTATGAGTTAAGTGGTTCTGATGCTGCACAAATTGGTTGGATCGAAGTCGCTACTGAAGACGGAACATCTGGATTCTTATGGTATTTAAAAGCTGAGTCTGAAACAAGACTAAGATTTGAAGATTATATGGAAATGTCAATGGTTGAAGGTGAATTAATGTCAACAGCTAATACTCCTTTTGGTGGTAATTTTACACCTACTGGTGGTGCTGTAACACAGGACATTAAAGGTACACAAGGTTTATTCGCTGCTATCGAAGCAAGAGGTAATGTATATTCTGGTTTTGCTGGAGCTGCTGCTCCTGGTTCTGGTGCTTTAGGTGATTTCGATGAAATCCTTAAAAACTTAGACAAGCAAGGTGCCATTGAAGAAAACATGTTATTCTTGTCTAGATCTACTGCGTTAGATTTTGACGATATGATCGCCGCAATGAATGGAGCTTATGCTTCTACAGCTGCTGCTTCTTATGGTCTTTTTGACAACGAAGCTGATATGGCATTAAACTTTGGATTTTCTGGTTTTAGAAGAGGTTCTTATGACTTCTACAAAACTGATTGGAAATATCTAAATGATGCTACAACTAGAGGATTAGACAAGGAGATTGATGGTGTACTTATTCCTGCTGGAACTTCTACAGTATACGATCAAATGTTAGGTGCTAATATCAGACGTCCATTTATGCACGTAAGATATAGAGCTTCAGAAACAGAAGATAGAAGATTTAAATCTTGGATTACTGGTTCTGTTGGAGGCGCTTACACTTCTGATCTTGATGTAATGAGAGTTAATTTCTTATCTGAAAGATGTTTAGTAACTCAAGCTGCTAATAACTTCGTGTTGTTCAAAGGAGCTTAATAATTATAAACATTTAAAAATATAGAAATTATGGGTTTATTAAAACTATCAAATGCTGCTGCGTCTGCAACAGCTAATACAGGTTCTAAATTAGTTAGCTGCGACGACATTAAATTTGTTGAAGTAGTGATAGCTGGTTCTGGAGCAACCGCTATTTGCACGGTAGATATAGTATACGGTATAGCCGCTGGTGATGATGAGTCATTAGTTAAATCAGCTATAACTTACGCTGCTCCAGGAACAAACAATGAATACGCTTTAACTCTTGCTGAAATAGAATCAGCTTGGCTTGATGCTCTATCAAAAATGTCTGAAGCTTCAGGCATGTTTGTAGAAGCGCCAAGATTAGGTGTTAAAGTAACTGCAACAGGTGCTATCTTAGCGGATGCTGTACCAACAGTAGTTATTAAGAAAAGTTCAGTTTTAGCTTAAAATAAGGCAACAATAAGATCCCGCTTCGGCGGGGTCTTTTTTAATTATTATATTATATTATATTATGGAAGAAACAAAAGAAAAAAAGTCTACTAAAAAAATAGACACTTGGGAGTATAAAGATAGAAGCTACTACTTATTAGGTTCTAAAACTCCATTAACTTATACAGTAATGTCTAAGCATTCTAGGCGATATCCTTGTGTTTATTTTGACAAAGAAAAAGGATATGAAAGAGAATTAAGATATGCAACTAATCAAAAGTCTATATTTGTAGACGAGCAGAAAGGTGCTGCTACTTTATCTCATATAGTATTTGCCGAAGGACATTTGTATGTTAAAAAAGAAAAAAGAAATTTACAAGAGTTTTTAGCTAAACATCCTCACAATGGTGTTTTATTCGCTGAATTTGACCCTGTAGTACAAGCTGAAGATCAATATGATTATTTAGAAATGGAATTAGAAGCTATGAATATAGCGACTAGTATGGACATTGATCAGTTAGAAGCTATATTAAGAGTTGAAATAGGTACAAGCGTTAATAAACTTTCCAGTAAAGAATTAAAAAGAGATGGATATTATTTGCAAAAAAGAATCCTAAACTGTTTTTAGATTTATCACAGGATGAAAATGTTGTGCTTAGGAATTTTGCTATAAGAGCTACTGAAGCTAGTATTATTTTATTAGCAGATGATCAAAGAACAATTAAATGGGCTAGTAATGGTCGTAAATTAATGACCGTACCATTTGATGAAAACCCTTACTCAGCTATGGCTGCATGGTTTAAGACAGATGAAGGACTTGAAGTTTATAAATCAATAGATAAAAAACTTAAATAACAAGTAACTATATAATTAGGGTGGTATTTCGCCACCCTTTTTTTTTAAAAATATTAAAATGGCAATAAACGTAAATACGGTATATACTACAGTGTTATCTATATTAAACAAAGAACAGAGAGGTTATATGACCCCTGATGAGTTTAATAAAGTAGGAACACAAGTGCAACTTGAGATGTTTGAAAAATATTTCGAAGACTTAAATCAACAATTACGTGTGCCATTACAAGCAGCTCAGATGGATTCTGAGTATGCTGATAGAATTAAAACTACAGAGGAAAAAATATCTATATTTGAGACAAGTAATTCACTTAGTTACTCTGGTGGTAGTTTTTCTATGTCTGCTTTAAATCCTGCAATACATAGAATAGGTACGTTACAATACGAGCCAAACGGTTTAATTCCTGTAGAAATACAAAGACTTACTCAAAAAGAGTACAACTTAGTGCAAAGGTCTAAATTAACTGCACCTACTAAAAAATGGCCAGTATATAAAGAAGAAAATAATTTATTTTATGTATATCCTGACACTATACAAGGCAAGGTAATGGCATATTATATTAAAAAACCAAGTGATGTTGTTTGGGGTTTTACACCTGGGTCTTTAGGTCAATATACTTACTCACCTGCTGCGTCTACTGACTTTGAATTAGACGCTATAGAACAAACAGAGGTTATATTAAATATACTTATGTATGCTGGAGTAATAATAAGAGATCCACAAATAGTACAAACAGCAGCTTCAATGGTGCAACAAGATGAAGTAAATCAAAAAAGCTAACATATGTCACTTATAACAGAAACTAACGAAGAATATTACGCAGGGCAACACAGTTTTGTAGGTGATGGTGTTACAACAGAATTTCCTACTACATTTAATACTGACTTAACGCTTACAACTGCTACTGGTAACGGTAATTTTACCGTAATAGTTAACGGTGTTTCAGTAACTCCAGTATTATCTCTTTCAGATCCTAAGACAGTAGTAATAATTCCTGCTCCAACAAATGGATATGTTGTAGAAATTAAACTTAGCACACCTGCAGTATGGAATAATTATGGTGGATATTCTTATATAACATTAAATGATCTTATAGATAACTTTTTAGTTGGATATGTTGGTCATGGTAAATTAGTGTCAAGCGCTAAAAGAACTGATATATTATTTCATGCTAAAAGAGGTTTGCAAGAGTTTAGTTACGATACTTTAAAGAGTATTAAATCTCAAGAAGTTACAATACCGCCAAGCTTATCATTACCAATACCTCAAGATTACGTTAACTACGTGCAGTTATCTTGGATAGATGACTTAGGTGTCAAGCATATTATATATCCAACCACATTAACTAGCAACCCTTATACTGTTCCAATACAAGATGATAATGGAGACT
>Ga0208643_1001071_pt1 | contig 16094 bp, 13 predicted proteins | sample VirMetDEL_Nov_12_FD_184516 | JGI IMG/M metagenome (GOLD analysis project Ga0208643, IMG submission 184516) | Aqueous microbial communities from the Delaware River and Bay under freshwater to marine salinity gradient to study organic matter... | ecosystem: Environmental > Aquatic > Marine >... | reverse complement strand
CCGTATGGATTTCCATAGCGTCTTGGATGAGTTGTCTTCCGATAGAAACATCATTGTTGACGAGTTCTACCAATTCTTTTCTGAAGGCCATAAGGTCGTCTACCGTGTTAGAGGCGTTAAGCCGAGTAGCAACTTTGATTTGGCCATCAATTATTCTTAGTTGTTCTGATAGGTCTGCCTTGGTAATTGTAAGGTAGCCTTTGTCTTGTAGAATCTTTGCGAGTTTACCAGCAACGTTTGCTGTCTTGGTAGCTTCACCCGCGCCATAGAATGTTACCCACGGTGTTCAACGAGGTCGTTAGGCTCGTCCGCATAATAATAGTTTGTGTACTGTTTGCTTCTGCATTTCTTAGAGATTGAGGGGTGTCTCACATTGTGAGCACGACCTGCTTCCCTAACAGAACCAAAAGTACCTAAAGGTGTAACTACTGAACGACTTCTGGGGTGCTTGTCCCCAGTTTTACCTTTCATATACATACCATGATTAGGGTCTTTAAAGATATGGGCATTTGACGCTACCATCTCTTCCCTTTTAGTTTCCCACTGTAATAAAGCACTCTCTTTTGCAAGATTGCGGTAGTGGTCTTCTTTCATGTGACTGTACTTTGAGAAAGCCTTCTTTGCTTCTTCAAATTGCCTAGCTGTTATCTTACGCTCTGGTCTACGATACGTATCACACATTCCAAACCAAGCTCTAGCAAGTTTTGGTGTTCTGTACATATAAAATAGAAGAGCATGAGCAACGTAGTGCGCTCTAGCTGACAGGTAAATTAGATTGTCGTTTTCATCTGAGCCTCCCATACACTTTGGTAAAATGTGGTGGCGTTCAGAATAACCTTTCGGTTTATGCTCAGACCCATGCTTTTTAAGCAAGTTCAAATAAGCCTTTTCGTAGTTCATTGGAGTTCCTTTAGTTAGGTTATTATACTGCTACATGTTTCCATGTAGATCAGACTATATCATCACCCTTTTCGGGCGCTCTGCGCTTCCATCTAACATTCAGATGTACTCCTTTCGGATAGTCGTTGCACGTTCCCCTTTCGGGGCTTCGCTCAGGATTGTCTACAGCATTACCTGTTTAGGTTTTCCCTGAATTCACAGAGTTTAGAGAACACGATTTACATTATGTTCTGCGCTTTCGCGGCTTTAGCGAGGTCTTCCCAAGTCAGGTTTGCATTCCGAAGAGAAGCAATAGTCTTAAACTCTGGATCGTTGATTGTGTCCATAGCAACAAGGTCATACAGACGGTTCTTCTTTGTAGTAGCAAGAACGTTTGATGCTTGGGCAATAGAGCGGTCACCTGTTGAGAGAGCAATAATCTGAGCACCACTAGAAGAGGCGTCATTCTCGATCATAAGCTTTGTCTTGTAAGTGGACAGTTTCTTCCAGTTATTGAAGTCACCATCAACTGCATCATAGATACGAGCATACTCAAGAGACATACGCGCAAGTTTACCAACCTCTGCTCCTTCTAACCCCTGCATAAGCGGGTGTTCAAGGAACTCACGAAGACGTCTGTCTCTCTGGGTTTTGGCTTGCATAATACGACCAAGCTCAAGTAGCTTAGCTTCATTACGTCTAAAGATAGATAAACGACCAGACTGGGTTAAGGCTTCTGTAGCGGGTCCAAGGAGGGCACCGAGTTGAGTACGAAGTTCTCGTACACCCTGAGCGTCCATTGCCACGGCACGTCCTGAGTTAAGGAAAGGTCTAACCAGTTCGCCACCTGTCGGGGTAAGATACCCACGGTGATAAACACGTCCACGAGAGTCAATAAAAACCTGTGTTCTAAACGGTGCTCCACGGAGTCTGTGATACTTAGCTGTTGCCATCATACCATAACCCTGTTCACCACGTTGGAGGATTTCGTGTCTAAACTCGTTGAGAGCATCATACTTCTTAGAGTTACCACGAGGGTCTCGAAAGCGCACAAGGTCATCCATAAAGTCAAAGAACTCATCATCAACAGAGTATTCTACATCCATGACGTGATTCATCATGTTGGCAAAATCTCTATCAATCTGCTTTGGATCGAAGTCAGCAAACCGATTAGCTGAGATGATTGGGATACCAGTTTCATTACCACGAGCATCAACAAAGGTTTTCTTCCCTGCCTTTACATAAAGACGGTCTCTTGTGTTGACAACACCAAGGCGTCTAGCAATAGTGTTCCTGCGTTCAGCTTCTTGAAGCTTGAGCAGAGTCTTGTCAATTACAACTACCTCACGGCTGACTGTGTCACCCCAACCACCGGACGCACGCCCAGTATCCAGGTCGAGAACACCACGACGGGTCTTACCACGGAAACCAATACGGATCAAGTTTTGATCTTTCATATACTGTAGTACGCGGGAACCCTCTGTGTGATAGTCCTTAAGGGTGTGACTAATACTGGGAACAAGACTGCCAATATCGTTTGCTAGACTCTGACCAATTTTAATAGCGAGGCTATCGTAGTCAGTAGACTGCCCAGAGGCAACTAGTTTAAAGGTCTTTGTCATAGCTTCGAGAGCCTTTTGATCAATGATCTTAGAGGTAGGTGCTTTAGCATGAATTGCAAACTCATAGTCAAGAATTCTACGGGTCTTCTCGTTCAGCTTGGAGATTTGTTGTGTCCACCAGCTGTCAGAAGGGTCTCGATCGAACTTCTTTTTGAAATCACGGTAAGCCTTTCTCATAGGAATGATCTTATCCAGCATGTCTTCTTTAAACTTCCTTACCTGCTTATCTGTAATAAGGTACTTAGAGAAGTAAGAACGGAGAGGGGCACGGCCTGAAAAATAAGCCTTCTCAGCGAGTTTCTTTCCTTGTGTACGACGCCAAGCATCGATAAAGCGTTGGTCTCGGAGTTGATCGTTAGACAGGTCAGCGAGGTTGTAGTATTTCCCCATAATCTGAACTTGGGGGGTGTCTTTACTCAGGTAGCTAACAAACATCTGTGATCTAGCCCGTGACCGGGTGTCCAGAAGACGCGATACGTTTTGGACAGCAAAGCGGTTCTCAGCACGAATAACAGAAACGAGGTCATCCCAAGGTCTCTTATCGTTGTTGTAACGTTGGAAGACAACACGAAGGTTCTCAATAGCAACTGTCTGTTGGTTCAAAGAAATCTTATCATCAAGGCCAGCAACAGTACTTTCAATAAAGTCTTTCTGATCAGGAGTAAGGTCTTTTGAGTTCCTCATAAAGTCAATACGCTCTTGGTAGAGGTTGAAGTCTGGATCATAGAGAAGGTTGTTCTTTACTTCACCAGTAAGAGGGTCCGAGGAAAAGTTACGCTCATCAAACTCATTACCGACACGTCTACGAGAGGCCTGCTTACCAACAAGGCTTGTACCTTTATAGTTAGTCAGGGCTAAAGTAGAGTTGAAGTCGTCTGAGTCGTTGAGGAAAAGGTTTTTTACCTCCGCTTTATATTGTGGGTTGTTGACTAAGGTTGAAGGTCGCTTTACATCGATAGAGAGGTCCGTGGACTTCATTGACTGACGTGGGCGGAAAACAGCGGTTGCGTTAGCAGCACGGCTTCTCAAAGCTTGAATACTGAGAGCAGTCCCTTTTGGGGAAATGAACTCCGAAGCCTTAAGCTTACCTTGTCTAAACATGTCAGCGGCAGTCTTACCACCAAGAAGCTTATCTTGTATTTCCATAGGCTGTCGCTTAAGGAACTCTGTGAAAGTTTTGATAGAGGCAGGGTTGCCGTTGAACTTAGCAACGTCTAGCTTAGCTACTTCACCCTTTTTCAAACGATCGGAAGCTGACATAGCAGCAAGTTCGTCTTTACTCTTTAGCACAGGTACCATCGAAGAGCGACAGTTGAAGTGCAATGGTGGGCGATACTGCATGTCATCAATTTTGTATACATTACCGTTATGGAAACTACAAATAGAACTAGTCCTTGAGTCAAGGATGGCTGTAAACATATAGCCTGCAAGCACGTCTTTATTACTCTCAATAACCTTATTCATAGCAGCGGTCTGGGTAGAGGTAATAGAAGTTCTTGTCAGAGTCCTAGCTTGGTACTCTGTGATTTTTGTTGTTTTTAGTACATCACTGATAATGTCATTCTGCGACAATCCATTAGCAAGTCCATTACGTACTTTGTTTTGTATACGGACAAGCTCACCAGAGGAAATATTTGAGATATTACCTGCGATAGTTCTTGCACCCTTGATGTTTGGGCCAGTAATTTCTGCAAGCAACTCTCGTGTTCTTGGACGGTTGACTCTAAAAAAAGAGCGTACCTCTTTATGGATATTATCAGAATGGAAGTCAAGTTCAGCAGTAGAAAACTCTCTTAGACCCCTAGCGGAGTTTGAATTGAGTTCTTTAGCAAAACGGTTTACTTCTGGCTTTACATCAGCCCTGATATTTCCTTTGAGCAAGTCACGAAGACGTTTGCGGTGTCTACGGATAATTCGTCCGTTTTCTACCTGTAAGCCGTTTTCGTAGAGTCTTACGTCTGTCATATGATCGATAATACGATCGAACAGTAGATCATTAGCGTTCATCTTGTACTCCTGTGAGTAGTAAGTAATTTATAGTATTGGCAAGGGTTAAGGGAATCGAACCCCTGTCGCAAGGTTTTGGAGACCCGCAGCTTATCCAGTTAGAACAAACCCCCGTATGGTGCCGCCGCGAAGGATCGAACTCCGGACACCCTGCTTACAAGGCAGGCACTCTACCAACTGAGTTACAACAGCATTGGCTCCCCTCCTTGGACTCGAACCAAGCCTCGTCCGATTAACAGTCGGGTGCTTTACCACTAAGCTAGAGAGGAAGAAATTGCCCCCTGTCTAATGACGTGAGGACTTAAGGGGAGGTCTGAGTTAACAGCTAGTCGCCCTTTGCTGATGTTTTGTATCCCGACCTAGCTAGCCGGTTTGCCCTTGTTAGGGTCTTAATTCGGATGATTTCTCAGAGCCGACACATTTGGTTGCAAAGGGAGGAATTGCACCTTCCAAACTCCGGGGAATGAACCCGGTGTGATAACTATTTCACCACCTCGCAATAATCGTTTATTCGTCTTCTACCTGAACGTCGGTAGTGTTTCCATTAGTTGTCATACCAAGAGGATCAGTTTGAATTTCACTGATAGCCGCTTCGTCATCATAGTCAGCAGGAAGAAAGTCATTATACTTCGCAATACTGATAAAGACAGTACGTGGGATAAGGCCCGTCTGGTACCACTCGGAAACAAGCCGCATAGCAGCATCGCCACCAACCATAGGTGAGAAGTCCGAGGACATTTGGAATTCAACGTCACGTCCTGTAAAGTCTGTGTTATACCGCCAGTTAAGCATGAAGGCGATAACCTCTTTCATTGTACCGGAAACCTTAGCGTTCAAAGAACCCAGCTGGGCTGTCTGAGAAGCATTTCGGATTTCAAGAGCAACACCGGAAGCAGCAGGCTCAGGAGTGAGCATACGAATACCCATCTTAGCCATTTCTTCTACAGTAGCCTCAATAGCACGATCCATGTCAGCCAAAGCAGCAGTTGGTGTTTCGAGGACAGTAATGTCTTCTCCACTACGAACACGTAGCCAAGTACCGAGACCTGCATTTACAATCTTATCAAACTCTTCATCACTCATGTCAGACTTGACAATAGGAGTGTAGGTAGCGGCACCATAGAGAAGGTGGTTACGACGAGAAATTTTATTGTAGAGAGCAATCTCACGCTCAATCAGAGGCATAAGAATAGGCTCAATAGGTTCAACCTGACCATTTAGGGGCCAAGCAGGAATCTTGTCAATACGTTTACCAAACATTTGTGGGATAACAGTATTTACTTTAGCAAAACCACCCTCGGAAAGAGAATCTTTGTAGTCTTGTCTAACTTCACCGTTAGTAACCTGAACAATATCGTTAGCATCAGCCTTTTGGTAGATATCAATTACAAAGTAACCCTGTTCATCAAGATAATGATCTGCTACAGTATCAACATAGGTTGGGTGCCAAGGGTTATCTGCTTCGTACTTTGTATCAAGATAACGAGTTACAAACCGGTTTACAGTCTTAATCCGTGTGAGGGGGTGAACCCGCGTTTGAACGTTGATAACACTTTCCGCTTCAATAAGGATCGGATAAGGAGCTATATCATTACGTTGCTCTGGTGTCATCATATCCCAAACTTCTTGTGTTACATCAGGGTAGTCAACATAGACCCAACCACGGGAAGTTTGGAGTTCTTCCCAGAGAGCAGTATCTAGGAAGTTAAAGAGAGAACCACCATCTAGAGTAAAGTTAGTTTCAATCCAGTCTGTAGCGTCTTCAGGAACACCATCAGGGAGATCCAAAGCTGACTTCTTACGGAGAAGGGCGCTAATCAACACTTTAGAATACTGGGATATCAAACCTGGAAGTTCAGCCTCACTCTTATAGAATTCATATTGTGGTTGTGACATTGTAGGTGAGAAAGGGATAAGAAGGTTCTTATCAAAGTCTGCTACCGATTCATCATGTGCTAGGGCGGTATCTTGACCTTGCAAGATCGCTCTACTTCTTTTCCACAAAGGTTTGATTGTTAAATAGCTGTCTGTAGGATCAGCAACTGACCTTTTCAAAGCCTTTGGTGACTTCTTTACTTGAGCCATTTAAGTCTCCTTTTTAAGTTTATTTTGTTATTATTAGAATTATAATAAAGGCTCACGCAAAGGAACCTTTATAATAACCCTAATAAAGAGAGTTTTCTCAACCCTTCATCATTAGGCGGCAGTATTTTTATGCCATGTAAATAAGGAGGTTGTGGATAGTAAATTTTTACCCAAGCAACCCCCACTATGTTGGCGACTATCAGTTTTCACTGTCGCCGTTTATGTTCTTATCATTAGTCGGCAGTATTTTTATTATTTATCTTTTTTCCATATTTGTGAAGGGCTTGGAAGCCGATATAAAAAGTAAGACCATAATAGGAAAGCGCCGATGAGTGTGGCAAAGAATAACGGGTCAACCTGATTAATTGTAACCGTGCCTCCAGAGTTATTCTCCACCTTGGTTTCAGAGGTATCTTGTTTGATACTCCCTGTATTACCCTCACCACGAAGCGTGGGTCGGATATTTGTATTTAGTGCTGTGTTTTGGTTGTTCTCTTTGCCAATTTGAGCTGTCAAGTCCGCATCGATCCCACCTTCGGCACCAACACCTAAAGCAGACAGGGCTGCATCGGTGGCGACATCTTTAGCGAGACTGCATCCAGTTATTGACAACAGGCTGACGGAAACCAAAAGCGGCAAGACTAAAGACCGTAACTGGCCAAATGACAATGTTAAGTTCCTCCGGTTGTTTATTAAAGGCCAAGAAGAAGCAACCTAAGATCATTGCAAAGGCTACTTGTCTTGACCAAGTTTTTTTTGGTACGACTTGTTCTGTCACTAGTAATACTCCCTCGGTAGCTCAAAGTGGGGACCATCTGGGAAGTTGCCCGGATACGCCTTTGCCAGAGCCTTACCAGAGTCGTCCCAGACGCGTAGGTCTCGGATACGCCAGTTACCACCCCAGCGAAGAGGCACGTTGAGCTTCTTTGCAGCAGCGATCATAGCGTCTGCTAGAGGGTAGTACTGATCCCAGTCGTGGATGTTGGCAACACCGTCTTCATCCACATCACCATTAAAAGGGAAGGGTAGAATGTCAACAGCATGCCCAGTTAGGTGGCGAGAGTTCATTGTCTGAGACTTGCCAGCTTTTACAAGTTGGCGTTGACGAGACTCTGAGCGGAGTCCCTCTGAGACTGAGAAGTCTTGCTCAGTGATGGAGATTGCAAGTTCAACAACTTTAACAAGGTTTTTATGGACACCTTTCAGTCGTGACTTGCTTATTTCTCCTAGTACGTAGTTCATCTTTGTTTTCCTTTATTTTTATAGTTAGTCCACTTGAGCCAACATGTAGCTAAAGGGCATAGGTAGCCACTCTCTTGGTGAACCAGAAATAGCATCAGCGATATGCCCCCTCCCAAATTTCCACTGTGTAGAACTTAGCCGCTTAGCGTAGGTCATCCTGATCTGGTTACCAGAGTATACTGCAGGGTTGAGTCCCAAGAGGAAGGGTGCTCCATTACACCATACGCAGTTTGCAGTAGAGTTTACTGTTATGGACCAGCCAAGACCTTTACCGATTGTACTGGCTGCAACTGTACCACCATCAGTGATCCTTGCAGTTGCAAGATCGTCCCTCCAAAGAGTTCTGCCTGTACTGCTGTAAACCCTCATACCGTAGCTTTCAGTGTCAACAGTAGCATCCGCTGGGACAAGTAGGTGCATTTTGAATGTGTCAAAATCGTAAGCAAACCCACCAACTTTGTTTCGGGTGTCATTCGGGTAAAAACCACCAACATCATTATTCATCATCCAGATGGTGGAGCCTACGGCAACTTCCATGACCGGAATTCGATAAGTTGTATTAGTTTCATCTACATAAGGAGCAGTAGTTCCTGGAATAGCAAGAGGTGCTTGACTATAGGATAAACCGATATTCTGAAACTGGAACTTACCTGCGTAGAAGATAACATCCACATTTCCGATAGACGCATTAATGTCTAATGTCTGGTTAAATTGGAAAGTAGGTGACTTGTCGTCGAGTACCGTTTCAGAGTTGTTGTTCTTTACTTCAAAACCATAAGCCATTATCCGTACCTCATAAATGCGACCCAGAGGCTGGTGGGTTCAAAAGGACTTGACCCGCTCCCAAAACCTGCGTCCATAGTGAAGGTTTTAGTTGCCTCATTCCAAGTAGCCGCATAACCCGTCAGGGTGATCCAAGCTATGAAACCTGTAGTTTCACTGTATTCACTTACAACCTGACTATGTGTGGCTGGTGTGGCAGCATAAATCCTACGGATTGCCACCAACCTAGCTGCACGAGTCTCTGTTATGTCGAGGCTACCATTCGTTGTTTGTATTTGCATACCATATGCCATTATAATAGGTTTCCAATTCTTACTCTGAGGTTGTTACTAGAGTCATAAACACTGATCTTATCATCCTCAATTACTACTCTTTCTCCCGATACCGCACTAGAAAGGGTACCGATTGTACCACTAACAGCGGAAAGGGAGGTTACACTTATCTTATCTGCTGTGATTGCCCCCGTTGCTACAGCGGCGGAGGTTACAGTTCCATTGACAAGCAAATCGCCATCAATAAACTTTGCTTGTTCAACCCAAGCTGTATTTGTACCGTTCCTTAGATAACCCGTTGCTTCGTTACTTGTATTTGTAAGAATAAAACGATCTGCAACTGTTGGGCTAAGTCCGGTAGCTGTTGCAAAGAAAGCATCTACTGCTGTCGTTGTCAACCCTGCTGTTGTAGCTGTTGTGTTTGTTTCGTAGCGCCACCAGCCCGGACCACGAGGCCCGTCAGCACCATCCGCACCAATTGTACCGTCAGCACCGTCGGCACCGGGAGCACCATCAGCACCCTCTGGACCAACAAAGAGGGCAAAAGAAATACCTGTAGTGATAGGTAGTGTAGGAGTTTCACCATCGTAAGGGTAGTAGGCTACAAAGGTGTTTGCGCCAAGAGTATAGCTTTGGGTATTGGTAGTTTCGTCAACCGTATTAGCGTAAATCACAGCCACCTGACCAACTGTTTTAAGTTGAATGGTTTCGACACCCGTAAGTGCCCTAACAGAATACTCACCGATAGAGTTTACAGACCTTACAGAGAAGACGTAAGGGTTTGTCTGAAGACCCGGAACATCCATTTCAGTCCCGAAGGTGGTGCCAAGTGTTCTAAATACAGCTGTACCATTCTGAGCATTTGTCAAGGTATCGGTCGTATACTCAACGAGATAGCTCCTAACAAAAGCATCGTTTGGTGCTGTCCAAGTTACCTTACCTGAAGACGTACCAAGATCATTAGCAGATGGATTAAAGGCAATGTTCAGAGGGGGAGAAATAACCTGCTGCGGTACAATCCTGTTTTTGTAAGCAACGTCATCGTTAATATTCCAAGCAAGAACCGCAAAGTTAAACTCGTAGGCGTTTACCCGAACAGAAAGGTCACTGTTAATCTTAACAGAGTCCACCCTCCATACAGAACTAACAAGGTTTAAGGAGTCCGACTGTAATATAAAGAAGTCTCCCGGTTCTAAAAGCAAGGCTTTTCTCTGCAAAGTACAACTCATAATTGCGCCTGACCTGCTAAAACGTACCATTTCCTCAGCCTTAGCTAGGGCGTGGTAAGGATCTGTAATACCAGAAGGGCTAATTGCCGCTCTGAATTCTTGGCCGTTGTCTTCAGTTAAGTAGTCACTGTAAACAAAAGAGCTAAGTGGAGGCCAGCTAACTGAGTCATCCTTAAAGTCATTATAAGAGTTAGGGAAGCGTACAGTAACTTGGTTGTACTTGTCTTCGGAGCTTGGCCAAGAGATATTGACATCAGACTTAATGATATCACTATCATCGAATACATGTCGAGCGTCAACAAGGCCGTTTTCTACAGAAGGTTGCTCTGTAGGGTTAGTGAGGTTCAGCTTATAGGTACCGCCTGACCAAACAAGAGTTGCTTGACTCATAGACTCAAGAATCTGTGTGATGTTGTCACGGATTGGGCGTCTTGTATCAACAATGTGGTTTAGCTCAAAGAGCTTCACGTCTGTCGTACCAGAACCGCCCGTGATTTTACCACTCTTTGTGGCATTTGTCTTTACGATCGTATCACAAATTACCTTAGAGTCATAGAAAGATTTCAAGTCGATATCTGCTATAAGCAGACCTCGCCCATAGACAGGATTCATTAAGTAGTCAAGTAAACAACGTGCGGGGTTATTGCTATAGCTTTTTGTTGCAGACAAGGAATAGGCACCCGCTGCCTCTTCAATATCATGGACCAACTGGCCTTCAACATAGAAGTTTAGCTGAGGAATTCCATTGCTGTACTGCGGGTCATCACGGTTTAACTTAAACACGCAGGCTGCGTAGGCGGCCTCTGTAAAGGTGTTCGTAGAGAGGAACCCATTAGACACACTCATGTTGTCTACACCACCTTCGTTGTAGATGTTGAGACGGATACTTCCAGAGTATTTGCTATCGTAGACGCTTGTGCCACCGATGTCTACAGCTGTTACACGAGAGATACCAGCAAAAGCTAGAGCATTCTGTGTAAAAAGAAACTCATTTTTAGAACCGGATTGAGAAGAACTTAGGCCGCTGGCAAAAACACTCATGATTGCAGAGTTGTTTACACGACGAATACTAAAACGGTAAACAGTATTACTAACACGAGAGGTTGGCCCAGCGTAGTAGGAGAAACCCCCGACATCAACCATGTTGACACCACCACGATACTCTTCAAAGCTCGTGGCTAAGAAAGAACCATTTGACAAAGTGATCGTTGCTGTGTCTACAGTTTGGTCCTTAATTGTTACACCGTCAAAGACTACTTTTGTACGAATAGCTGTAATATTAACAATATCGTTACCAACAGCACCATCCCCAGTCAGGGGTTGGCCTAGAGTACCTGTAACTGTAACTTCAAAGTAGTTATCTGCATCGCTTAGAAAACCAGCCACCGGAACATAGTCAGAAGAACTGTATCCTGTCGGGGCTGCGTAGGTGTAGCTGTCTTTGGTCGCGTAGTCTGTAACAACACTTCCGATTTTGTTCAAACCATAAACAACGGGAAGGTTGGCAACAGTGTCTTGTTTAGTAGCTTCGTACCCTTTTCGGGCGTCTGCTGCGGCTTCTTGAGCCGATTTCATTGCCTGATTTTTCTTGTATTGGTAGATAATAGAACCGATAGTCACAGCGGCTTGGAAAACTGTATACGCACCAAAGGTTGCTACAGCTGCGGTTATAAAAGGCATTATTCCTTCCCCCACTTAAATTTGGTTTCATTATTTGCAATCACGTTATCAAAGGATGTATCGCTTGTGTTAAACTGGTCCATACCGTCCGAAGAAGTAAACATCGTTTTAATAAGACCAAGTGCAGCCATAGGAGAGGAACAGTCGATGTTAATTGTTGACTCTTCAAAGTCTGAGCTAAAGGAGGTGCCATCAATCCAACCTTTGTAAGAAATAATAAAGTTCTCTGGGTCAGTGTTTGGGCTACCATCGTTGTTAAAGAAACCGACAGATAACTCAGCGGCCTTACCTGCGATACCTGTTCTTAGGCGTTCTTTAAAAGACCCATCTGGGTCAGCAAGAGAAAACTGGAAGTTCTCCCTGTCAACGACAGAGGTCTGATTTGGTGCGGAGTAGTCAACAATACCAACTGAACTAATGTAAAGCTGGCCATCAACTGTGATGTCATAAGGTAGGGTTGTGAAGTACAGGTTTAAACCATCTAGCTCAAGGAAGATGATGGCGTAGTACTCTAAAACTTCTGCGTAGATTCTGCTTTCTACAAAAGCGTTAACTTGTCTCATAATAGGGCCTCATTGAAAAGTGTAGGTGGCGTTTAACGAACTTGTCGGTCAACATTTCCATTTCTGGTAAGTTAGAAGAAGTGTGCCAAGTTTTTGGAGCCACTTTCACAACTGTGGACCACATTTCTGGGTTATTAGGGTAAAAGATTGCTGACATATCGCCTAGCTGGGTCTCCTCAAAAGGAACCTCTTTCCACCCAAAAGTAGAGAGCATTTGTTTAGGGTCTTCAAAGCCCGTAGAATGTAGCGTGTCGAACCAGTCGTCTTGGTCCTTATAACCTGTGAACAGGTTCTTTAGATCCTCATTGTTTCTTAGGAACCCATCATAGAAACAAAACAACGTCCAACAATCAGAGATACCGTAAGCGTAACCAATTCTGGTTCTCTTGATACGGTTTACCTTCTTGATTGCTTTGTTGAGTGCGTCTATACGTACTTTATCTGTAAAACTGTTCATGTTAGACTACCTCTTTAAGAGTGATAGTTCCGGGTGAAGCCAAGATACCGTCCGAGTAAGTGATACCAGAGATATCGTCTGCTGACCGCAAGTAGTTATACTGAGGTTTTGTGACAGAGTTGGTGTGATAAATAACTGTGTTAAGAGGGACGGGGTTTCTTAGCGAGGGGAAGACTTCAATGTTATCTGATGTACCATTCCAGTCAGCCGTTGTAATGTAAATCTTACTGTGATTAGCAAACTGGATAAAAGAACCTTTAGGTAAGAGTCCTGTTCCACCACCACAAAGAAGAGAGACAGCTCCTGCTGCTACAGTTTGAGAAGCGGTAATAGCCGCTGTTGTAGTAGTTGAGTCTTCAACATCTTTAAGTTGTAACATAGGCATGGTCTTGATGCTGTAAGCATTGGTGATCATACCGAGAAGAACCTCACCAGCATTATCGTTGGTTAGGATGGTAAACCGCAAGTCCCAACGTTGAGCACCAGTCCGGTGAATAAGTTGTTTAAGACTTGCTGTCTCAGAAGAAATAACTCTATCATTGGAAAGAAAGGTTAAGGGGGCGAGGATAGAATTACCCTCAAAAGTATAAGCTGTCATCATGTTTTCCTTTAAGTATGTTGCTTACAGGTAAGGTTGTAGTCTTCTCACCTGTAAGCAGCAAGAAGCGGTTACACTCCCTCTTTAAGGAAGAGTTTAACTAGGCTGGCAACGATGTCAGACCTGACAATATCGTTAGCGCCAAAGGTGATGATAGGGACGTCGATACCACCACGTTCTACGATCTTACAGAACATTAGGAGGTCTTGCCCCTTCTTTACATCGGACTGGGCCGGATCACCCATTAGGACTAGTTTGGAGTTTTCACCCAAGCGAGTAGAGATAGCCTTGAGATCATCAAAGGTAAGATTCTGAGCTTCATCGACTAGGACAACAGTGTTCTCATAAGAGCGTCCACGGATTGTCTCGATAGGCTGCATTTCAATAAGTTCCTTTTCGATCATGTAGGCAAACTTACCCGGACCAAAAGCCTTCTTGAGGACATCAAGCATAGGCATCAGCCACGGGGTAAGCTTCTCTTTGATATCGCCAGGGAAGGAACCAAGGGATCTCCCTGTTGGTACGTTTGCACGGGCAAGTACGATTTTCTTATAACGGCCAGACTTATATAGAGCTGCCGCTGTACCAATACTACAGTAGGTCTTACCCGTACCAGCGCAACCAGTGGTTACAGTGATAGGGTACGACTTAATAGAGTGGATCAGAAGGTCTTGTTTCTGGTTCTTGGGCAGAATAGTAAAGTGATGCTCTACTTCCTGCTTGTCTTCCAGTTTCCTTTGGTAACGTGACTTGGGGCGTTTTGTCATGTACGGTTGTTCCTTGTTTCTGTTTGAGGTTACGGGTTATTCCGTTAGTTGTAGAGCCAGATACACCTAGGATGGCTTTAGGTTCTGTTTCGCTGAGATTAAAGGCCATTTGTGGAGTTCCCATGTGTGTATCGATAGTAGTTTAAGTTTTTATACCATACGTTGAAGGCTACAAGTGGCGGATAGGTAATCAGCGTTTCTGTGCATAATCTCTGCATATTCTGCTCGGACCTTACACCCGAATAAATTGTCATATGGTGGGCCTACGGATACAACACGGCACCCCGTCTCAACGTAGTACATCACCAAGATTACGCCTTAAGTCATAGAAACACTCTTGCAGGTGACTGTGGCTGCACCCCATATATTACGTCAAGTTTTTCGACAGTATCTCGCATGGCATTACCTACGATACGAATGTTCACATGCCAACCTCCCAGCGGTGCCTGCTCTGGGTACTCGTTGCCCTCGGCATCGGTCAGGGTGTTGCCTGTGGGACGATAGATCACATTTACAACGTCAATAGCGTAGTCATGGGTGTGAGCCACCAGATAGGGGTCGCCTACGTTGACAACCGTTTCTTCCCCTGTTTCGTCGTCAACGGTGGTTTCCGTGTCTTGACGATAGAAGGCACTCAGCACCGTTGGCATGTCAGCCTCAGATGCCAGCTTCAAAAAGAAGTCGTTGCGGGTTTGTGTAGTTTCTTCGATCATGATGTTAACTCCTGTAATTGAGTGTTTGTAAGGCGGCGTGGGTAATACTGGATGGATTTGATGTGTCCGTTTAGTTGTTGGGTTCCAGAAACTTGGTGTCCCATTTTCAACGTATCAATAACTTTTGGCCAACTGCCTGATGTGTCAACTTTAACAGCCCCACCATCAGAAAATACATGAGCAAAATCGTTATCAGCAAACCGACTTGCTGTTTTAAAGAACGTATTTGTGGCTACTGCTCCATCTGGCAGAGACGCTTGCACCAAATTAGAATATGCGACAACCCACTGTACGCTATCAAAGTCTACTGTTGAGTAAAGTCTATCAGACGTAGACGTGCCATCAGCCAATTCAAAAACTATATTGTTGCCTGTAGTGGTAAAGCAATCAACCTCAACCACCAAAGTACCCGCATTTTGATTATACCCGAAGTCAGTCACAGGGATGGTCGCAATGTCTGCTGCTCGTGTGGCAGTAGAACCAGACGTTGGGATGTAACTTGTCGGAAAGGAGCCTGCTTCAAGTTGTGCGCCGTAGATGAGGATTGAGGATGTGCCGTCTAGGTCTACGATGTTTTGATTGTCCGCTTCAGCAGGGCGAACACGGATAGCGCCTGACGTGTCTGTTCCGTCTGTTGTAAATGTAATGGCGCAGCGATACCAGCCAGCACCAACGTCCTCTATGGTGCCACTCAATCCCGTATCTTCTGTCCCCACAGAACCAGCCGATAGGTCGAACCACACAAAGCCGTTTGCCGGAGTGGTAAAGCCGACAACTTGTATAGCAGCATAAGAAAGCTGGTCAGCCTTAAAATATGTACTGAACGTGTAAGCAGTAGATGTAGAAACAGTAAAACTTGCTTGAGAGGCAACATTCCCAGTCCCTCCGGCGCTGTTATCTACAAGCGTATAAGCAGACGTTTTTCCATCGGGACCAATTGAATCAAGAGTTGGCACCTCTGCGGTTACAGCTGTCCAACTCGCATCAGTAAAGTCTTCCGAATAAGTCACCAAATTCGTCCGAGCTTCTTCGATCAGCAGCCCCTTTACGGTGCCATCTGGTGCATACTCAATGCGAGGTACATTGGTCGGGTGGTTGAACAGCGTCAGAGTGCCATCGGGTTGATCGAAGAGGACTTCTTTGACTGAGATGTTTCGGACGCGTGCGGTTAGACCAGCTCCACGGGGCAAAACCGTC
>Ga0208643_1001068_pt1 | contig 16135 bp, 13 predicted proteins | sample VirMetDEL_Nov_12_FD_184516 | JGI IMG/M metagenome (GOLD analysis project Ga0208643, IMG submission 184516) | Aqueous microbial communities from the Delaware River and Bay under freshwater to marine salinity gradient to study organic matter... | ecosystem: Environmental > Aquatic > Marine >... | reverse complement strand
AATATAACAAAGCACCCAGAAAGAAAGAAAGAAAAAGCATTAGCTAAAATTGCTAAGAAAAGAATGAAAGAACTTTGTGGTAAAGAAGTATGGGTAGAAAGCAAAAAGCTTTTAAAAGGTAGTACTAAAGACAATGTAAAAGAAAGTACTGCTAAAGAGAAGTATGGCAGGGTGTTAGGAAACATCTATCAAATGGATGGTACTAACATTGCTGATGTACTTATCAGAGAAGGGTACGCTATTAAGTACCGTGGTAAAAAGAAAACTCATGTTTGGAAATAATTAAGGAGAACTAAATGTCTATTTTAACTTGGCTTAAAGAATTCTTTGTTACAACAGCTATGCAAGAATCAAAAGAAAAGATTACAGACAAAGCAGAAAATGTAATAGTTGATATTAAAAGTACTGTTACTGAAGGTATTGAAGAAGTAAAAGATATAGCTGAAGAAACAACAACAGAGATTAAACAAAGAGCAAGAGATAAGTTAGGTAGGTTCTTAGCCGACAATCCTAATACTGACAGCAACGAAGCTTACAAAGATAAGTAAACAGAGTGTAGTTACCACTTAGATTTGTTTGCCCAATAAGCTGCTGACATCTTACCTTTAGCTATATTTTTAGCATGTCTTGCTTTAAAAGATTTACGCCTTGCTTTTTCTTTAGCTGATTTAGGACTGCTCCCAGCACCACTTACACCTTGCTGACCATATCTGATTAGCTTCATAGTATGTCCATCTTGAGCTAATACTACATGGGATTTGGTCTTGTGCTTGGGAGTTCTCTTAGGTTTATTAACTCCTGATAAACCATGTTTCTTAAGTAAAGCTTTTCTTCTGGCTTCATGGGACATTACTTTTTCCTATATGCTCTAGTTTTCTTAGCTATTTTTTTAGGTTGAGCAGAGTGTTGTTTACCTGCTGCAGTATCTTTACGTTTCTTTCTAGTAGTAGCTGCGTATTCTTTGTCACTTAATCCTTTAATAGCTTTAGCAGGTAAATATCTTTCTCCAGTTTTAGCACTAGGCTTACCTGATTTAGTACGCCACTTTTGTTTAGTCCATTTCTTTAAAGACTTCTGAGATTTTTTAAGTGTCACTTATATCCTCCACCAGCATCTTTATATTGTTTAGCCAAAATCTGAGCTTTACGTGCTGACCACTGACCTGCCTTACCTCCTTTATTACCTGCTTTAATTTTATTAAACAGTCTTTTACGCATAGTAGGTTTAGTGTAGTTACCTGCCTCATTTACTTTAGACTTTGGTTTCTTTTTAGCTGCCATTAGGATTCATCATCATCGTTAGACCAAAGCCTCATACCTAATCTTAAACGATCAGCATCATCTTTTTCTAGTTGTTCAACTGTTTTTCCACAATCCCTGTGAGAATTATCACGCTTAATTGTAAACGCCCCATCAACAAAAGGTATTCCTGATGGTATGGAAAAACTTAAAGTGCGAGTTGAGCATTCAGAAACTGAAGCACAAGAGGTAAGAAATAAAATAGAAATTAAAAGTAAGTATTTCATAAAGACTCCTTTAAACTGTTTCATGTGAAACCCTGTTACTAAAATAAAAAAGTACCCTCACGTACCATTTTAGGTATGCAGTGAGCAGTTATGTTCTCTTGCCATTTGTACGGGCGTTGGTTTGGCCCCGGCTCACCAGACTCTATAGCCCAGCTAAACTTATTACATTCATATATGTTTTCAAACAACATATCAGGAGTACTTACTGTAGTCCCATCAACAATAACTACAAGTAAAAAAGCCATTACCATCATGGCTGACGATATACCCAGATCCCTGCAAACAAAAAAGCCATGAAGAAAACCCAAGCAAATACCACAGTTCCGACCAACTTCATTGTCTTTTTTAATTCAGCTTTTCGTTTCTTCAGTATCCTGAGTTCTTTCTCATGTGCGTATCTACTTTCTTCCATACGCTTTTTAATGCTTGTATACAAATCAAATTGACCCTGCATCATGCAAACATCTTTAAGTTGCTGGTCAAAGTTTTCTAGTTGGCGTTTTGCGCTTTCCATACGAAGTGCTTCTTTGTACGACATTGCGCCAGCTTTAGCTTTTTCTACATCTCGATACTGTTCGTCTGCTTCAGCCCACTTACCGACAATAGAATCAAGGTTTCCCTTACCTTCTTTAAGAGTAGCAATCCCAGAGTTAAGTGCTGATATTGCTGATAATACCGCTGCCACCTCCCCCAGCATTTCAGAGGTACTTAGCTAAAAAAACTGATGCTAGAATAAATGGATATACACCCCAGATGCTCATTTCCATCCGATCCATCCGCTGAGATCCACGCTCTAATCTTTCCTCTATTGCTTTAACTCGCAGAGCAGATTCTTTTTCATATGATTCAAGCTTAGTAATATAATCAGCCATAAGTACTACCTAATTCTAAATATTTAAAGTGCTTCTAGTCTTTGACACAGACGTTCAGCCCTATTACCTACTTGTTTATGCCATCGACTATCTCTTGCTTCAGCTCCTGCTTCAGCCCAATCATGTTCCTGTAATGCTGCTAAGTGTTTAGTAAACTTACTGTATCGAGGTCTTCCTAAATTAAACATCATGTTGACACAGACTTCTTGTACTTCATCAGGAAATCTAGCCCATGTAGGTGTACTAAATAAAACCTCACACTCACTAATAGCTATCGCTAAATCATCTTGGAAGACTTCCCATATTCTTTTTTCAGAAACTTCAGTTCCTACAGGCATACCATATTCAGTGTCTGATTCTAGTATTTTATGACCTACCCCAAAAGTAGGTACATTCTCAGAACATAAATAACATTCATGTTTAATGCCTTCATCAATCTTTAGTTGTTCAAATACATTGTCTTTTGATTTTGGGTTCATAACAAACCTCCTACTGCAAGTCCTTTATATTCCATATCTAGTACAACATTTTTAGCTAGTACTAATGGCCCAATTTGAATAACTTCATCAGCTTCTCTTACAGGAGTATTTATCATGTCTCCTTCTCTAATATAAAAATTAGTTTGTCTTCTAGGATCAAACCCTATTTGAGTCCATTCAGGATTTTTTAGCAGTTCATTAGCTTTTTTTCTAATAGCTATAGGATCTAAATCTTTTATAAACCCCTTAATAAAAGCAATAGTAGTTTTATTCTTTTCTCCAGTAAGTATTTTTTCTGCTGGGTTTTCACTAACTGTAAATGTAACAGGCTTACCTTCTTCACCTATATAGTGCATAGCTTTTGCATAGTGAGTTCCCTTAACCCCTTTAGTTGTTCCTGCAACAATCCATGTATCATAAACATTATAAGCATTAATATCTAAACGCCCTTGAAAAAAATCACCTATAGATAAAGGAGACTGAGTAACATTAAATTTATCTGTTATTTTTGAATCTAAAACAAAAAATCCTTCTTCCATTTGATCAGACTTTAAAGAAAAAACTAATGCTTTGTCACTAGGCTCTACAGTTAACCTAGTAAAAGGTGTTACAGGCTTATATAAATCAATGTTTTCTAAATGCTCTCCTCTAGTAATTAAGTCAGCTTTAAAAGCTTGAGCAGATTTTTCTAGTTCTGGAGTTCTTCCAAGAGGTTCTATTTCTCTTGTGTCTTTAACAAGTTGTTTAGCTGCTGCTTTCCACTCATCAGGTGTTTCTGTTTTATCTATAGCAACTTTTTCTTTTATGTATTGATCAGTAGACATTTTTTTGTTTATATTTTTTACAGGGGCTTGTTGTAAACTCTTAGCTACATTATCAACACTTCCATCAGGTGTTTGACTTGCTAGTTGTTTAGCTGCAGGACTATTAAAAACATTTTCTGCTGTGTCATCTGCACTTTTAAGAAGCCCTTTTAAAAAAGGAGTTGCTGCTTTAGTAATTCCACCTAATCCAAAACCTAATCGTTGCATAGGATCAACAGCCTTACCCCCACCTACAAGACCTAATCGTTTTAAAGGATCTTCCTCATCTCTAAATGGAATACCTGCTTGAAGGTTGTATGGTAGTCCTGTCATTTTATCTATTCTTTCATCAGGTTCAGGTGAAGCATTAGGTACTTCTACCTCACCACCAACAGCAAAAGCTTCTTGTACTTTTTCTGTTGCCTCTATTCCTTGTGAAACAAGAGGAACAATACTGCCTACTTTTTTAGCTGCTCCAGCTATATCCCCTTTACTTGTTTTAGCAGGTACATCAAGAAGCATAGTTTTAATAGATTCTTCTAGAAAACCAAGAGCAGGTGCAATGCCTCCTAGTAAATTTCTACTTGAAGAAAGATTGTATTTCAACATTTCAGCTATTTTATCAATAGCCCAGTTATTAGCTTGCCCAGATATCTTTATACCTTTTAAAGCTTTATCTACATAATCTTCATCTTCGTAAGCATCAATAGAAGCACTAGGATTTACTAAAGATTTTAATTCTCTAAGGCCGCTATACACTGGTACAACAGCTAACATTCGTAATGCTAACTGAGCATCACCATCTTCTACTCTGCTTATAATTTTATTTAACTGAGCAGACTTAGCCATAGTCCAAGAAAGAAACTGTCCTGTCATTCTTACATAAGGATTTCTACTTTGCGTAAACAACAACCTATTACCAACTAAAGGTATAATAGCGTCACGATCAGCAGATTGTCTTCCTCCTATGTCTAGAAAAATTTTAGCATCCCCTGAATCAAAAGCTTCTTCTGCTGTTTTGTACTTGCCAATAACTGTTAAATTATCAGGAGTAACATCTTTGCCTAATAAAGTTTGTATTTCTTTTCTTTCTGAAGAACTAAGTTTAGTTTTCTTAGCTAAATTAAAAACTCTATTAACACCTACATCATAAGCAAAGTTTCTGCTTGCTTCTGTTACAGCTTTAAGACCTACTCCTTTAAAGAATAAATCTTGGGAATTAACTACAAACGCACTTCCTCTTGAAGTTACTTGTCCACCAAGTAAAAAGTTTTGGAGTTCTCGTTCCCAAGCATTGCTATATTTAAATGTACCTTCTTGAGCAAAACTTTTCTGTTTAGTAAAACGCCCTGCCGCTACTTTAGCAGCCGTTCCAAAATTACTATTAATAAAAGGCTGTAATAAATCAGGAAGATTCGCAATAGATACTGTTGTAAGATATTGCATATTAGCTAAAGCTTGTAGTGTACGAACACTATTACTAGCTAGTTGAGATTGAGGCGAACCTAATCCTCCCCAAAAAGCTTCTACCCCATCAGTTAATAACTTTGCTTGCGCTCTCCCTTCATTAAGAATCATTTCTCTTTGTGCAATAGGTGCTGCATTAGCTGCTTTATTATAACCTTTAACAATCCTATTCAGAGCTAAGTTAATTATTTCTCCGTTGGCTCCGAAAGTTTTAGAGAATTCTGCAACCTTAGTACTTTCATGTCCATATTTTGCTAGTGCTTCGTGAGCATCTACTTTAATCCAACCCTGTTGAACCATGAAGCGCACCGCATCTGTATCATTTAACTTTCTAGCATTTTCAAAAAAGTCTGCAGTTTTTCTAAATATTCTTTTATCTGACCAAGGAGCTTTTACAAAAACTGTATCTATACTTTTGCCATAGTCCTCTTTAAATTCAGCTCTTCCTGATACTTTAGAAGCAAAGTTATCTATATTAAAAGAAGCACCTCCATTGGACTTCTGCATTTCTACAGCTTTCTTTAAATCTTGTAAGAAAGATTGGTAGCCTTTCCCAATTAATTCTTGATCCCATAGTTGAGGCAGACCATAGTCATCACCTAAGTCTTGTTTTAAGCTGATCCCAGCAGATTCTACATACTTCCTATGTTCATCTCTTAAATTAGCTAACTTAGGAACGGCTCTTTTTACTTCTGCAATATCTTCAGCAGATAAAGGGTTTAACTTACCTGTTAATCCTTTATAACCAACAGATAAGTTATTGATGTCTGTTAGTCCTCTAAGTACTTCACCAGACACAGTATTAATAGCAAAGATTTCATCACTAATTTTAATTCTTGTGCCTTCAGTCATATCTTGAAGGCGTTCTAGTACAGACTTAAGAGTAGGTGATTGAATTACACTTGCTAATTTTTCAAAGTATTCATCTTGTTTGATAATTGTTCGTGCTTCTACTGTGCCTACATCACCTGATGCAATCCTACTAAACAATTTGTTACCAATTAACTGAACCCAACCACCAGCAGCATCCATTTTAGTAGCTGATGTAGAAGCAGTTTGATACTTTAACTTAGCCATCATTCTTTTAGATGTATCTTTAATGGCTTCTGAAATAATAAGATCACCATTATTTTTTAACTTAGACAAAGAAGAAGAAGATTGTAATCTTTGTTGAAGCTTTCCTGCTCCTGCTCCTAATCCAATACCCCAATACATATAGCTGTGATCACCATCATCATCAAACATATTACCTATAATAGCTCCACCAGCCGCACCTACAGTAGGACGGGTAACTTCCATTAATACTTTATTAAAAATACTTTCTGTAAGTTCTCCTTTGTCTGCTAAGTCTTCTAATAAATCAACTGTTGAATCTGCTTTATCATTGAAAACTTTTACCATGTCTTCGCTAATGTTTTCTTCTAGCTTTGCTTTATAAGTTTCTTGTTTCTTTAAAGTCTCTTGAAGCTTGGCTTGATTGTATTTTTTAGCACCACTGTTTATTCTTTTTTGAGTTTTTTCTATAGCTTTATCTATTTTAGATATTTCAACTAAACGCTCTTGAAAATTTAAATCTTCAAATGATGCTTTAGTAACTTTAGGATTAACGCTAGTAGCTTCTTTTACAACAACAGCTTCTTCAGGACTAAGTGTGTTTCCTTTTCGTTGTTCTTCAAGTGATTTCTTCCACCAATCGCGTACATTGTCAGCTTGAGTAACAGGTTTAGGAGCAGTTCCTACTGCAGCCATTTCATCAATTAGTTGTTCTTGTTCTTTATTTTTAGCAAGAGAAGCTTTGGCTCTTGCAGCTAATACAGGAGTAAAATATTTTACAACTTTGTCGATAACTCCTGCAGTTCCCCCCATAAAAACAGCAGATGTAGCTATACCAGCACCATCTAGTTCTCCTTCTGTTCCTAACTGTCTTAATAGTTCTTCTCCTGCACCAGTAGCACCATATGCGCTTACAACTTTAGCAGAAGAAGCAAGAGTATTAATTTTGTGAGCAACAGCAATAGGTTTTAAAAATGGAACTATAGCAGTAACAGGATCAACTATAGCTGTACCAACTTCTCCAGCAATCATAGCTCCTGTTTTATCTTCAGGCTTTAAATTTTTATACTCAGGAAATTCTTCATCAATCTCAGCTTGTCTACCTATTTCATTTAAACGAGCATTAAATGAGTAACTTCCTTCTCCTGTAGCTGTATCTAAACCTGCTTTAGCAACTCTAAAAATATTTCCTAAAGTCTGTGTTCCTTGAGAAATACCATAATCAAATTGTCTTCCAAAACTACCACTGACTTTTTCTGCAGTAACATCAGCTATTATCTCATTAAAAATACTGTCTACTTTGTCATCTGATGTTTTACTCATTTAAGACTCCAAGAAACTTAAAATAGCGTTAGCTTTCCTTAAGTAACCTACCCCTTCTGAATTCTTTTTTGGAATAGATTCTATATTTCCATCCCATTTAGCAGCAACTGATGGCCCTTGGTTATAACCCAACAATGTTTTTGCTATATCTCCATCATATCTTTTATATAAACTGCTTAAATATCTAGCACTCATAGTTAAATTAACAGATGCTGATTGGAGTAATCTAATTACTTCTTTGCCAGCATCACCTGTAATATCTTTCATACCATTATTATTTTTAGCATTAGTTTTTTGCTGGTTTATAGCTTCACTTTTTAACTCAGGATCATACGTTATTCCAAGTTCATCGGCTGTATCAAAAATGTTAGGTACGTTATACCCCGGAGAGATAGCAGTAGCTGTTTTAAGTTGTCCTATACCGTGAGCATGACCACTAAACGCTAAGTTTCTTTTAGCTATAGACTCACTAGCATTAGTTTCCATATCAACAACTACTTGAAATAACTCTTGAGGAATAGGCTTAAATTTATCGTTATTTGGAACAAGTTCTAATGCATTTGAAAGTAGTGTAGTTATAGATGTTTCTTCTTCTTCACTAACTCTTGACAATAAACTATTATCAATAGGTTCCAACATTCTAGAAGTTGCTGAAGGAGTAAGTAGTGAAGAAGAAGGATTAGCTTTTTCTGGTTCAGTTGTAGGCTTATCTGTTGAATTCATAATAGCATCAAAGTTAGCTACAAAATTACTCCACTTCTGAGCTAAATCAAGAACAACTCCTGAATTTTCACGATTTGAAATATTAGAGGCTACTTCATTTAAAGTTGATTGCCTGTTTATTGGAGGAGAATCAGTTACTTCAATAACTTTTTGTTTAACTAAAGTAGTAGCTCCATTGATAGTTTCAGGATTCTGTATTGTTTTTTCTAAATCAATATTAAATAATTTTTGAAAAGTAGAAGGGACACCAAAAAAATCACTAACTGTTTCTAATCCTTTTGCTACTTTAGCTGCATAATCAGGAGAAGATTTATCTACTTTTACTTCTTTAAATTGTAAAGTCTTGCCATCAGGAAAGCTGGAAGTGTTCCATGTTGATCCTGTTACTGACATACCGGGAGAGCCAAGTCCTGCCATAGGGCTAAAAATTGCTTCCGTATCTGCAAAAGATAAACTTTTTTGAGTCTGCCCTAATTCATCAGCCATTGAGTTAATAGCTCTATCAGCAATCTCTTTTACTTTATCAAAAGTAATTTCATTATTTTGTATAATGCTTCCTTGATTATTTTTAAGACTTGTAGAAGCCCAGTCGAAAACTGTTTCTTTTATAGCATCCATCTTACCTTCAACAGTAAGATCAACATTTCCATATATACCCTTAATGGTTTCTTTTAGTTCTTCAGTAGTTATTCTTAATTGCCTTCCTGCAATAGTCTCATAACCTAAAGGTTGCTGTGTGTCAGGATCAATATTGTCTTGTTGAATGAATCTAAAAAAAGCATTCTTTATTGTTTCAGATGTATTGGGAGCTAAGACAACGTCACTAGTTCCTGAAGCTATCTTATCAGAGCCAAACCAACCCTGTTCTCCAACTTGTTCTTCTTTTATAAGTTTTGTATTTCTACTTGCCCAATCATTAGTAAATTGTGTTACAAAAGCATTATATTTTTCTACTGATAAGTTACCTACAATTTCTAAACTTTCAGGATCACTAAGAAGTTGAGCAGTAGCATCTTTTAATTGAGTATGTATAGAACCATAGATTTCTTTTAACCTGTCATTAACAGCTTTAGTATCATCCTCAGCATAAACCTTACTATTTTTTAAAATATTGTTAGCTAACTCAGTAATAGTTATTCTGCCTTGTTCACTACTGCTTATTCTATTCCAAACCTCGTCTGCAGTACCTACAGATTTTTTTATTACGTCCACAGCATATGTTTTAAAAGCATCTACGTTCCCTTTTAGAGTAGCGTCAATTCCTGAACCACTATTGAAAAACTTAGACACTATGCTGTCTTTAGGAGCATCCCGCTTTGCATTGTTTGCTGCTGTCAGAACAGCAACTCTGTTTTCTGCTTGTGTACCAAGTAACCCATAAAAATCAGGATTGTCTTTTTGTATTTGTGTCAGTAGTTTTTTAGTTTCAACAGCATCAAAACTTTTAATTCCTAATATTTCAGTTTCTAAATCTGTAGCATAAGAAGACTGTTTAAACTTTTCATACTCAGCGTCATAAATAGTAGATTTTGTTCTTTCACCTGTGAATATTTGCCTTCGATCTGCAGCAGAAGCCTCTTCCTGAGAGTAACCTTTAAACAAATTACGAGCTATTCTAGAAAAATTAGATTTTGAATCTATAGCTTTTATTTCTTCCAACATTTCTTTTGAAGAACGAGTACCTGTATCTAAAGAACTTAACTTACTTCTAACTTCAGCAAGTTGAGCATTATTAATTTCTATAAAATCAGCTCTTTTATTTTCAGCAAAACTAAGAATTGTTTTATATGCTCCATCTTTTGCACCAATACCTAACTGCGCTGCTTGCCTATCAGCCGCCTCTGTAATCATGTCATCGATACGATTTTCCGCTTTAAGCCTAGTTTGCAACGCTAAAAGATCCTTATTGGCAGTAGTTTGAGCAGCTATTTTTGTTAAAAAAGGTCTGCTACTTTCTAATTTTAAAAAATCTTTACCACCATCAGGCAGAAATAAATTACCTGCTACATCGCTTATAACATCCTTACCTACATTTACTGCTCCAGCTATAACAGGCTGTAGCAACATTGCTTTCAGGCGTTGTCGTTCTAAATCTTTACGATATTTTCTTTCTTCACGCGCATCCCTTTTATATTGATCAGTTGTTACCTGACCTAATAAAGAATAAAGCCCACCTGAATCTGCCATTTTATGTTTCTCCTACTGTATCGACAGGACTAGAAGGAGGAGCCAGCAAAGAAGTTCTTTCAGGCAATTCTGTTTCTTCTAGTTGTTCTGTTAGTTCTTCAGGCATATTCTCAGCCATAGCTTGTTCTCTTTCTTGTTCAGCTACATCTTCTTCATCATCTTCTTGAATAACAAAATCTATCCCTTGTCTTTCTGCTAAAGCAGCCATCATGTATACAACTTGCTCTGTTAATATCATTACAAGATCAGGATTAATAACACCATCTCTGTAAGCTTGATACATAAGTACTTGAGATAAATCCATAAGAGGTGTTCCTTCCTCTATTGAATCTAATAGTGAGTTATATACTTTAGGTTCTGTAAGTTTGTTTAAAAAAAACCTAGATGCTTCTTGAGGATCTGTAATAGCAGGAGGTTGATCCCATTTATTTTGATCTTCAGGACTTCTTGTAAGAGACTCACCGGGAATAGGTCTTTTAAAAGAAGTACCTATTTTATAAAAGTCATCTTGTGCTATTTCTGACATTGTTAAATCCTACGCATATTGAGAAGGTGCTACTTGTGGAAGACCAATAGTTTGCAAAGGTTGGAAAGGTTGTAAACCTCCGTAGTAAGCTTGAGATTGATTTCCATCTTGATTCATTAAACTAGTAACAAAATAATTATATTCTTGTGCAGAAGACATAGGATCATACCCTGTACTCATTGAATAGGGAGACTCAGGTAACTGATTAAAAGGAGTTCTTGGAGTATAAATATCTAATGCATTTCTAGTCTGTTCTGCATATTCCATAGGTTGCCCACTTAAACCTACACGTTGAGTTACAGCAGTTGTTAATAAATTTCCCGGTACAGCAGCAATACTATCTTTAGCATAATTACCAGTTTTCTTTAATAAACTAGGTGTAGTTTCTAAACTAGAACCTATAGTAGTTTTTAATTCTGACTTAAAAGGATCTACAGCATCTTTAATCCCTTCGTTCCATTTATTCCAATCAGCAAATTGTTCTGTAGTTCCTCTAGCTAACTTAGTAACGTAATCTGCTTCTTCAGTTATAAATTTTAAAGTGTCTCCAAAAGGATTTAAACTTCCTTTCTTTTTTACAGTATCTAACATATTTTGACTAAAGGTTTGAAATTGATACCCTGCTCTGGGGCCATAGTTTTCAAACATTCCTTCTTGAATATCTATAATTTTATTCATTTGTTCTAACTGAAAATTTTTAAAAGTTTCAGGATCAGAAGCTTGACTAGCTAACTGTTTGTCTAAGTTTTCAACATTAACTTTAACACCACCTACTTTAGTAGTAGCTAACTTATCAAAAATTGACTTTGATCTTGTTCCGGGGTTTTCAAAAATACCTCCAATAACTTCTTTGAATTCAGCAAAATTATTAGTAACTTCCCTACCTACCTGACCAAATACACTGTCTGCGCCTGTACCAAAAAACTTAGTAGGCCCAGCATTTGCTGTTATCTGAAATTTCATTTTGTTACCTAAGTACTTTGTAGTATTTTTTACAAAACTTGTAGCCGCACTAGTAACAGTTTTAAATCCTTTTTGTATACCTCCAACTATGGCTCTGGCAGTATCAATTATTTTTGCAGCCCCACTAACTAAAGGACTTGAATGTGCTAAACCTTTAGCTAATATCCTCATTGCCCCTTGTCCAAGCCCTTTAAACATGGTACTTATCATTGGGCCTATTCCCGGTATAAAAGACAAAGCTATCTGTCCAAAAATGCCAAGCTTTCCAAACCACTTGCCTACCCTTTTAAACTGTTTTTTAATAAATTTGCCTAACTTTTTTAAAGGTTTAAATAGTTTTTTAAAAAATCCCATTGTACTAAGCCTCTGTTAATTCTGGAGTAAGTTCAAAAGCAGCAGAACCCCTAATATCTTCTAAGCTATCACCAAAATCATCCATTAAATTTAATAACCTTGTTCTTTGGGAGTCATACTTTTTTTCTGTCATAAAAGCTTCATTAGCTAAAATAGCATTAATAGCACTTACTTTTCTTTCCTTGTCACTTTGGTATTCTTGAAAGTCAAAGTTAGCTTGATCTCTTAGTGACTGCCAAGCTTGAGAAAGAGCAGTTTTATTCATATCAAACTGAAAGGATGCTTGTTGCTGATTAGATGCATTTGTAGCTGCTGTATCTGCAAGATTAGCTTTCCTTCTCCATTCTACATTAGACTGTTCAACTGCTTGAGCATTAGCAACATTGAACTGCTCAACTTGAACATCTTGCTGACTATTGAACTGTCTTATTTGAGTGTTTATTTGAGAAAGAAATTGCTCTGCTTGTAGCTCATTACCTGCATTAATAGCTGCTACTCTATTAGTCTCAGCAGAATTAAACTGCTCAAGAGAATTTACTTGTTGTGAATTAAACTGAGCAAGCTGTCCTGCTAAACTTGTAACATACTGTTGAGTTTGTAAATCACTTGTAGCATTAAACTGTCTAGCAGCATTTTGCTGGGCTACATCACTTAACATTCTTTGCTGTTTTTGTTGAGAGTCCAGCATGTAAGACTGTTGCTCATTATTTAAATTAGCCATGTCCATAGACAAGAAGTTTCTAGCATTTTCAATACTTACTTTAGTTAGCGAATCTGCTGCTTGAAGACGCATAGAAGCTAAAGTAGTTGCATCCTGCAAAATAGTTTGTTGTCTATTATTTAGATCTTGTAATGTAGCTGTCTGTATAAACTTACTATTAGCTAACTCTATCTGTTGTTCAGAACTAAACTTAGTAAGATCAATATTAGCCACAGTAGATGCATTCTGCATTGCAGATTGTTGATCAACATTTAATTGAGCCAATCCCATTTGTTGAGCAAGATTGGCATTAATCTTATTAACTTCTAAACGCTTATTAAGATTAGCTAATTCTGTCTGCTGTGCATTTGTTAAGTTTTCAGACTCTGCTTGATTCTTAGCTGTTAAAAATGAAAGTCTCATTTGTTGATCATTAGATAGATTAGCTAACTCCATCTGTTGAACAAACTCTTGATTCTTTTGCATGAAGTTTGCAGATACTTGCATCTCAGCCATTCTTTCTTGATTGACTGCGCTTTGATCAGCACCCATTCTTTCTGCTTCAACTTGTAAGTTAGCAAGTTCTATCTGCTGATCATTTCCAAGATTAGCCATTTCTGCTTGCTGTTCATTCTGCAGACTAGCCAGCCTTACTTGTTGCCTCTGCTCTGACTCAGTTACCTGTGCTTGCTGAGTAAACTGCTCTTGAGTCAGGTTAATCTGTTGAGCAAGAGTAGCTGATTGAGATTCAGCAGATTGTCTATTAGCAACATTAGTTAACCTTAACTGCATTTCTTGAGCAGACTGTTGTAGGTTAGCTTGCTGTTGATTAGATAAGTTTTGATTAGCTCTTTGTTGTAGTGCAGCAGCATTACTTTGAGCTATTGGAATAGAGGTCTGAATAATTGCATTAAACAAAGCATCCCTACCTACTGTAGAAACACTTAAACCTCTAGCATTTAATCTAGACTCTACTAATTGTACTGCAGGTCTAGCCCAAGTAGGTGTAGTTCCTTCATCAATACCAGCTAATAAACTTTCTAACTGAGCAGATACAAGAGCTTCTTGAGGCATTGCAGCTATTGCAGCTTGTACTTGAACTTCTGCTGTATCAACTTGAGCTGTTACAGAAGCAGGATTATCTAAAATAGCTTCTGCAATATTTTCAGGTATTTCACCTATTTCTTGAAGCAGTGATCTTGCAGCGCCTTTAGCTGCTTCACCCTTAACTTCTCTTCTTTCAGCAGCTTCATAACCTACAGAACCTACAATAATAGCCTCAGTACCTGTAGCAGCAACCTCATCTAGTATTGCATTTCGTTGTTGTCTTTCTGCATCAGGAGTAGCTGCTAATTGAATAGTTTCCCCTGTAACAGGATCTACTTGAGATCTAAGATCTTCAGAAAATTCTGTCTGAGGAGCTAATGCTGCTGTTTCATCTACTCTATCTCTTTCGGCTGCAGCAGTCTTAGTACTTATTGCGAAAGAAGCTTTAGCTAAACGATCAACTTCTCCTGCTGCAAAGTTAGTAGTATCAAAATCTAAGGTATACCCTTTTTTAACACCTGCTTTATTTTGATAATCAAATATACTGGAGTATAAAGGATTACCTTCTGCATCAACTTTTAACAACTCTCCTTGTACTTCAGGATACTTATTTAAGTAACTAGCCTCTGCAGTCATAAAAGTTTCAAGAGTAGGTGCATTTACACCAAATTTAGCTGCCTCTTTTTTAATATCATCAGCAGAAGTTAGTTGTCTTTCAGTGTCTTTTACTGTATCAGCAGCAAAAGCAGTAACACCTACATCAGTATCAGCTAACTCTTCTACACTTTGTAAGCGATAAACAGGATTACCAGCACCATCAAGAACTATATTACCGTCTGCATCTCTTTCAAATTGTTCTATTCTGCCAGCTTCTGAAAATTGTTTATCTGGAAGACCTGTGTCAGGATCAATTAATGTTGAAACAGCAGATTTGGCTACATCTTGATTTAACCCCGGAACGCTATAAGGTACTCTTGTATTATCTGAAAAAGCATCTTGTTCAAGAGGTTTTATTGTCCCATCTTCATTTCTAGGAAGAGATTGAATTCTAGTAATAAATCCATTATGTGCAGCTAGTCTTCTAGCATTCCACTCAGTCCACTTAGGATTTACAGACCCATCTTTAGGTATATTGATACCACCAACACGTTGTCCAATAACCTCATTATATTGACTTGTTGGTATCTCATTACCGTTCTGATCTATATAGGGTAAAGGAGCAGTGTTATTTTCTTCCCAGTTTTTAATATTTAAATCATAAAGTCTTTCTTCTTCACCAGAAAGATTAAGATTTTCAATAATAATATAACCAGAGGTATACCCTCTTTTTTTGCGTACCTCTTCATTTATTTTGTTGTCAAGCCACGCATCATCTACATAATTAGTTTCGCCGGGAAGTTGACTTTTTAATTGTCTAACTGCAGCAGCATTTTCTTTTAGAGTTACTTTACCGTCCTTATCAGTATCAGCTAATTTCTTCCACTCAGCCCACTCTGCATTTTCTATTACACCGTCTTTATTATAGTCAGCAAAATTTTCTGTCTGATTAAGTGCATTATTTAGATTTGCTATAGCTTCTTCGCGAGTTTGACCTCTTAACTCCATTCTAGAAGTTATAAACTCTTCATAATCAACCGCTGGTGCTTTTGTTATATCTTCTTCTAAATTTCTTTCTGAAGCTTCATACTCTTCTTTAGTTCCTTTTACCCAACCAGAAGCAGGGGTATATCCTCCAGTAGTAGATTGCCAAGACTCACCTGTTGTCGGGTTGTAAAAGTTTTCTAGTACCTGTGTTACTGGCCCAGTAGGTGCAGTAAATCCTTCAGGCATTGGAGGAGGTCTAACGCCTCCGCGAGTATCGGCCCATGCTTTAAAGTCTGCAGCAGTTACTGAGCCATCAGCCTGAACAGTAACTCCTTGGGTTCTAAGGTAATTAACATCAGCTTCACTTAGGTTTTTACCTTCATGGCCTACCCCAAAACGCCCATCTGCAGGAGGCTCTGTTGAGAAAGTTTGCTCTGGAGGTTGCTCTGGAGGTTGCTCTGGAGGTTGCTCTGGAGGTTGCTCTGGAGGTTGCTCTGGAGGTTGCTCTGGAGGCTGTTCGTTACCAGTA
>Ga0208643_1001063_pt1 | contig 16163 bp, 28 predicted proteins | sample VirMetDEL_Nov_12_FD_184516 | JGI IMG/M metagenome (GOLD analysis project Ga0208643, IMG submission 184516) | Aqueous microbial communities from the Delaware River and Bay under freshwater to marine salinity gradient to study organic matter... | ecosystem: Environmental > Aquatic > Marine >... | reverse complement strand
TTTTTTCCTTAAAGGTCTGCATCTATTGCAGGGCGTGGGTTATCTGCATCATATGGTGGCTGTGCTGAGATAACACGAACACCATTGAAGTACAAGGGTACACCATATACACCATTAGGTTTGCCTAGTGCATAGCTCACGCGGACCACTGAACCTTTGCCTAGTTCAGTGTCTGGTAGGGGGTCATCGGCATCCTTAAGAATCTCTCCTTCACTGTCCTTCATGACAAAGTTAGCAAAGCCTGATGTTAGCTTGCGAACATTACCTTCCTTAACAATTACACCTTTCAGCTTTAGGGCTTCAGTGTCTTCTTCTGAGAGCACTAGGTTAATGTTGTACTTACCAGTGTCTTGGCCTTGCCATACATCAGTAGCAGTTAATTTTGAGTCATAGGCTAGTGTGCCTTCTAGTATTGCCATCGTTTCTTACCTCGATTGTGGTCTTAAGTTACTTAAGTCTGCTTAGTTAATACTTATTAATTGCTGTAAGTATCCCTTAGCGGACTTATGTATTGTACAAGCTTTTCATGTGCTTGTGTTAACTTTTTTGTAACAAATTGTTACGCCTTTGCATTTGACTGACTGTAGCCAGTAACTCGTTTACATCCTCCTTTGTTGCTATGTTATTAAACCTCGCTGCATTAGACTCCAGCAAGCACCTAGGGCATAGGTCAAGGTAGGTATTTGTTGCCTTGTCCTTAACCTGGCCCTCTACTAGCGCATTACAAGCCCTACAAACGGCCATTAGTGGTATTCTCGATTAAATAGCTGGTTATATAGCTGTTGTATTTCCGCATCGCTACGGGCCTCAATTTGCCTTGTAAGCTCTATATGCGCCCAGCCCATTACATCCATAATGCTGGCTGTGTTTATCTCGTACTCTACTAACAGCGTTTTATAATGCTCAATAACGTCTATTTCGTTAGGGTCCGTTGCGTCTACATCCATTCCTAGCTCGCTCATCTTATTCTCCGTCGTGTATGTCCATTACTAGCTCTACCTCATAGTCCATAGGTGGCCTGATTGCTCCCTTAACAAGCTGCAAGGCTTCTTCGCTGTTCATTGCGTCCACATAAAACCGTAACTCAACCAAATGCTCTCGTGGTCTAGGTTCATGTTCCCAAGGGTTATCTACTACTTCATCATTGCGATCTATCATGTACTTAGCTCCTATTGCTTCACCTAATTGTTCAAATAAACTCATTGTTTTACACTCCTGTTATATTGACATTAACACCAACATGGTGAAGGTGCAACCGACTATAGCAATACCAAACATTGCCCAGTGTTCATTGGTACTTTTTCTATATTGTGCTTGCCGGTACTCTTGCTGCGCGTAGTCTTGCTTAATCATAGATAATTGCATCCTGTCTTGTATTGGTGAAGCCATAGCTTGAAACGCCTTTTTCTAACCTGATCAGTGCCTGAGTAAGCCTTGCATCGCTATCTTCTGGTGCTCTTTTCTGCCTAGCATACGCCCCCCATTCGATCAGGCTTAGCTGCAAGGTTAGCCGCTCGTTTTCTAGCTCAATGCGAACCGTCCATAGGTCCAAGCTAGGGTATAAGGTGGCCTCAAAGCTGCCCCTGTCGTTGTTTTGAATTACTCTCATAATGTATTCCCTTCCGCGTCGTAGTAGTCCGTTGTGCCAAAACTTTCCGCTATGGCTTGGAATTTATCCGCGTAGTTTCCTATGCTGTAAGAGTATGCCTTGGCTCTATCCCAGAATCCAGAGCCTAAGCCATTGCGTGATAAATAGAAATCGTGGGCAGCCTGTGTTCTGTTTTCCTCAGTGAGATAGCAGCAAACCCTAGAATAGAACGCTAGACAGTCAATGATGGCTTCTCGTTTGCAATCTTCGTCTAGTCCATAGTCTGTGCCATTGCCGGCCCAAAGTGCCGTGTCTATGTACTGAGATATAAATTCTTTTTCTTTTGTAGTTAGTTCTAGTTGCATGTCATCATTTCCTTAGTTGTTCTTGTGTTGATTGTAATGGCAAAGCCTTTGCCTTGCTTTTGGTGCTTAAAGGATAGATCTATAGCCTTACTCACAGGTTCCTCGCTGCTATCATATATGCCGACCATTGATAAAGGTTCCCCATTATCCAGTCCGGTGTACATTGTCCATTGTCCATTTTCCTCAATCTGGATTAGTGTTTTTCTTTTAGTCATTGCTTTATTCCTTATGCTACTTGTGTTGTGGGTATTAATGAGGACTTAAATTTGCTTGCTTTGCTACCGTGTACAGTTATTGCAATATTACGCTTGCTGCCATCGCATAAACCGCAATCAATACACTGTAAACCTTCACTATCCGCTAAACATTCCAGCTCATCGTTTGCTAGGCTATCGCCAGCCATTGCCACGCGGAATGTTTTATAGCCTAAATTCTGGTATTTAATGGCTTGCTTTGGGCTATCGGCGCTGACCATGCACAAACTGGTATAACGTGCGTCAAATCCTTTGTGGGCTACTTGATGAGTATAGCCAGTGTGGGATACACAAAGCTTTGTTACCTGTTCCATGACAGTAAAAGGTGCAGCCGCTGGATCACCATATGCACCTAAGCGAACCTTGCGACCGGCAAACAAATGCTCGTGCTCTGATAGGTTAAATTGTGGGTATATGCCTTTTAGGTAGGACCGATAGACCGCAGCCGGTGCCTGACCTACGTTTACATAACACGCGCCACCGATAGATTGCTTATGTGGGCAATTGCCGCATATGGTAGAGTCTTGCTTAGTTTCTATGGCTTCCAATGGATGCATATCTGATCTAATGATCCAAGTTTGCACCATGTTGCCGGTTTTATCGTTGGAGCTGATAAAGGTAGCCACGACTACTATTGGTTTGCCATCTAGTTCGCTTGGGCCTTGATACAATACAACGCCTCGCAAAGTTTGCTTTGCTGTTCTAATTTTCTTAACTGTTTGACCTAATAGCTTTGCCATTGTCTTATTCCTTATTGATTAACTGTTATAAATACTACGCAAAAGCCTACTAGTAAACAATAGGCTTTAACTTAGGATTTAACGCACTTTGTAATGTACTGGTCTCTCATATACGCCGCCATCCATACGGGTAACTACGACCACTATATCCTCATAGTAATAGCGCATTGTTTCGCCATAATATAAGCTTTTAGTGCTGGTATCTAAGGTGTGCAAGAGTCCTTCCGATGCTAGTGCTTCATTTAAGGTATTGAAATAGTATTTCACTGGTTAAACTCCCGCTGGTAATAAGAATATTGGCAGCATAATGATCACAAGCACAAGGCCTGTAATACATAAAAAATCTCTGTCTTGTTTATCCATTATTATATTCTCCTAGGTTTTACTTCGATTATGTCTAAAACTCTTTTTCTACTGCCCGTAGATGCTGCCCAGTCCTGCAATACACCATCTTGGACCGCGCTAATATGTCCGCGAGTATGTATTAAGAACGTTCCGCGCTTGGGTAGTATTCTTGCTGCCGTCGATAATGTTTTGGGATAGTTACCGGTGTAGCCGTGCAGAGCATATCCTAGTTTGTTCAGTGCGCTGTATGTCCACACTGGCAGCGTGCCTTTGCCATCCTTGCGACCTTCCTTGAATAAGTAGCTTCGCGCTTTGCCATAGCTTACATCTGCCGCTACTGCTACTGCTATGACAGCGCAATAATTATTCTCTTTTGGGTAGTACTTGCGAGCCACTAGACTCAATGTTTCATATGTTCTCATATGTTCACCTTATGTTGACTTAATTCTAAACACTCGTAAATGTTCAGAAGTAAGCCAAGCCGTAGACTTTGTCAACTTACACCGACTCCTAAGAACCCTCTCGTTGCACTAGTCAAGCCTACGGCTTAGGCTTTTAAGTCTCTCAGTAGTATCTTAGTCTGCCGCGCTGTGTCCTAGGCCACCGTGTTGCGCTTTGTTTTCAGGCTATCCGAAAGAGTCAAAGTATCCGCTTGCACTTGGCTTGATCCTTATCACGACCCTAGGATCGTAAATCAAGCTAGGTATTGCTCCCGTGGGCATTCCCTCTGACTTGCTAAACAAGATACCAGCCACTAAACAGAATGCAATAATTATTTTAATTATTTTACAATTAATTTAATATCTCGTTGTATATCAATAGCTTAGGCATTGAATTAGTTTGGCTGCTTGTGGTGCGAGCATGGTAGTTTGCACGGTTGGCGTGTGTTTGCTTGTGTTTGCTTGTGTGTGCCTAAGGCTACCTCAGTGACTCACGCATCTCACGCATCTCACGCATCTCACGACCAGCCCCTAGGCGATCTATTGCAGCGTGTGCGTGCGTGTGTGCGCTTGCGCGTGCGTGCGCATGCGGGTGGGTGCGTTAGGCGCGGGCGGGGGCGGGCGCGTGCGCGAGCATTTAGTTGTAGTTGGCGCTTCAGCATGCTAGAGCAGAATTTAGAAAAAGGGTTAGTAAGTAATGATAAGTAAGTACCCACTAACCTAATGCAAGCACTTGAATACAAAAGAAAAAACTGCTTTTAGTAATTACATGTAAAATAACAAAGAAAGTACTTGACTTTTACTGAAAAGTATGCTATAATAACTAGGTATTCTTAGCTACTTAAGGTAAATACTTATGGATAATCTAAATGATCCTCCTAAAAGAAAACGAGGCAGGCCTAAAAAGTCTGAAGTAGTCTCTAGTACCAGAGGTAACAGGGGAACTATTGGCAGACCTAAAGGTGATGCTGCTATTATTAATGAGTATAAAGCTAGAATGCTTGCTTCCCCTAAGTCCCGTAGAGTATTAGAGACTATCTTTGATGCTGCATTAGACAATGACCATAAGAACCAAGCTGCTGCATGGAAGTTAGTTATGGACCGTACACTACCATTAAGCTATTTTGAGAAAGATGCAGCCAGTGGTAGATCTTCAGTAAACATTACTATATCTGGACTAGGTGGTAATGTAGAAACTAATGTTGATTCTAATGACATTGAAGGGGAGCTTGTAGAACAAGATGTATAAATACTTCAGTAGAGATGAGTTTGCTTGTCAAGTGACAGGTGAGAATGAGATAGAAGAAGACCTTATTTTAGCATTAGATGAGCTAAGAGAAGCTTGTAATTTCCCCTTTGTAATCACCAGTGGCTATAGATCTCCACAGCATCCCATAGAGTTAGGTAAAACAACCCCAGGTACTCATGCCCAAGGCATAGCTGCGGACATAGCTGTAACATCAGGTAATCGTAGGCACACTATAGTTAAAAAGGCTATAGAGCTAGGCTTTACTGGTATAGGTGTAGCTAAAGGATTTGTACATGTAGACATTAGATCTACTGATGCACCAGTGATGTGGACCTATGGATAATAAAAACTACAAAGAAACCTTAGCCAAGCAGGAAGACTTGAACTGGGATGGTAATACTGAACAACAACAACAAGAAGAAATAGAGTATACCTACATTGTAGATGAAGACAGAATGGAAAAACTTAAAAAGTTAATACATGACAAGTAATAAGGAAATAGTATGGCAATCCCAGTAGCAGTAGCAGCAGTAGCAAGATTCATAGCTCAGAAAGGTGTTCAAAAAGCTATTAAAGAGTTTGGTGAAAAAGCTGTAAACGAAGCTAAAAAACACGGTAAAGATTTAGCTACTAAAAAATCAGGTAGACAAAAAAGCACAGCTAAAGCTACTAAAGGTCAAAGAACCTACAGAGAAGGTACTAGAAAATCTCTAGCAGTAGGTAGTCTAGCAGGTGCTGCGGGGAAGGGATTAGTAGAAGAAGGTCTAAGGCAAGAAAGTATAAGTAATACTAGAAAGTCTTCTTCTGCTAACACTAGAGGTTCTAAAAAAGCGATAGCAAATAAAGCTAAAGATCCTAGAGCCAATCCAAAAGATTTTCCTAAGTACAATAAAAATACAAAGTCGGCAGTATCTTTTAGAGAAGCAACAAGAGCAGCTAAACGTAAAGGACAAAAAACATTTACTTGGGAAGGTAGACGTTACAATACAAATGAGAAGTAATGACTAGTCTTAACATTGAACTCCTAGACTGGCAAAAGCAAGTCTGGATAGATGATACTAGGTTCTTAGTAATAGCTGCTGGTAGACGTACAGGTAAGACTAGGCTAGCTGCATGGAAGATTATTGTAAAAGCATTAGAAAAGTCTAAAGCTAATGTATTTTATGTAGCGCCTACACAGGGGCAGGCTAGAGATATTATGTGGCAATCCCTACTTGACTTAGGTCAGGGGGTGATAGTAAGTGCTCACATTAACAACTTACAGATTAAATTAATCAATGGTTCTGTAATATCTCTAAAGGGTGCCGATAGACCTGAGACTATGCGTGGTGTATCTCTGTACTATCTAGTGATGGATGAGTATGCAGACATGAAGCCAGAGGTCTTTGAGCAGATCCTTAGACCTGCCTTAGCCGACCAAAAAGGTGGTGCATTGTTTATTGGTACACCTATGGGGCGTAATCATTTCTATGAGTTGTACAAGTACGCAGAGCTAGGGGACGATGAGTCCTACAAAGCATTTCACTTTACAAGCTATGACAATGAACTACTGGACTCTGAGGAAATAGACCTAGCTAAAAAGTCAATGTCATCCTACGCATTCAGACAGGAGTTTATGGCATCCTTTGAAGCCAGAGGCTCAGAGATGTTTAAAGAGGACTGGGTTAAGTTTGGTGAGACTCCAGATGTAGGTGACTACTACATAGCTATTGACTTAGCTGGCTTTGAGGAAGTAAACAAGAAAAGATCTAAGAACAGTAGACTTGATGAATCCTCCATAGCTATAGCTAAAGTTAATGAGGACGGATGGCACATAGAGAACATTATCTATGGTAGGTGGGACTTAGGTGAAACAGCTAGGAAGATATTTCAAGCAGTCAGGGACTACAGACCTATAAGTGTAGGTATTGAACGTGGTATATCTCAGCAGGCTGTAATGTCACCTTTGACTGACCTAATGAAACAGCATGGTAGATTCTTTGTTGTAGAGCAGCTTACACATGGTAACAGGAAGAAAACTGACAGGATTATGTGGGCTTTACAGGGTAGATTTGAGAATGGTCAGATTACATTAAGCAAAGGTGAGTGGAACACTAGGTTTATGGACCAGCTATTTCAGTTCCCAGACCCTTTGACACATGATGACCTAGTGGACTCAGTAGCGTACATAGACCAATTGGCTAAAGTAGCTTATTCATATGACTTTGAGATCAATGATCTTGAGGTATTAGACACAGTAACAGGATATTAACATGGCTAAACAAGGTTTATACAGTAACATTCATGCTAAACGTAAACGTATTGCAGCGGGTTCCAATGAAAAGATGCGTAAAGCCGGTAGTAAAGGCGCTCCTACAGCAAAAGCATTCAAAAAAGCAGCCAAGACAACTAGAAACAAAAAGCTACGGGGTAGTAAATAATGGACTACGGTGACAACGACACTCTAATGACCGAGGAACACCTAGAAAACTGGGTAATGGCTAAGTGTGACTCTTGGCGTGACCATTATGAGTCTAATTATTCAGAAAGGTTTGAAGAATTCTACCGTCTATGGCGTGGTATTTGGGCTTCAGAGGACTCTATGCGTAAAAGTGAACGCTCTAGGATCATTAGCCCTGCTACACAGCAAGCTGTAGAGTCCAGTGTAGCTGAGATAGAGGAAGCTACGTTTGGTCGTGGTAAATACTTTGATATTACCGATGACATGGCAGACCAAGAGACACAGGACGTTGTATATTTACGACAAAAGCTGCATGAAGACTTTGAGAAGGTAGGTTTACGCAAGAGTGTAGGTGAATGCCTTATCAACAGTGCAGTGTTTGGTACTGGTATTGGTGAAGTAATACTTGAAGACGTAAAAGAGATGGCTCCAGCTACTCAGCCTGTCATGGGTGGAGAACTACAAGCTGTAGGTGTAAACATTACTGACCGTACTGTAGTCAAACTACGCCCTGTAATGCCTCAGAACTTCCTCATAGACCCTGTAGCTACCTCCATTGAGGATGCCCTAGGTGTAGCTGTAGATGAGTTTGTACCCCGTCACCAAGTCCAGCAATTGCAGGAACAAGGTATATACAGAGACATTTATGTAGGTCAAGCATCAAGTGACTATGACTTAGAGCCAGATCAAGACCTCACATCCTTTGATGAAGACAAGGTACGCCTAACTAAGTACTATGGCTTAGTGCCACGCTACTTGCTAAAGATAGGTGAGCAGGAAGCAATGCTTGGTGAAGACGAAGATATTGCTGACATTGAAGTAGAAGGTGAGGACGATGAAGACAATGAAGACGAATACTTTGTAGAAGCTATTGTTGTTATTGCTAACGGAGGCATCCTACTAAAGGCTGAAGAAAACCCATACATGATGCAGGACAGACCTATTGTTGCATTCCCTTGGGATGTAGTACCTAGTAAGTTCTGGGGTCGTGGTGTATGTGAGAAAGGTTACAACAGCCAAAAAGCCCTTGATACTGAGCTTAGAGCACGCATTGATGCACTAGCTCTTACAGTACACCCTATGATGGGTATGGACGCTACAAGGCTTCCTAGAGGCTCCAGACCGGAAGTTAGACCAGGAAAGATACTGTTAACCAACGGTGACCCTAGATCTGCCTTGTTCCCCTTTAACTTTGGTCAAGTAAACCAGATTACCTTTGCACAAGCAGCAGAGCTACAAAAGATGGTACAGACTGCTACAGGTGCTATAGACTCCGCTGGTATTGCCGGTAGTATCAATGGTGACTCTACGGCTGCTGGTATCAGTATGTCCTTGGGTGCAATTATTAAGCGTCACAAGCGCACCTTAATTAACTTCCAGCAGTCCTTCCTGATTCCATTTGTACAAAAAGCTGCTTACCGATACATGCAGTTTGATCCAGAAAGTTATCCTGTCAAGGACTACAAGTTTAACACTACATCTACTCTAGGTATTATTGCCCGTGAGTACGAAGTAACACAGCTTGTACAACTGCTACAGACAATGCCCCCAGAGTCTCCAGTGTACAACACACTGTTACAATCTATTATTGATAACATGAACTTGTCCAACCGTGAAGAACTTATCTCTAAGATGCAACAAGCAGAGCAAGCTTCACAGCCTACACCTGAGCAACAGCAAATGCAACAAGCTGTACAACAAGCACAGATGGCATTCCAGCAGTCTCAGACAGATGCTTTGTCAGGACAAGCACAAGAGTCACAGTCAAGAGCGCAGAAAATTGCCATAGAAGCACAGTTACTGCCACAGGAACTTGAGATAGACAAGATTAAGGCTATCACAGCTAATCTAAAGGCAGGGGATCAAGACGATAAAGAATTTGAGCGTAGGATGAAGATAGCTCAAACTATGCTGAAGGAGAAGGAGATTGACCTAAAGACTCCTACACAACAGCCTACACAACCACAGCAGCCACAGCAACAACAAGCGCCGCTGCAACTACAAGGAGTACCTAATAATGGTAGTAACTAGAAATGAACTTTCTGAAATAGTAAATCAAATCAATGCTAAGTTTGAAGAACTAGAGAATAAAATTAAGGAGCTAGAGAAACTTGTTGAAGCACCAGTAGCTGTTAAAAAGACTGTTAGCAAAAAGGCAGCATAATGGCTACTCCACGCAAAGGTAAAGCTAAAGTAAAAGTTACTTCTAGCGGTAAAAAAGTAAGCTATGGTCAAGCAGGTAGTGCTAAAGGAGGTGGTCCTAGAGTAAAGCCAGGAACTAGCAAAGGTGATAGTTACTGTGCTCGTAGTTTAGGTATTAAGAAACGTCTGCCTAAGAAGAAGCAGAATGATCCTAATACACCAAACAATTTATCAAGAAAGCGTTGGAAATGTTCTGGCGCTAAATCAAGGAAAAGCTAATGCCATACGGTACAGGTACATACGGTTCTAAAGTAGGCAGACCGCCTAAGAAGAAAAACAAAGCAAAGCAGATGCTAAACAAAAAGAAGCCTAAGAAAAGCTAATGGTACTTGAGCTAGCTGCAATTGTAAGTACAGTCAACGCTGCCACTACTGCACTTAACCGTGTAGCTGGTGCTACATCTGACATACAGCAGATTAGCTCATTCTTAGGTGCTCTGGGTGAAGCACAGCACGACTTACAAAAGATTAAGAATACTCAACCTTTGTCTGCTGGAGACGCTATACAACATCAGCTTGCACAGAAGCAAATCGCAGATACCCTAACTGAAGTTAAAGATATATTTACTATTTCAGGCAATGGGCATCTGTGGGCTAACGCTATGCAAGCTATGGCTGACGCTAGGGTTGCTAGACAGAATGAGATAAACAGGCTTACAGCAGAGAAAAAGGCTAAGAACAAGCAACTCAAAGAGGTACTTATAATTGTAGGTGTTGCTTTGCTTATAGTACCAGCAGCACTGTTTGCTTTACTACAATCACTTGTAAAATAATTAAAATAACTCTTGACATTTACTAAAAAGTATGATATAATATATAGGTACTTTAAGTACATCCAGTATTCTTTAACTAAAGGTAAAATACAATGAATAAAGAGTTAGAAACATATTTTGATAATTACTTCGCTATGTTTAGATCAGAGGGCTGGAAACAGCTAATCTCAGATTTAAGAGGTAATGTTGAAAACATCAACTCAGTAGAGCTTACTGAAGACGCTAATAACCTGTACTTCCGTAAAGGTCAGTTAGCTATCTTAGGTACACTCTTTAATCTTGATACGCAGATCTCAAGTTCTCATCAAGAAGCATTAGAGTCTAATGATGATAATGTAGACTTAGATGAGGTTATTTGATTTTAGATGTCCTGATGGGCATAAGTTTGAAGATTTAGTAAAGTCCGATGTCACAGTTAGTAGGTGCAACTGTGGCTTGGATGCAAAGCGTATTGTATCTCCTGTGAGGTCCAGGTTAGAAGGTATCAGTGGAGATTTTCCTGATGCACATGACAAGTGGGCTAAACGTAGGAAACAACAAATCGCACACGAACGAAAACAATACTCATGAAGTACTTTCGTTATAATAAAGTTCTCCATAATACTAAGGTACGGAGTTAATAATGGCTAAGATTATAGACGTTGAGCGTCAAACAGAAGAAGAACAACAACAGGTTGAAGAACAGTTAAGTCAGTTTGAAGCCACAGAAGAAGAAGAAGGACAGGCAACTCCTGAACAACAGGAACCTGAACTTGCAGAGAAGTATAAAAATAAATCTGTATCAGAACTAGCACAGATGCACCAAGAGGCTGAGAAGCTACTAGGTCGGCAAAGTTCTGAAGTAGGTGAATTAAGAAAGGTTGTAGATTCTTACATACAGACACAACTCACACCAGAGCAAGCACCAAAACAAGAAGACGAAGAAATAGATTTTTTTACAGACCCTAATGAGGCTGTAAATAGAATGATTCAGAACCATCCTAAGATAAAGGAGGCTGAAGCAGTCACAAGCCAGTATCGCCAGAGCACTGCAATGGCACAGCTAAAGAGTAAGCATCCAGAAATGGAAGCTATCTTACAGGATACAAAGTTTGCTGAATGGATTCAAGCATCCCCAACTAGGACCAGATTGTTTGTTGAAGCAGATCAACAGTACAACACCGATGCCGCAGACGAACTTTTCAGTAATTGGAAAGAGCGACAGAACATAGTACAACAGACTGCCCAAGTAGAGCAACAAGCTCGTAAACAAACTGCAAAAGCTGCTAGTACAGGTAACCCCCGTGGTAGTAGTGAATCAGCTCCAAAAAAGATCTATAGACGCGCAGACATTATTAACCTTATGCAAAAAGACCCTGATCGGTATGCACAGCTTGCACCAGAAATACTGCAAGCCTACGCAGAGAAACGGGTACGCTAATTATATATCTTAGGAGATATTTATTATGACTGATTCCACATATCCCGCAACTGGCGGATTTGTAAACAACACAAGCGCAGCTACTTTTATTCCAGAGATCTGGAGTGATGAGATCATTGCTGCATACCAAAAGAATCTTGTACTAGCAAACCTAGTTAAAAAGATGTCTATGTCAGGCAAGAAAGGCGACACAATCCATGTGCCTAAGCCTATCCGTGGCGCTGCACACGCTAAAGTAACTAAGACTGCTGTAACAGTGCAGGCAGAGACTGAAGGTGAAGTACAGATTGCTATTGATAAGCACTTTGAATACTCACGTTTGATTGAAGACATCACAGATGTACAGGCTCTTAGCTCACTACGTCAGTTCTACACAGAGGACGCTGGTTATGCTCTAGCTACTCAGGTAGACACAGACCTACACAGCTTGGCTACTGGTCTTGGTTCTGCTGGTACTTCTTCTAGTACTTACTTGAACAACGGCGGTACGTTCTTTGTAGATGCAACTAATGGTTTAACCACCTATGCTGCTGACACTGTAACTAATTCTGACATCTTTACTGATGCTGGCTTCCGCGCTATCATCCAGAAGTTAGATGACGAAGACGTGCCTATGGACGGACGTAGCTTTGTAGTTCCTCCTTCAGTGCGTAACACCATCATGGGTATTGACCGTTATGTAAGCTCTGACTTTGTTAACAATGGCAAAGTAGGTGGCGGACAGATCGGTGAGCTATATGGTATTGACATCTATGTCAGCACTAACTGCCCTGTTGTTGAAGCCGCTGGTGATAACACTGCTGCTACTGTAGACATGCTAGGTGCTCTACTATGTCACCGTGATGCCTTGACTCTTGCAGAGCAGGTAGGTGTACGTTCACAGACCCAGTACAAGCAAGAATTCCTTGCTAACTTGTTTACTTCAGATACCTTGTACGGCACTGCTGTACTTCGTCCTGAAGCAGGTCTTACCTTGGTTGTTCCTAAGTAACAACCGTCTAGCTGGGGGCTGCTTAGGTAGCCCCTTAGCTTTATCTTTAAGGAGTGTATTATGTTGCAGTCTTTGATTGGACCTATAGCTAACTTAGCTGGTACTTTCCTTAAAAATAAAGCTGCTGAAAAGCAAGCTGTACATGAATCCAAGTTACGCCGTATTACAAATGACGGTGATTGGGAAACTCAACAAGCTGCTGCCTCACAAACCTCATGGAAAGATGAATGGTTTGCTGTAGTTTTAAGTTTGCCATTGATAGGTGCTTTTATACCTTCTATGGTTCCCTACGTTGAACAAGGATTTACTGTATTGTCTACTATGCCTGATTATTACAAAGCCTTTCTAGGTGGTGCTATAGCTGCAAGTTTTGGTATTAAAACCTTGTCTACTTGGGGTAAATAATGGCTGAGTCTTTTTCTTCCTTTGCTAATCCTTTCCTTGAATACCGTGATACTTTATCCGGTGGTGCTAACTATTTTGATATTAACGATGTAGACAATGTAGATGATTACTATGATAATGCATTTGAAAAAGCATTTTCTGATACAGGGTACTTGGCTGATATAGATATTATTGGTGGTGAAGGAGGTGTAGGTGGTGGTCAAGTAGACTATAGCCGTACCCGCGTACTTAGCGCACAAGAGTATCGTAGCTTTGTAGGAGATGCTCCTGCTTACTTAGAAACACAAAGAGATGTTACTCCTGAAGCCATTAAGTCTGCTTTTGCTTCTATAAAAAATCTTAACAATCCTCAAGAACTACAAGCAGCTTTAAGTAATTACTACGGCTACGATGTTCAAGCTAAGTCTCAACAATTAGGTTCTTTTGGCGGTAACTTAGCTACTCATACGTCTTCTTCTAAAGCAGACTTACAGCAGTTCCATTCTCTTGTAGAGCCTATCCTACGAGAACAGATCCCTTATATACAGGCTACTAAAGGGCTTTCTTATCAAGAGGCTTTAGCAGACGCTTATGCTACTGACCCTATGCTTCAATCATTATACTTTAAGTATGATGTTAAACCTTTCAGACAAACTAAGGATGGTTCTACTTATCTTTATGACCCCTTTAGTTTTGGTGAAATAAGAACTTTAGAAGTAGAAGACCCTTCTGCTGTAGACATAGGTATTTCTATTTTTAAGTCAGCAGCGTTAGCGGCTGCTTTAGGACCGTTAGGTACTATGATAGGAACCTCTGTAGCAGGAGCAGGCGCTGCGGGAGCAATAGCAAGTTCTATGGCTACAAGCGCAATGACTGCTCAGATATTAGGAGGTGACCCTGCGTTAGCTGCATTAATGGCTGGTTTTACTACTGGTGTTTCTGAAGCAATTACAGGTGGCTTTTCTTCTGGAGGTGTAGAAACATCAGTAGGCTCACCCAGCGGTACTCTTGCAACAACCACTGCTGAACAAACTGCAAACAACGCTGCTACAACAGGAAATGTTGTTGCTAATGTAGCAGAAAGTGTTGCAAGCAGCGGTAATACTCTTATATCTGAAGTTCTTGTAACAGCCCCTAGATTATCTGGTATGTCTGTTGAAGCTCTTACTTCTAGTGTTATAGGGGCTATAGGAGCTGAGGCTTTTAATAGTTTATCTTTTGATGATCTTTATGATTATGTAAGTGAAAATGGCACAGAAGCTCAAGCTAAACTTTTAGAAGACGCTGATACTGCTAGATATGACGCTTTAGATAGATCTGTAGAAAGAATCATGAAAGACCAAGGAATTAGTAGAAAAGCTGCTACTTCTTTTATGAACAGGTTAATTAAAGACGATTTACTTGAAGGGCATCTAATTGGTAACGCAGACCAAGCCGGTTTAGATGCTTTTGGTTTTGACGGAGTAAGAAATAACTTTGTTGAAACTCTTAATCCTAGCTATGTTCCTAAAGAATGGTCTGAAGAATACGGAGGTATTGTAGGTCAAACATTAGAAGGTAGAGAATACACTGTAGTTAATGACTTTTTAAGACGAAATGTATCTACAGATCCTAGATTTTCTGATTTAGATTTTCAACCTATACCTGAAGTAATCTCAGAAGTTACTCCTGTAAGCCCAACTGTAGAACCAGTAGTTACTCAACCTACTACTGGTCAACAACTTGGAGGCGGGGGCGGAGGTTCTTCTAGTGCTGCTGATTCTGCCGCTGCTGTTTCTGCTCCTACTGTAGACGCTACAATTACTCCTGATGTAGCTGCTCCTGCTGCTTCCGGCGGTGCTGCTTCTTCTAGTGCAGCCGCTGCTGCCGCTGCCGCTGCCGCTAATTCTGCTGCTACAGTTTCTCCTACTGATCCTGAGTTTTCTGATATTACAGTAGATAGCACTCTTGAAGAATTTACTCCTGATGAAGAAAGTCAAATAGCTGTTGCAAATGAAGCTCTTGCTGCAACTACCGCTGCAATTAGATCTGATTTTAAATCTGATAAAGAGTTTTACGAACAAAAACTGAAAAATGCTTGGATAGCAAGTAGAGGCATGGGCAGTGCTAGAACAAAGTACTGGAAATCCAAACTTAACGAAATAAGCAGTTTAGAACAAGCGGCTTTAAATAAAGCACAAATTGAACATGACCAAGCTATAGCTGAAAGAGAATCCGCTAGAAAAACAGAACAACAAGCTGCACGACAAAGAGCGGCTGCTGATGCACAAGCTAGAGCAGAAGCTCAAGCACAAGCCGATGCACAGGCTGCTGCTGATGCACAGGCTGCTGCTGATGCACAGGCTAGTGAAAGTACAGCTACAACCACTGCTGATGAAACAGCTACTGATTCTAGTGGAACTGCTACTAATGGCACATCAACAGAAGGAACTGCTACTGATGGCACATCAACAGGTACTGGTACAGGCGTTGGCACAGGTACTGGTACTGGCTCTGGTAGCGGCTCTGGCAGCGGTTCAGGGACAGGCTCTGGGTCAGGCTCTGGTGGAGGAACAGGAATGTTTGGAGGCAGGGGAATAACTGACTTAGTATTTAGCGACTACGTTAAACGATATGAAGCACCAGAGTTACAAAAACGTGTGTTACCTCTACAGGGTTACCAAGCACCGCAACAACAAGGTATGCTAACAGGTTCTGATAGAGCAGTTAATGTTGCAGATCAAATTAGAAATGTAGGTTCTTTTGGCGCTTTATCACAAGATCAAGTAAGAGGTAACTTAATGCAAGGCTACAATGATGAACTGTTTACTGAAGCCGTAATGCAGAATTTATATAGGAATAATCAGTAATGGCTACAACGTACCTAAGTTTAATGAATAATGTACTCAGGAGGCTCAGAGAAGACGAAGTATCTGAGGTTACCCAGACTACTTATTCTAAGATGGTAGGCGACTACATCAATGATGCAAAGAC
>Ga0208643_1001056_pt1 | contig 16269 bp, 25 predicted proteins | sample VirMetDEL_Nov_12_FD_184516 | JGI IMG/M metagenome (GOLD analysis project Ga0208643, IMG submission 184516) | Aqueous microbial communities from the Delaware River and Bay under freshwater to marine salinity gradient to study organic matter... | ecosystem: Environmental > Aquatic > Marine >... | reverse complement strand
TACACTAAAATGCATATTGCAGATTTAAACTTTGATTTAACTTATTCCTTAGCTGATATCTTAATTTTGGGTAAAAATACTTATTATGAAGACCCTGAGGAATTTGAAATTCAAATAGATCTAACACGAGAAGATATTGACCATTTAATTAAAGCAAAAAGTGCTTTAGCTGATGTAAACAATATGTTAATTACTACTACTACTGATATGGATGGGACTAATATATGTGAGATAATATTTGGAGATAACACAGGTTTTTCAAATAAAATTACATACCAACTTAGAGGAAATATTACTAAAGGAGATATTCAAATACCATTTGATTCAGACATATTTAAAGATATATTGAGTGCTAATAAAGATATGGAAAGTGGTACATTAAAAATATCAGAAGTAGGTATGTTAAAAGCAAATTTCCTAACAGAAGAAACTGAAAGTGAATATTTTATCGCGAGGAACGAATAGGTCACATACGTATAATCGAATTTAATATTGTATAGCTAGGGCATGCTGTTATATTCAAATAAAATAAACCGAGAGCTTCGGCCTCACAAAAACTAAATGATATGAGTACATTATTCAATGAACGTTCACCGTTCGACTTACTATTCCGTAACCTTTTTAAGGCAGACGGTGTTTTCCAACCAACTACGTTTGAAAGCAAACAACCCCACCCACTAGATATTTTTTATGACGATGAAGGACTTCATTTTGAAGTTGCCTGTACTGGTCTAACTAAAAAAGACATCCAACTAGAAATTGATGGGGATCTTTTAAAGATTGTATATAATAAACCACATGACGAAGAGTTTGATTATAGTGGCTACATCTATAAAGGATTGGCTTCTAGATCTTTTAACTTAGGTTATAAAGTAGCATCTAAATTCGAACTTGAGAAATTAGAGGCAGAAATGAAAGATGGTTTGCTCCATCTATTTATTCCAATAGCGGAATCTAAAAAAGCAAAAACAATTAAAATAAAATAAAAGTTTTACCAAAAAGGCGTGTCCTAGCGCAATATTATTCGTATATTCACGTATATTAATAATATAAACTAAATAAGTTATGTCCGAACAAAAACGTAGGAAATCAATACAAGTAATTACTGACCCTTTATTAGAACCATTCTTTATTACTAAGGATGAGTACAGTTATACTGTAAAACAAAATGTTTCATCTGATGCCACACATTTTAGATCAAAGGGGAATGCAAAAACATATGAGAAATCATTATATTATTTTACTCGTTTTGATCAAGCCTTAAATAAAATAGGGGAATTGAAAGCGGGTATTGAAAATTACGATAGTTTAGAAGAGTATATTAACAATTATATAAAAATTAGTACTAACATTAAAAATTACACAGATGGAATTAGAAGCATTGTTTGATGCCGTTATTGTTAAACCTCAAGAATTAGAGGAAACTACCTACGGGTCAATTATTGTTCCCGATATTGGGAAAGATAGAAACGAACATGGTACTGTAGTAGCAGTAGGGCCTGGAAGACCAACACAAATGGGAGGGTTTATACCTACTACGGTTGAAATAGGGGATAAAGTAGTACTACCAACAATGGGTTTTACTAAACTTCAACATAAAGGAGATGAATATTATATTGGAGCTGAGAATACTATTTTAGCAAAAATCAATCAAAAAGAAAAACAAGAAGATGAGTAAACAAGTAACACTAGGCTCAACAGCCAGGGAAAATTTAGTTAAAGGTATTGATATACTAGCAAATGCCGTAGTATCTACTTTAGGACCTAACGGTAGGAATGTAGTAATAGCAAATGAACAAGGTGCCCCACAATCAACAAAAGATGGGGTTACAGTAGCTAAATCCATTACACTAAAAAACCCAGAACAAGAATTAGGGGTACAGTTAGTAAAACAAGCAGCAATTAAAACAGCAGAAAAAGCAGGTGATGGTACAACAACATCCACTTTATTAGCACGTGAAATGGTAAAAGCAGGATTAAATGCTTTGAATAATGATGAGAATGCTGTTCAAATCAAAAGAGATATTGATGTTGCTGTAAAGCAAGTGGTTACTAATCTAAGAACCCAAATTTCAGAAGATATTTCAGGTGAAGAACAATTAGAACAAATTGCTACTATCTCAGCTAACAATGACCCAGAAACTGGGAAATTAATTGCAACAGCCATTGATAAAGTAGGAATGGAAGGTGTTGTGCATATTGAAGAATCTCGTACAGGTGAAACATATTTAGAAACGGTTGAAGGTATGCAATTTGATAGAGGTTATAAATCTCCATATTTTGTTACTAATAACAATACTATGACGGCAACATTAGATAATCCACTTATTTTAATCGCAGACCAAACTATTACTCAGGTAAAAGAATTATTACCTGTCCTAGAAGCAGTATCATCCCAAGCAAAATCATTACTAATTATTGCCGAAGATATAGACCAAGAGGCACTAGCAACTCTTATTGTTAATAAAATGAGGGGTACTATGAAAGTATGTGCTGTAAAAGCACCTGATTTTGGGGATAGACGTAAATTAGTTTTAGAAGATATTGCTATTACTACTGGTGGGGTAGTATTCGATAAGCAAAAAGGAATGAAATTGGATAAGTTTAGCTGGGAATGGTTTGGAGAAGCAAGAACAGTAACTGTAGGAAAAGAACAAACAACCATAGTAGATGGAAAAGGTACAGTTGAAGCTATTGAAACACGTATTGAAGAACTCCAACAACAAATTGACAAATCAGAAACACCATTTGAAACTGAAAAACTTCAAGAAAGACTTTCAAAGTTTGTAGGAGGAGTAGCAGTTATCCATGTAGGTGGAAATACTGAAACCGAAATGAAAGAAAAAAAGGATAGAGTTGATGATGCATTACATGCAACAAAAGCCGCTATTGAAGAAGGAATTGTACCTGGTGGCGGAATGGCTTTATTATATGCTTCCCAAGATATAAAATCGGATTCAACTGGAGCTAGTATTGTAAAAAAAGCATGTAAAAAACCATTCATCCAAATTTTAGTTAATGCTGGTTATGATAATACCCAGGCTGAAATATTAGCAGCAAGATTAATTAATTCTGGTAATGATACGTGGGCCGGATATAATATTAAAACTGAAGAAATAGTTGATATGAAAGATGCAGGTATTATAGATCCAACTAAAGTGGCTAGAGCAGCATTACAAAATGCGGCATCAGTTGCAGGTACGGTTTTATTAACTGAGTGTACTGTAGTAAATGAATTATCAGAGGATAGTCCTCAACAACAAATGGACCCATCAATGATGGGGTATTAATAATTAAAATAAAAAAATGACAAAACAAGAAATTTTCGAGGTAATTGAAGAAAACTTTAATATCTTAGCAGCGGAAAATGATGGAACTACAAAAGCAAGTCAAGGACGAGCTAGAAAGGCGGCACAAGCCATCAAAAGAGTAATTACAGATTATAAAAAAGCATCTGTAGCAGAATCTAAATAAGTAAACGGGGGAGTTTTTGGCTCCCCCATTTATTTTTCGTATATTATATACATGGAAAAAATAACAAAAGAAGATTATATTTTAATTGCACGTAGGGTTCCTCCTGGGGATAAGTGGAGATTAATTGCTAATGAACCTGATGGTCCGTTACATAAAACTTTAACTGATACCTTAGAGGCGTATATGGTTAAAACAGGGTTTAAAGGGGAATACAAATTAGCCCCATTAAAAAGTGAATTATATGCCATATCAACAACAGAAGAAGAAGTAATACCAGAACCAATTAAAACATATTCGATTTATGGGGAGTTTGGACAATAGTTTATTAGTAGAAAAATATAGACCCTCTAAGTTAGAGAACTATGTTGGTAATGAGAGTATCAAGAAATCGATTGCTCAATATTTAGAACAAAATGATATTCAAAATCTAATATTTTATGGACCAGCTGGTACAGGAAAAACAACTCTGGCTAAACTTTGTATTAAAAATCTCGATTGCGATCATCTTTATATTAATGCCTCTGATGAAAGGGGTATTGAAACAATTAGGGATAAAGTACAAGGATTTGCGAGCGTCGCTTCTTTTAAACCACTTAAAGTGGTCATTTTGGATGAAGCTGATTTTCTTACTATACAGGCGCAGGCTTCACTTCGTAATATCATCGAAACTTTCTCACGTACGACAAGGTTTATTTTAACTTGTAATTATGTAGAAAGAATTATTGACCCTTTACAATCAAGGTGTCATGTATTAAAGATTGTACCTCCAACTAAAAAGGATGTAGCTAAACATTTATCTTGGGTGTTAGATCAAGAATCTATTAAATTCGAAATAAAAGACTTAGTACCACTAGTTAACCAATATTATCCTGATTTACGCAAGTGTATTAATACTATACAACTATCTACACAAGATAAAGTATTAAAATTAGATAAATCTATTTTAGTATCATCAAATTATATTGATAAAGTTATTAATGAATTATCTAATAAAGCTAATTTTAAAACGGTTCGTCAAATTATTGCTGATGCTAATGTAGATGATTTTGATGAGTTATTCAAAATATTATATGAAAAAGCATCCGAATATCTACCAGGTAAAGAAGGTACAGCAACTATTTTAATAAACGAACACCAATACAAAGCAAACTTCCGTATTGACAAGGAAATAAATATAATGTCATTAATTCAACAAATAATAAATAACAAGTAAAATTATGGAACAACCAGTTCAACAACCCAAAATTGATTTATCAAACACAACGGCATTAAAGAACTTTGATGGTGGAGATACATTCACTCAACAGTTTATAATTCGTAAAGTATCTAGATTTGTAACAGGTACGGATGAAGATGCTATGATGCCAATTCCAGTATTTGTATGTAGTGAATCAGGAAAAATTGTAGGTGAAGGATTACCACCTGAATTAAGAGAAGAATATAAAGATCAACTTCTTTAATGAAAAACATCTTTGATTGGTTAAAAGCAATTAATACTACTAAACCCCCAGTCGAATCTTTTACAGATAAAGACTGGGAAGTTTGGAATAGCTATATGGTACACAGATTCATCAGTATGAATCCTGACTATATTGAGATTGTAAACTATGTACAAGATTTTCCTCCACAGGAAAAGAGAATGATTTATTCTATTTATAAGGAATTTATACCTAAAAATAATAAATGGAGTAAATATGTTAAATCTAAAGTAAAACAACCCAATAAAGATTTAGTAGACCATATCAAAGAAAACTTCCAATGTTCAAGTAAAGAAGCAAGAGAATATATAACTTTGTTGGATACCCCACAAATTAGTCGTATATTATCGAATAGAGGATTAAATACAAAAGAAATAAAACCATTATTAAAATGAACAAATTAGTAAATATGTTACGTTTATCTGCACAAGCAGATAGAGCAAAAGCATTATTATCACTTGAGTTATTAGGTAATAAAGCAGTTGGTATTGGAGATCATTCAACCGGGGACTTTTATAAAAATGCTGAAGAAGCACTTATTATGTTAGTTGACGCAGATGATAGGTTATCAGCATTAGATAAGTATTTTGACACTAAAGGACAACTAAATGGGTAGTTCAGTAAGTAAATGGTCAGAAACCAATAATACAACAGTATCAATTCCAAAAAATACAAAAATGAGCGATAGAGAAATAATGAATGCAAAGACTCCAATAACAGCAGTAGAAAAATTCGAAAATGAATACCCTGAATTATCAGAAGAATTTACGAACATACAACAAGAACAATATGAAATGTTTGCTCGTAAGCATTTGGACTATGGTTTAAATAACATTGCTTTAGGCGGAGATATCGTTAATAATAGCGATGATAAACAATTCTCACTAACTGGGTTATGTATTAGATTAACCGATAAAATTTCACGTTTAAAAAATCTATTAGTTAATGGTAGATCATTTGTTGAAGGTGAAGGTATGGAAGATACTTTTATTGATATAGCCAATTATGGCATAATAGGTTTGCTGGTTGGCAGAAATAAATGGAAAAAATAGTTTGGCGAAAAAACTCCCAAAAATAGTAAAGGAAATAAGGAATAACCCACCTTCACCTGTTAATTATGCATATCAAAAGAATATATCATATTCTCAGATGTCTATATTTAGAGGATGCCCTCATAGGTGGAAACTTCAGTATAAAGATAAAATCAAACGATTTACATCTTCTATACATACTGTTTTTGGGACAGCTATACATGAAGTAGTACAAAATTACCTAGATGTAGCTTACGAAAGTTCATTTGCGGCCGCTGATAGGGAAATAGATATGGAAGATAAATTCCAACAAACCTTTATAGACGAATATCAAAGACAGTACAAATCAAATAAAAGCGAACACTTCTCTTCAGCTACTGAAATGAGAGAGTTTTTTGAAGATGGTGTTGCTATATTAGAATGGTTTAAGAAAAAACGTAGTGCTTATTTTAGTAAAAAAGGTACATATTTAGTTGGTTGTGAAATACCAATTGTAATTGCACCAAATAAAATGTATAGTAACGTATTATACATGGGGTATCTTGACGTTGTCACATATCATGAAGCAACAGATACATTTAAGATAATCGACATTAAGACCAGTACTAGAGGTTGGAGAGATCAAGATAAAAAGAATGAAGATAAACAATTTCAATTATTATTATACAAACAATATTTTTCAGAACAATATAATATCCCCCTTGAAAAGATTGAAATTGAATTTTTTATCTTAAAAAGAAAAGTATTAGATTGGGATGATGAAAACTTAATGTCACCCCATCAAGCTTATAGAGTGCAAACATTTACTCCCCCAAGTGGTAAAATTAAGTTAGGAAGAGCAAAAAATGCTATTAATGGTTTTATAAACGAATGTTTTAACTCTAGTGGTCAAATAAAAGATGCAGATTATCCTAAATCACCCTCAAAATGGAATTGTAATTTCTGTCCCTATAAAGTAGATCAAGAAAATTGTGGTGAAGGTATAATTTACTAAAATTCTAACATACGTATGTACATATATAACGTTATTAAAAATAAAAATTATGGCAAATGCAAAAAAAATGACACTAACTAGTGTAAAAGTAAAAAGTGATTTATTTGAAGATTTTAAAATAGAATGTGTAAGAAGAAAATTCTCATTCCAAAAACTTGCGGATCGTGCTTTGTTTTTGTATCTTACAGATGAAGATTTTAGAAAACAAATTACTAACCAATCTAATTTAGAGTTATAAATAAATAAAAATATGAATAAAAGTTTTAAACATCTTCCTAAAGACAAAAGGAAGAAAATTATGTTAATCTGTGATGACATTAGAGTACACTCAGGAGTTGCAACTGTAGCAAAAGAAATAGTATGTGGTACAGCACATCATTTCAATTGGGTAAATGTAGGAGGGGCTATTAAACACCCAGAAGCTGGTAAAAGGTTAGATATTTCTGTATCTACCAATGAACAGTCTAATATAGAGGATTCATCTGTATTTATTTATGCGGTACATAATTATGGTACAGCTCAAGAGATAAATAACATATTTCAATTGGAAAAACCAGATGCAATTATGTTAATTACAGACCCAAGGTACTTTCAACATATATTTAATATGGAGGACCAATTAAGGAAATTGGCACCTATAACTTACTTAAATATTTGGGATGATTACCCAGCTCCTAGATATAACCAACCTTACTACGAAGCATGTGATTTATTAATGGGTATATCTAAACAAACCGTTAATATTAATAAATTAGTTTTAAAAGATTGTGACAATAGTAAAAGGGTATTTAAGTATATCCCTCATGGTTTAAATGAAAAAGAATTATATCCTATGTCTACCACAGAAAGAAGTGATGCGGGTTTTAAAACATTCCAAAAATCAGTATTAGGAAGTAATGATATAGATTTTACTTTATTTTTTAATTCAAGAAACATACGTAGAAAAGCAATTCCAGATACTATGATGGCATTTAGGTCATTTTTAGATTCATTACCAAGAGAAAAGGCATTAAAATGTAGATTATTATTACATACAGAATTAGTAACAGACCACGGTACTGATTTAGGTAAAGTAGCAGAATATTTATTTGGTGAGGATTATGAAGAATGTATAGTTTTTTCTCATAAAAAGGTATCACGTAAAGAATTAAATTATTTATATAACTTAGCCGATTGTCAAATTCTTTTAACATCAAATGAAGGTTGGGGATTAACTCTTACTGAGGCAATGTTAACAGGAACCCCTATTATAGCTAACACTACAGGTGGTATGCAAGACCAAATGAGGTTTGTTGATAGTAAAGGTAAATGGTTTGAACCAGATGCTGATATTCCTTCTAACCATAGAGGTACATTTAAAGAACATGGTGAATGGGCATTTCCAGTTTATCCTACTTCAAGATCAATACAAGGTTCACCTCCTACACCTTATATCTATGATGACAGATGTGCATGGGAAGATGCTTGTGATAGAATAAAAGAATTATATTCTTTAAGTGATGAAGAACGTAGATCAAGAGGAGTAAAAGGTAGGGAATGGGCTATTAGTGATGAAGCAGGGTTTACAACCACCCATCAAGCACAAAGGGTAATGGAGGCATTTGATGAGTTATTTGAGAAATGGGAACCAAGAGAAACATTCGAAATAGTAAATGCAACAGAACATAAAGGAAAATTTTTAAATCATAAAATCACATATTAATGAATAAACCAGTTTTTATAATAAGTTGTCCATTTGATACTTATAGTGGATATGGAGGTAGATCTCGGGATATAGTCAAGGCAATTATTGAAACCGAAAAATACGATGTAAAGTTATTATCTCAAAGATGGGGAGATACCCCCTTTGGTTTCTGTGAAAGCCATAAAGAATGGGAATTCTTATTAGACCATAAAGTAATAAAAATAGATAACAAACCAGACATTTGGATGCAGATTACAATCCCAAGTGAATTTCAATCTGTAGGTACATATAATATTGGGTGTACTGCTGGAATTGAAAGTAGTTTATGTGATTCTACATGGATAGAGGGGTTAAATAGAATGGATATGAATTGGGTGTCATCCCAACATTCTAAAAATGTATTTGCTGTTACTAAGTTTGAGAAAAGAGATAAGCAAACCCAACAAATTATTGGTACAATAGAAATAGAAAAACCAATTCATGTTGTATTAGAGGGAGTAAATTTAGATGTTTATAAATTTTTACCAAATAATGAAGTATCATTAGATCTAACTTCTATCCCAGAATCCTTTTGTTTCTTATTTGTGGGGCACTGGATGAATGGAAATATAGGCCATGATAGAAAAAATGTTGGGTTATTAGTAAAATATTTCTTTGATACATTCAAAGGTACTAAATCTCCACCTGCTTTAATTTTAAAGTCATCAACTGGGAGGAATAGTTACATGAGTAGAGAAGAATTATTATCTAAAATACTTAAAATTAAAAAATTATATTTTAAAGGGGTTAAAAACTTACCTAATATCTATATATTAAATGGGGCTCTATCAGACCAAGATATGAATGAGCTTTATAATCACCCTAAAGTCAAAGCTATGGTTAGTTTAACTAAAGGGGAAGGATATGGAAGACCCTTAGCTGAATTTTGTTTATCTAAAAAACCAATGATTACCACTAATTGGTCAGGACACACAGATTTCATCGATCCTGAATTTTCAACATTATTACCAGGAACTTTAGAAAAAGTAGATGCGTCTGCCGCTAATCAGTGGTTAAAAGCAGAATCACAGTGGTTCCAAGTAGATGGACCTACTACTACAAGAGTCCTTAATGATGTATTTAAAAATTATAAAAAATATATTGTAGGAGGTAAAAAGCAGGGACATAAAATTAAAACACAATTTGATTATGGTAGTATGAGTAAACTAGTTGGCACTATTTTAAAACATAATATACCAGAATTCGCAAAAAAGGTAGAATTAACTTTACCTAATTTACAAACACCTAAATTATAAAACATGCAATACGACGAAATAATTGAATGTCCTAAATCTGGCGGCGATTTATGTTACAAAATTGAAGTAAGCGCAGATATAACGCAATATATGAGTTTATCATGTGGTTTTTGGTCCAATACTTTATTAAAGGTGGATTCTGACTTCTACAATGAACAAATGGAACTACTCCCAGAATTATATAAAGCTTTAGCTTGGTTAGATACTAAAACCGATTTAATTTGGCTACCTACTAATGTAAATGTTCCAGAATTAGGGATGATTTATGCTAGTGGAACAAACCCAGAAGAATGGGAATGGGTGGCAGTTAAAGCTGTAAAATTAGATGAACCCATTGAAGACAAAATGGGTAATAAACTTGATTATAAACCAGATATGAAATCAGCAAAATCTTTTAAAGAACGTGATTTTATAGAAGCCCTTGATTATATTGGGGCATTACCACAAAATCCAGAAGCCTAAATATGAAAATCAGTTATGCAATAACGGTATGTGATGAGTTTCTTGAAATACAGAGACTCCTCTCATTATTGTTAAATAATAAAAGAAGACAAGATGAAGTCGTAGTACTAGTTGATTTATCCAAAAATAAACCAACATCTGAATTACTAAGATATCTTCATGAACTAAGCTCAGAAGATTATATTACTTTAATTGAAGATAATTTTAATAGACATTTTGCTAATTGGAAAAACATATTAACTAAGGCATGTAAAGGAGATTATATATTCCAAATTGATGCTGATGAATTACCAAACCTTACACTAATAAAAAATCTACCCGCTATATTAGAATCTAACCCGGACAACGAAGTATATTTAGTCCCAAGAGTAAATACAGTAGAAGGATTAACATCAGAGCATATTAATTTATGGAGATGGAATGTTAATGATAAAGGATGGGTAAATTGGCCTGATTATCAATGGCGTATTTGGAAAAACAAACCAGAAATTAAATGGAAAAATAAAGTTCACGAAGTGTTATCTGGTCATAAATCTTATGCTGCACTGCCTTCCCAAGAAGAATTAGCTCTATATCACCCAAAAGACATTGAACGCCAGGAAAAACAAAATAACTATTACAACACACTATGAAAACATTAAATGAAATTTACTTAGAACATTCTGATCCAAACCCAAGGGGAGGGCATGGAGATAAGGGGACAGCTCACTCCTATATTGATTCATATGAAAGATTGCTTACACCTTATAGAAATAAAATAACTAACTTACTTGAAATTGGTATAGCATATGGTGAATCTTTAGAGATGTGGTATAAATTCTTTAATAAAGGTAAAATTTATGGTGCTGATATACATGATAGAGAAATATATAGTAATGTAATTAAGCCTGGTGGCTATAAAGAAGATAAACGATTTAAAATTTGGATTGAGGATGCTACACAATATCCTTTTTTAGATATTATTGAAGACATTAATTTTGATATTGTAGTAGATGATGGTTCACACCGTTTACAGGACCAACTCCAAACATTTAAAATGTTTAAAAAATCTAATAAAATAAATAAAGGTGGAATTTATATAATTGAAGATGTAGATAATTTAGATAAGGTAAAACCCCTATTTGAAGAATTACATGAAAATTGTGAAATAATAGATTTACGTGAGGTAAAAGGAAGATTTGATGATGTATTAATAGTATATAAATTTTAATATATGATTAGTATAATTATCCCAACATACAGAAACCCAGAATATTTAGATATATGTTTAAAGTCATGTATTGAACAACAACATAATGAGAATGAAATTATAGTTGCTGTTGACGGTTTTATTGAAGAAAGTCAACATATTTTAGACAAATATGAAAAAAATATTAGTGTCTTAGATTTAGGTCAAAATCAAGGTATGCAAACAGCACTTAACTTAGGTGTAATGAATGCTACTAATGAAAAAATATTCATTGTAAACGATGATAATGTTTTTTGTAAAGACTTTGATCTAGAGATCGAAACAGATTTTGGTGAAAGAACAATATTAACATTAAACCAAATTGAACCTACAGGGCCTGGTATATTTAACTTCCCAGTTAAAGATTTTGGTCGTACACCTAAAGAATTTAAATATAATGAATTTATTAAGTATGAAGATTCAATTAAAGAAGATGAATTAACAACTGAAGGTGGAATATTCCCATTTGCTATGTATAAAAAATATTATTTGGCTGTTGGTGGGTTTGACACAATGTATAATTCTCCATTTATTTGTGATTGGGATTTTTTCTTAAAACTAGACTTAATTGGGTTTAATTTTGCTAGAACATTAGGAGCACATTTATACCACTTTGGTAGTTCAGCAACTAAAAACGGGAAAGAAGCCGATAGGTTTAAGGCATCTGAAAACCCAGCAGCACAAACTTTTATGTATAAGTGGGGTATTCCTCCTCAACTATTTGAAAACAATAGTCATAATCCTAAAAATGGCTTAACTATAAAGGGTATAAAATTTAATTAATGAGAATAATTTATAGAATATCAGATACTGGTTATAGTAAAGTAAAACCTGATTATATCAACAATGAAAATTGTCTAGCAAATGCTACAAAAGTACTTGAAGGGGCTATTTTTTATGTTATAGCAGATAATACTTCACCCGAGACTAATGATATGATACAGAAATACATTACAAAAGATGGTGTAGAATATGTAAGTAAGGGTAATGGAGCAGCAACATTTAATTTAGCGTTAGATAAGGCCTTGACTTATAACGATGATGAAATTGTTTACTTTATAGAAAATGATTATTTACACAAACCAGATTCATTAAAAATAATTCAAGAAGCATTTGAATTAGGAGCATCATTTGTATCACTATATGACCACCCAGACAAATATATTGGACCAGAACAAGGTGGTAACCCATATTGTAAAGGTGGTGCTGAAGATACTAGGGTATACAAGACAGATTCCGTACATTGGAAGATAACAAATAGTACAACTATGACATTTGCTGCTAAAGTTAGTACATTAAAAGAAAATGAAGACATACTTAGAAAACATACATCAGGAACACATCCAAATGATTTTCAAATGTTTCTAGAATTACGAGAACAAAATAAATTATTAATAACATCGATACCAGGTTATTCAACCCATGGGGAAACAGCTTGGTTATCACCTTTAACAGATTGGGGTAAAATATGAGTAAGAAAGTATTAATTACAGGAGTTGCGGGATTATTAGGTAGTAGATTAGCTGACTGGATAATAGAAAATAAACCAGAATACAAGGTGGTAGGTATAGATGACTTAAGTGGTGGTTTTGAAGAAAACATCAACCCTAAAGTTGATTTTTGGCAAATGGATTTAGTGAACCACCCAATTGAAAATTGCTTTGAAGTAAATAAATTTGATTATGTATTTCATTTTGCTGCTTATGCTGCTGAGGGTTTATCACCATTTATCCGTAGTTTCAATTATGATAACAATTTAAAGTCTACAGCCCGCATAGTCAATGAGTGCATAAAAACTGACGTTAAAAGATTGGTATTTACCTCAACTTTAGCCGTATATGGTCATGGTAGTGGAGGTATATTTGATGAAACACAACAACAATCCCCAATTGACCCTTATGGGGTTGCAAAATATGCTTGTGAAATGGATATTCAAATTGCCAACGAACAACATGGGTTAGATTATTGTATTATTAGACCTCATAATGTATATGGGATTAAACAAAATATATGGGATAAGTATAGAAACGTACTAGGTATATGGATGTTCCAGTATTTAAATAATCAACCCCTAACTATATTTGGAGATGGGGAACAAACAAGGGCATTTAGTTATATAGATGACTCATTAGAACCTCTATGGAATGCAGCTGTAAGGCCTGAAGCTAGTAAGGAAACCATTAACTTAGGTGGTATTGAAGAATATTCAATAAAGGAAGCAGCTGAAGTATTAAAAGAAATAATGGGTGCTGAAAAAGTGGTTCATTTAGAAGGAAGACATGAAGTAAAACATTCAATACCAACATACCAAAAATCAGTTGATATATTAGGTTTTGAACATAAAACTTCGTTAAAAGAGGGTTTAACTGAAATGTGGGAATGGGCTAAAAAACAACCTATGAGAGAACGTTTTGTATGGCCCAGTTATGAGTTAGAAAAAGGTATTTATTCATTCTGGAGAAATAAATAATATGAAAATAGGAATAATAGGTCAAGGATTTGTTGGTAATGCCATTTACCAAAAATTTAAAAATTATTACGATGTTAAAACCTTTGATATAAAAGGTATGGTGTATTGTAATAGTAATGAACAAAAAACATTAGATAACGAAGTAGTATTTATTTGTTTACCAACACCAATGAACCCAGATGGTAGCTGCCATATAAATATAGTTGAAGCAGCCATTAAACGTGTATTTGAATTTGGTGTTGCTAAAATAGTAGTAATCAAATCAACAGTACCCCCAGGCACAGTAGCAAAATGGAATGAACAATTTCCTAGTTTAAACATTGTATTTAATCCTGAGTTTTTAACTGAAGCAAATGCAGTAAATGATTTTGAAAATCAAACTAGAATTATATTGGGCGGGCCTAGAAAAGGTACTACTAAATTAAAAACTATATATTCTAAAGTGTTTCCTAAAGCAACTATAGTTAAAACTGATTCAACATATGCTGAAATGATTAAATATGTTACTAATAGCTTCCTAGCTACTAAAGTATCATTTGCAAATGAAATGTATCAAATATGTGAGGGATTAGATGTTGATTATGATAAGGTAATTGAATATGCTTGTTATGACGAACGTTTAGGAAAATCACATTGGAATGTACCAGGGCCAGATGGGGATTTTGGTTATGGTGGTCATTGTTTTCCAAAAGATGTCCAAGCCCTCATATCAGTTGCTGAAAATTTAGGAATATTTCCTGAAATATTAATTAGTACTAATGAAAAAAATAATGAGGTGCGAAATAATAAAGATTGGGAAAAAATGAAAGGTAGAGCTGTAATATAAATTAGGGTACCCTAAAAATTTATCGTATATTTATTAAAATAAATACAATAATATGAACATAAAAATGATACCCTGTATTAAGTGTAAAAAAGACATGCCTGAGTTACGACTAACTCAGTATGGATATAAAGTGTGTGTAAATTGCTCCACAGTAGGAAGCAAACGGGGGATACCTGTAATGAGGGGAACAGGTGACCATACTTGGACCGAAACTATAATAATGGAGGAAGACCAATATGAGCAATTTGTAATAGCAACCGCTAAGGAACGTGGTGAGAAAAATACATCTAAAATTGAAATGTTAGATACAGATAACTCTGAACGTAACTTACAAGGACCATTTACAATCATCAATTCCCCAGATAAAATTAAAAATTAATGCCTAAGGCAAAACCTTTATCTAAAGAGCAAATTGTAGCTGCCCAATCGAAAACTTTATCGAATATGGCGGCTGCAAGGTACCTTCATGTTTCATATCAACATTATAAAAGGTACGCTAAATTATATAAATTATTTGCTGACCATAAAAACCAAAGTGGGAAAGGTATCCCTAAGTTTTTAAATAATGGGAAGAAAGACCCGGCATTGTTAGATATAATTGAAGGAAGAGTAAATGCTTCTTCATTTTCACCCGCAAAAATTAAGTATAGACTTATAGAAGAGGGATATTTATTAGAAGAATGCTCTATGTGTAGTTTTAAGGAACGTAGGGTACTCGATTATAAAATACCTTTATTATTACACTTTAAAGATAACAATAAGTCTAATTATAGTAAAAGTAATACTGAATTATTATGTTACAATCACTATTTCCTAACAGTTGGAGACATATTTACAGATAAGGATGTTAAACAAATTGAATCTCACCAGGAACACTTTGGTACTACTGATAAAATTGAATGGGAGGTCGATTCTTATCATTTACAACGTTTAAAAGAATTAGGTTTAGATGGAGATGATGATGACGATCCTAACCAATACATAAGTAGAATATAATGAAAAAAGCTAGATCCATAGATAAAAAACATCAAAAGTTAGTCAAAGACTATGATAATCAAAAATCTAAACATTTAGAAAGACTTGCCACAAAATGTTTGGCTGCCGATGAAAAGTTTCGTAAATTACGGGATAAGAAAATCAAAGGTGATTTCTTAAAAAACTTTTAATATGAAATTTAAACACAAGCTAGAATGGAATACCACAGAGGAATTAAATATCTCATTTATAGATGGTAATAAAGCCATTTCGGATATAATTGTAGATGTTGCACTTGAAAACCTTAAAACTAAACGAAAAAATATCCCTGTTGTTCAATTTACTACTAAAG
>Ga0208643_1001053_pt1 | contig 16304 bp, 10 predicted proteins | sample VirMetDEL_Nov_12_FD_184516 | JGI IMG/M metagenome (GOLD analysis project Ga0208643, IMG submission 184516) | Aqueous microbial communities from the Delaware River and Bay under freshwater to marine salinity gradient to study organic matter... | ecosystem: Environmental > Aquatic > Marine >... | reverse complement strand
ATATATTAAACAACTGGAGGGTAACTCGAACTTGTTTAAGGTTAGGTTCAAGAATTATAGGAAAGTGTATGATGGGTTCAACCTCAAACGCTTTAGATAAAGGTGGAGAGAACTTTAAAAGATTATACAATGATTCAGATGCCACGCAAAGAAACGCCAATGGACAGACTCGCTCAGGACTCTATAGTTTGTTCATACCTATGGAATGGAACTACGAGGGTTACATTGACACTTATGGCTTTCCTGTATTCGACACTCCAGAAAAACCCGTAGAAGGTCCAGATGGAGAACTAATAACGCAAGGAGTAATAGAGTATTGGAATAATGAAGTAGATGGTTTAAAGTCAGATCAAGACGGTTTAAATGAATTTTACAGACAGTTTCCACGAACAACAAAGCACGCTTTTAGAGATGAATCAAAACAATCTCTATTTAATCTTACAAAGATTTATGAGCAAATTGATTTTAATGAAGATTTAAAAAATTCAATACAAGTTACTCAAGGAAGTTTTCAGTGGGAGAACGGTGTTAAAGATACTAAGGTTGTATTTGTACCAAACAAAAGTGGTAGATTTAGAGTTTCCTGGGTTCCACCTGTACATCTTCAAAATAAAAGGTATTTAAAAAATGGTACTAATCATCCTGGCAATGAGCATTGCGGAGCATTCGGCTGCGATAGCTACGATATATCGGGAACTGTGGATAGTAGAGGATCCAACGGATCTCTTCATGGTTTAACGAAATTTTCAATGGAAGACGTTCCACCTAATATGTTCTTTTTAGAATATATTGCAAGACCTCAAACTGCTGAGATATTTTTTGAAGATGTTTTGATGGCTTGTGTGTTTTATGGAATGCCTATATTAGTTGAGAATAACAAGCCCAGACTTTTATACCACTTCAAGAGAAGAGGTTATAGAGGGTATTCAATGAATAGGCCTGATAAAAAATATAATAAATTATCGATAACAGAAAGAGAACTTGGTGGAATACCAAACTCAAGTGAAGATATTAAACAAGCTCATGCTGCTGCTATTGAAACTTATGTAGAAAGCTTTGTTGGTTTAAAAGAATCAGGTTATGGTGATATGTTCTTTCAAAGAACTTTAGAGGATTGGGCTAAATTTAATATAAACAACAGAACAAAGCATGATGCTTCTATTAGTTCTGGATTAGCTTTAATGGCATGTAATAAACATAGATACGCTCCTGGAGCTCCTAGGCAAAAACCTGTAGCTTTAGATTTAGGCATAAAAAAATACGATAATAAAGGTAATACTTCAAAAATAATAAGTTAAATGAATATATATACTAACTCCAATAGTTCATTCCCTAGTCAAGTAGTTAGCGATGCTGAAAAGCAAAGTTTGGATTACGGAACACAGGTTGGTCAAGCGATTGAATACGAATGGTTTGGTCAAGGTCGTACTAACGGTAATAGATATTTAACTAATTGGAATCAATTTCACCAATTAAGACTATACGCAAGAGGTGAACAATCGATACAAAAATATAAAGATGAATTATCTATTAATGGTGATTTGTCTTATTTAAACCTTGACTGGAAGCCTGTACCAATTTTATCTAAGTTTGTAGATATTGTTGTTAACGGTATATCGGCTAAGGCTTACGACATAAAAGCTTATGCTCAAGACCCATCGTCTATAAAGAAAAGAACCGATTACGCTTCTATGCTTTATGAAGACATGATAGCTAAAGAGTATTTAGATGGTCTTCAACAAACTTTAGGTATTAATCTGTACCAAACCTCAAACCTTGATGTGGTACCTGAATCAAAAGACGAGTTAGAATTACATATGCAGCTAACTTATAAGCAATCTGTTGAGATTGCTGAAGAAGAAGCTATTAGTACTGTAATGGCTCAGAACAAATTTAATCTTACCAGACGAAGATTAAACATGGATTTAACAGTCTTAGGTATTGCAGCTACTAAAACAGGTTTTAATGAGGCTGAAGGTATTACGGTTGATTATGTAGATCCAGCTTATTTGGTTTATTCTTACACAGAAGATCCTAATTTTGATGACATATATTATGTTGGTGAAGTTAAAGCTATTACAATTCCAGAGCTTAAAAAAGAGTTTCCAGGAATTACAGATCAAGAGTTGCAAAGAATACAACAGATGCCTGGTAACAAGTCTTACACGACTGGTTGGGGAGATTATGACGAAAATACTGTTCAAGTATTATACTTTGAATACAAGACTTATTCTAATCAGGTATTTAAAATAAAGCAAACAGAGCAAGGATTGATGAAGGCTTTAGAGAAGCCTGACACTTTTAATCCACCTGAGAACGACAACTTTGAAAGAGTTTCAAGATCTATTGAAGTACTTTATGACGGGGCTAAAGTTTTAGGAACTGATACAATGCTTAAATGGGAGCTAGCTGAGAATATGTCTAGACCAACAGCTGACACAACTAAGGTTGAGATGAATTACGGTATTGTTGCACCTAGAATGTATAAAGGACGTATAGAATCAATTGTAAGCAAATGTATTGGATTTGCTGACATGATACAACTAACGCATTTAAAACTGCAACAGGTATTATCTAGAATGGTTCCAGATGGCGTCTATTTAGATATGGACGGATTAGCTGAGGTTGATCTTGGTAATGGAACTAATTACAATCCAGCGGAAGCATTAAACATGTATTTCCAAACTGGTTCTATCGTAGGTAGATCACTTACTCAAGATGGAGATATGAATGCTGGTAAAGTTCCAATTCAAGAACTTAACAGCTCAAGTGGTCAAGCTAAAATCGGTGCTCTTATTCAAACGTACCAATATTATTTACAAATGATACGTGATGTCACGGGGTTAAACGAAGCTAGAGATGGTTCTGCTATGGATAAAAATTCATTAGTAGGACTGCAAAAGATGGCTGCTAATGCATCTAACGTTGCAACTAGACATATCAAGCAATCTAGTTTATATTTGACCCTTAAAATAGCAGAGAACATTGCTCTTAAAATAGCAGATGCTTTAGAATATCCTTTAACAAGGTCTTCTCTGCAAAACTCTATATCTACTTACAATATTAAAACGTTAGACGAAGTAGTTACATTGAACCTACATGATTTTGGTATATTCTTAGAATTAGAACCAGATGACGAAGAGGTTGCTCAGTTAGAAGCTAATATACAAGTTGCTTTACAACAAGGTGGTATTGACTTAGAAGATGCTATTGATTTAAGAAATATTAAAAATCTTAAATTAGCTAACCAAATGCTTAAGGTAAAACGTAAAGCAAAAGCTAAACAAGATCAAGCTAACCAGCAAGCTAATATTAAAGCTCAAGGTGATTCTCAAGCTGAAACAGCAGAGAAAACAGCAATGGCTGAAGTGCAGAAGCAAGAAGCTATTATGGGTGCAAACGTTCAATTTGAACAATCCAAGAATCAAATGGAGATTCAAAGAATGGAAATTGCAGCTCAATTAAAAGCTCAAGAAATGCAAACTAAGTTTCAGTTTGATATGCAGTTAAAGCAGTTAGATGTTCAGAACATACAAGAAAAAGAAACTAGAATAGAAGATAGAAAAGACCAACGTAGTAAAATAGAAGCTACACAACAAAGTCAGTTAATTAGTCAAAGACAAAACGACTCTTTACCTATAGACTTTGAAACCGAACCTGATCAAGGTATGGAAGCTTTCATGTAGGAAGTAAACAATTATTTAATTATATTATATTATGTCAGAAGTAAAAACAAATGAACCTGTTAAGCAGGAGGGTGAGTTTAAAGTTAAAAAGAAAACTCCAAAGAAGTTAACAACACAAAGCAGTGATCCTGTAGTTGTTAATATTAAAGAACCTTTAGTAGAAATACCGTCATCTATAACAAAAGTTGTGGTACCTGCTGAAGAACCTAAACAAGAAGAAGATGCCATTCAAATCGGAGAAACAAAGAAAGTTCCTGTGGAAGAACCATCCGGAGATAGCGCTGCGGTGGGAGAACAAATACAAAAGCCCGTCGAAGATGTTAAAGAGTTTACACCAATCAAAGAGGTTGAAGTAGCTAAAGTTGAGGCAGAAGTTAAACAAGCTTTAAGAGATGAAAAAGTACTAGGTAAGCAATTACCTGAAAACATTGAAAAACTAGTTAGCTTCATGGAAGAAACTGGTGGGACAATTGAAGATTATACAAGGCTTAACGCCAACTACTCTAACATTGATGAAACAACATTATTAAAAGAGTATTACAAAAAAAATAAACCTTATTTAGATGATTCAGACGTAGAGCTTCTATTAGAAGATTTTGACTATGACGAAGATTTAGAGGAGGATAGAGATATACGCAAAAAGAAACTTGCGTTCAAAGAAGAAGTTGCAAAAGCTAAAGGTTATTTGGAGGAAACAAAGAGTAAATATTACGACGAGATCAAGTTGAGACCGGGCGTTACTCAAGACCAACAAAAAGCTACAGATTTTTTCAACCGATACAATGAGCAGCAGAAAGCAGCTGAGCAACAACATTCACAATTTCAAGAAAATACTAAAGAGCTTTTCAACGATGGTTTCGAAGGTTTCGATATCAAAGTCGGTGATAAGAACTACAAGTACAATATTCAAAATAGTGATAAAGTTGCAGAAAGCCAATCAAATATTAACAACCTAATCGGGAAGTTCCTAGATACAGAAGGTAATGTTAGTGACACGAAGGGTTATCACAAAGCTATGTACGCAGCTGACAACGTAGACAAGATCGCGTCTCATTTTTATGAGCAAGGAAAAGCCGATGCAGTTAAAGAAGTCGTAAACAATTCTAAAAACATGAGTGGCTCCAAAGCTAGGTCTACTCAAGGAGAAGTGTTTGTCGGTGGATTTAAAGTAAAAGCTATCACGGGAACAGACTCTGCAAAATTGAAAATTAAAACAAGAAAATTTAACTAAAAAAAACACATTATGAGTGTATCACCACAATTTGGGAGTTTAATCCCATCTCAAACGCAGGCATTATTGTCTACGAATTATTTGCAATTTAACAGCGCCGCTGGCGGTGGAACTTTTGCACAACAGTATTTACCAGAAATCTATGAAGCAGAAGTAGAGCGTTACGGAAACAGAACTTTATCTGGATTCTTACGTATGGTAGGAGCTGAAATGCCTATGACTTCGGATCAAGTAATTTGGTCAGAACAAAATAGACTACACGTATCTTACGATGGAGTTAGTCAAATTAGTATTTTCCCAGGAACTACGTCTCGGATTACAATCAATCCTGGAGCTGCTGCTGGAGTTTCAAACGTTATTTCTCTTAATGACACTGTTGTTGTTTTAGATCCTGCAACTGGATTAGAAGCTAAAGGTGTTGTAACTGAAACTGTTGTTGGAGCTGCTGGAACTATTACCATTCAGCCTTTTTCAGACAGAAATTTAGAAGATCAAGGATTTAGCCTTACTGGTTTAAAAGTGTTCGTTTACGGATCTACTTATGCTAAAGGATCTGACACTGCACTTGCAGCTCAGGCTCGTATTAGTATTGAACCTGTACTTACTCAGTACTCTAACTCTCCAATCATTATCCGTAACCAATACGTAGTATCTGGTTCTGATATGGCACAAATCGGATGGGTTGAAGTTGCTACTGAAGACGGTACTTCTGGTTACTTATGGTATTTAAAAGCTGAATCTGAAACTCGTTTACGTTTTGAAGATTACTTAGAAATGTCTATGATTGAAAGTGAGTACGACCAGTCACAAGGTGCTGGAGAAGTTGCTCGCCCAGGAACTCAAGGTTTATTCTCTGCTATTGAAACTCGTGGAAATGTTGAAGTAGGATTTACTGCTGCAGCTGGACTTGACGAATTTGATAACATCCTTAAGAATTTAGATACTCAAGGTGCTATTGAAGAGAACATGTTGTTCTTACAAAGACAAACATCTCTTGATTTTGACGATATGCTAGCTGGCATCTCTGGTGGTTTCGCCGGTGGTACTGCTTTTGGTTTATTCGAGAACTCTGAAGAAATGGCTTTGAACTTAGGATTTAGCGGATTCCGTAGAGGATCTTACGATTTCTATAAGACTGACTGGAAATACTTAAATGACGCATCTACTCGTGGAGGTCTTACAGGTATCAGTTCTGTTGAAGGTGTATTAGTACCAGCTGGAACTTCTACAGTTTACGATCAAATCTTAGGAACTAACATCAGACGACCATTCTTACACGTACGTTATAGAGCTTCACAATCTGATGATCGTCGTATGAAGTCTTGGTTAACTGGTTCTGCTGGAGGAGCTTACACATCAACTTTAGATGCTATGGAAGTAAACTTCCTATCTGAAAGATGTTTAGTAACTCAAGCTGCTAACAACTTTGTACTTTTCAAAGGAATCTAGTAACATATCAATAACAATCCCTGCCTTCGGGTGGGGATTTTTTATATGACATTAGCCCCTTACTATCTATATACTAAGGCTATTGTCACAGTTTTAAATTATTTAATTATATTATATCATGGCTAAAAAAGCTACAAACGCAGAAACAATCGAGGTTGCACCTCAGGAAGTAAAGGAAACAATAATCAATAAAATTAATTATCCTGAATCAACTGTTGCGAAAAAAACAACAGTTCAACAACAAACAAAACCTGAATGGGAAATAAAGGCACGTACTTATTATCTTAAAGGTAATAACAATCCCTTAACTCTAACTATTCCAGCTAGACATACTAGAAAACACTCATTACTATATTTTGACAAGCAAAATGGTAAGCAACGTGAAATTAGGTATGCTACAAATCAAGATAGTCCTTTAGTCGATGAACAAAAAGGGGAAGCTACACTAGGGCATGTTAGATTTCATGACGGTACATTAATAGTTCCTGTTGAAAAACAGAACTTACAAAAATTATTATCATTATATCACCCTTTAAAAGGTAGGATATATGAAGAGTTCAGTGCAGTTGCAGTTGCTGAAGATGAACTAGACGTTTTAGATCTTCAAATCGATGCTTTAAACGCAGCTAGATCAATGGATGTAGATCAATCAGAGGCAATATTAAGAGTTGAAATAGGATCTAAAGTTAACTCAATGAGTTCTAAAGAGCTTAGAAGAGATCTTTTATTATTTGCTAGAAAAAACCCTGCATTATTTATAAACTTAGCTAACGATGAAAATGTTATGCTAAGAAACTTTGCTATTAGAGCACAGGAAATTGGTATTATTAAACTATCACAAGATCAAAGAACATTTACATGGGGATCAAACGGTAGAAAATTAATGAATGTACCATTTGATGAAAATCCTTACTCAGCATTTGCGGCTTTCTTAAAGACAGACGAAGGTGTTGAAATCTATAAGTCTATAGATAAAAAACTATAAAAACAAGTAATACTATAGTAGCTAGGTCACTTTAAGCGTGGCCTAACTACTATAATTAATAAAAACATAAAATGGCGGTAAGCGTAGACAAAGTATATAAGACGGTCTTGTTCATACTAAACAAAGAACAAAGAGGATATGTAACTCCTGCTGAGTTTAACAGTATTGCAGAGCAAGTTCAATTTCAAATATTTGAATCTTACTTTCCGGATGGTAATCAACAATACCGTAAAAATCAACAAAATGCTCAGAATAATACTGAGTTTTTTGATATGTTTAAAGACATTTCATATAAGTTATATCCGTTTGAACAAGAAATAGAATTTGCTTTTAGTGCTCCAGCAAATGGCTTTGTTCAAGTTGGTGGTGATTCTATATATAAAATAGGAGAAGTTTTATCAAACTATGTAGGTATTAACCCTAACATTGGATCTATAACTCAACTAACAAGTAAAAGCGATTTTAATAAAATAGTAAGATCTCAACTTACAGCACCAGATCAAAAAAACCCTTTGTTTTATACAACTAATTTAAACAATGGTTTAGTGTTAAAGGTATCTCCAAAGCCTGACACTTTAACTGTAAATATTCTAACGTTACCAGCTTCACCTGTTTGGGCTTTTACAATTGGTACTTTAGGACAATATATTTACAACTCAAATGGTTCAACTCAATTTACTTTAGATATATCAGAGCAAACAAATTTGACAATTAACATCTTAAAGTATTTTGGTATAGTTATAAACGATCCAACAATAATTCAAGTAGCTGAGCAAGAAGCTCAGTCGATGGAAATTAACGAAAAATCTTAATAAAAAATGGGTCTAATAACAGAAACAAATCAACAATACTACGCGGGATCACAAGGCTTTATAGCTGACGGTACTTCAGTTAGTTTTACAACATCGTTTAATACTAATCTAGTTTTAGGTAGTTTTAATCCTTTAGATGTTAATTACTCTTTAAATAACTTTAAGTTATATACAAGCACCACTGGACTTCCAGAATCATACACGGAATTTACGACATCTTTTACAGTTGTTAGTGATGTTGTAACGTTTCCAGTTGCACCAGTTGATGGCTTATACATTGTTGTTCAGTTAAAAATACTGACTGGCGGCAAATACGGTCAAACATTAGCCGAGCAAGCTTTTGGTCAAGCAGTAGAAGACAACTATGGAAGTTATCAATACATAAAACTTAACGATGCAATAGACAACTTTATGGTTGGTTATGTCGGTGAAGGTAAGATACTACAGAGAGCTAAAAAATCTGATGTACTGTTTTTTGCAAAACGAGCAGTTCAAGAATTTAGCTATGATACTTTAAAAAGCATTAAGTCAGCGGAGCTAACTATACCTCCAAGTTTGACTCTTGTGATACCTCAAGACTATGTCAACTATGTTAAGTGTTCTTTTGTAGATCACTTAGGTATTTTACATCCTATTTATCCTACAAATAATTTAACCACTAGTCCATATTATACGCAAATACAAGATAACGCTGGAATACCTACTCAAGATAATTTTGGTGAAAATGTAGAGGGTACTTCACTTACTCAAGAAAGATGGCATGCAGCTGGAGGTCAACTTTTAAATGCCGTGTTAACAAACAACAGAGAAGGTTGGTACTATGATTGGGATGAGTATGGTGTTTGGTCATACCAGAACTGGGGACAACTTTACGGCTTAGAACCTCAACTGGCTCAAAGAAACGGTTGGTTTAATATAAATGAAAGAGAAGGTAAGCTTTCTTTCTCAAGCAACTTAGTTGGCAAGCTAATCATTTTAGAGTACATCTCTGATGGTTTAGCATTTGACGCAGATACAAAGATACCTAAGCTAGCTGAAGATGCTCTATACGCGTCTATACTGCATTCTATAACGTCTACAAGAGCTGGACAACAAGAATACGTTGTTCAAAGACTTCAAAAAGATAAAAGAGCTAAGCTAAGAAATGCTAAAATAAGATTATCAAACATCAAGTTAGAGGAAATTTCTCAAGTAATGAGAGGTAAATCTAAGTGGATTAAACACTAGAATTAAATGGCTAAAGTTACTAATACTTTTATAAAGAATAAATTAAACCAAGACTTAGACGCTAGGTTACTTCCAAACGGAGAATACAGAAACGCTTTAAATATTCAGGTTAGTAAATCTGAAGGTGCGAACGTAGGTTCTTTAGAGAACGTGTTAGGTAATATCAAAGTAAAAGATTTTGAAGTTTTAACGGGTGTTGATGATTTAATTTGTATTGGTTTTTTAACCGACGAATTTAACAACACTATATATTTATTCTTAACAGACAACCCTAAGTCAACTGATTTAAACCCAGAGGCTTACAAGCCAACAGCAAACAACTTTATATTCTCTTATGACACATTGCTTGACGACGCTGACAATACAACTTTATTAGTTGAAGGCGCTTGGCTAAACTTTTCAAAAAACTTTCCAATTACAGGTGTTAATATTTTAGAAGGTTTATTATTTTGGACTGATAACAGAAATCAACCAAGAAAAATAGATACTACTAAAGCAAACCCTAGTCGATTAGCAAATCCAACACACTATATATCTGAAGATCAAGTGTCAGTTGCGAAGTACAACCCATACGATCCAATCCAAACATGGAAAAAATCTACGGATCCAGATTCTGGAACTTGGGCGGTTCCTTATGAATCAACTATGAAAGATGTTAGCAGTAAGTTTATGCCAAACGGTGGATCTGCTGATGTAGTAGGAGCTTACTTAGGCGGAAATAATAATATTCCAATTTCAACAGTAAAAGGAGATATTCAGTTTACGGGTTCAAATGCTTATGATACAAATTCAACCATTTCCTATATAAACCCTAGCACAGGAGAATTAGTTTCAACAGGGCTTTTAGTAAGTAACTACAACACTAGTGTAGATCCACCTGAGATAATTACAACAGCAACTATACTTGACCCTATGCCTGCTTTATCTAGTGGTACAGAGTTAATATTTAATGCAAACCCTTATTACGAGTACTTATTTGCAGGAGATCCTGATTACTTAGAAGATAGATTTGTGCGTTTTAGTTATAGATATAAGTTTGAAGATGGAGAATATTCTATATTTGCCCCATTTACGCAGATTGCTTTTATACCAAAGCAAGATGGTTATTTTTTATTTACAAACAAAGAAGGTATACCTGAAAAAGACGATCAAAGTAATACTTATAGAAGTACTATTGTTTCTTTTATGGAGAACAAGGTGGATGATATTGAACTAAGAGTTCCTTTACCCACTGGTTACACTGGAGCAGATATAAGTGAAGGATTAAAGATAACTAAGATAGACATTCTTTACAAAGAGTCTGATGCTTTAGCTGTAAAAGTAGTTGATACAATTAACGTAGAGGACATGGTATTTGTAGAAGATTATTTTTCTTACCAATATGAGTCTAAAAAACCATTCAAAACACTACCTTCAAAAGACTTAATAAGAGTTTATGATGTAACACCGGTTAAAGCTTTATCTCAAGAGATAATCAGCAATAGACTTGTTTATGCAAACTTTCAAGATAAACACACTCCACCAGACACAATAAACTATAGCGTAAACGTTGGAGCTAAAAAACCATTTAATTTACAAAATGGTACGGCTATTGCAGACTTTCAGTCAGATACTACCACGATACAGATATCGGGTAAAACTGGAACTATTTTAGTTGGTAGTATAATTACTAATTTATTGTCAGGCGGAAACCCTGTAGCTGTCACTGTTGTAGATGCTCTTTTTAGTGAAATTACAGTAAGTGGTCCAGTAACTATTACTCAAGGCCAAACATTGATATTTGAAGCCGCTGCAGACGACACACAGTACACGAGCACTATAGAAAGCCCTAACCATAGTGTTAAACAAAATAGAAACTATCAGGTAGGTATTGTTTTATCTGACAGATTTGGAAGACAATCTTCTGTTGTAATATCTAATGATTCAACTTTAACAATAGAAGGGGGTGATGAATTTGGAACCTCAACTATATATTCTCCATACCAAACAACAGCTGTAGAGCAGAATGAATGGCCAGGAGATTCGCTTAAGCTTTTATTTAACGATCCTATTGGACCAGCAAATCCAAACACCACAACTGGTTGGCCTGGTATATATAATGGAGATATAACAAGTCTTAGTTATAATCCTTTGGGATGGTATAGTTACAAAATTGTAGTTAAACAAACAGAGCAAGAATATTACAACGTTTATTTGCCTGGAATTATGGCAGCATACCCAGAGAGTACTACATTGGAAATAGGTAATACATCTCATGCAGTTTTAATTAATGACAATATAAACAAAGTACCTAGAGATTTAACTGAAGTTGGACCAGATCAAAAGCAGTTTAGAAGTTCAGTGAGGTTATTTGGTAGAGTAGAGAATACGTCTACAGAGATTTTGTACACTGGAACAAGACCTACCAATATTGGGTTATCAAATGATCAATACTTTCCAGGAAGAGAGTCTGACACAGTGTCAACAATATCTACATTAAACGACTTGTTTAATTATGATCCTAATGATCCACCACGTCCAGATTACTTTCCTCAGCTTTATACGTTTCTATCAAATCCTTTAATAGCTAGGATTAGTACTGATGATAAAATAGGTCAGATAGCTACAACTAATTTTGATATAGCTAGCGCTATAGTAGACGCTGACGTTTCGAACAGTACTAACGTTGTGTTGAAAAACGTTACTGGAATTCCAGCTTCGGATATGGTTGTTTTTGGAGGTGGATTACCCGCCGACTCTACCGTGGGTTCTTATAATCCTGCAATTTTTACATTGATTTTAAACGATGCTGTTACTTTAAAAGCAGATGATGTTCTAGCTTTTGCTCAAGGTTTTCCAACCCCAAACCAAGGGACTATAATAGAACCAGGTATTCAGCATTTAGCCATATATGAAACAGAACCAGTAGAGTCTGAATTAGATATATTTTGGGAAAGTTCTACAGCTGGATTGGTTAATGACTTAAACTACTTAATACTAAACACTACTGGAGCAGGAGCAACATTTAGCTCATTCAATACTAATGACTGGGACGAGACAATTAATTGGACACCTCTACTTACAGCTAATATATTAACTAATGATTTTACTCTATTAGACAACTTTGGTCAACCTGTTGATGTTTTTACTTTAACAATGACTAGCGTAAAGAATAGCGTACTACCAAACGGTGTGGATGTTTCTCAGTATTTTGAGCTCTTTGAAACACCAACCCCAAACTTCTACAACATTAGAGTAACTGAAGATTATTGGGATAACATATACTTTAATAGCATAGCTACTCTAAGAAACTTTACTTTTAGTTTTGTAAGCGTAGTTGATACAGTGTCTACTCCATTTTTAGAGATTGGTAACCCTAATAACATAGCTCCAAGTATACTACCTTTTCCAGGTAGCGGGGAAGTATGTGGTGGACTTATATACGCTAGTAGAAACCAGGAAAGCATTACAACTAAGTGGGGTATAAATGGAGCAGGTAATGACGAACTTAGAAATAGAGATTTAAACTGGGAAATCACCTCTCAAACAGATGAGGATGGGAATCCAGTAGATCCAAATAACCCGTTTACTATAGATGCTGACGCTCTTGGTTTTGGTACTCTTTTAGGTACTCCGGATTTTGTTAGTCAAGTAGTTCTTCAAAACTTACCAGCAAATCAAAGTAAACCAGCTGGAAGATATTCTGTAACACTACAACTTACAGATCCAGGTGCGTCAGTGGAATGCGTTATAAATATTGAACAAAGAGTGACTTCGTCTGTTCCTACTTGGAGAGGGTTAACTGTTCACGGTGAAACCTCGACTGGGAGTCAATTTGGTGAGGATGTTTTTAATTGTGAGGGTATTTACTTTAAAGTAGACGCAAACAATTTTGGCGCAAGAGTCGGGTGGTATTATTATATTTTCAACACACTCGTAGACACACAAATTTCATTTCCAAGCACATATCAAGCCGACGCTTTAGCCAGCACTGTAAGTCAAGGTTCAATAGGTATATTCAAAAACGCATCAAGTTCTTTAACTGGAACTACTTTAGGAGCAGGAGATTGGCTTTTTAGCAATGCAACAGCGGAGTTTGGAACAGGTTCTGCTCAAGAGTTTTTTAAAGACGCTGTTGAAAATAGAGTTTTTCCATCTCAACCAAACTATGATCCTGCGGATGTTGATGCGGGTGCCACTCAAAACGCACCTTTTACACCAGATTCAGTAGAATTTATATAAGATAAGGAGCTTATGAATAAAACATGTAATAATTAATTTATGGGAGCAGTAGTAGAAGTTAAATATTTTAACAGCTTTGTGTTAAAGAAAACCATCCAAGATGAGAAACAACCTATTTGGAACGGTTCATTTGGCATACCCCAAGAAAACGGAGGTTACCCAGTGGTTTCAGATACATCAGAGGCTAACAACTGGGCTATTGAAGAAGCTAGAATACGAGGCGGATATAACAACACTAACGTTGATTATGGAGTTAAAGCGTACCTGGTTGAAGAGGAACCAAATTCGTCTATAAGATTTAATTCTCTAATATGGTCTGGAATATTTAATTCTAGAACAGGTATAAATAACACAAACGTATTTTCAACAGGAACTAGCATAACTAAAAGTGCAGATCCAGCAGATGGTTCTATTCAAAAGCTTTACGCAGAAGATACCAACTTGGTAATATTTCAAGAAAGAAAAGTTAGTAGAGCTTTAATTGACAAAGATGCAATTTATTCAGCAGAAGGAACTAGTAGTATAACATCGACTAATTTAGTTGTAGGAGTTATACAACCTTACGCTGGTAGGTTTGGAATAAGTAGAAACCCTGAGAGCTTTGCTGTTTATGGTTTTAACAAGTTCTTTTCAGATAAAAACAATAATGTAATACTTAGGTTAGGTCAAAACGGGATAACTGAAATATCAGCTTCTGGTATGAAAGATTATTTTAGAGATCAACTAAACGCTATAGATAGCACTGGAGGAGTAGAAGGTTATGTCAGAGGTGGTTATGATATTTACAATAATAAGTACATAGTATCAACTCAACAAAATATTGCAAACCCAACGTATAACACCTTGTCTTGGAGTGATTCTATTGGCGGTTGGACAAGCTTTTTTAGCTATCGTCCAGATCAATTGTTTAGTATAAGAAATAATTTTTATACAGTTCAAGACGGAAGTTTATATAGACATCACGATAACACCGTTAACAGAGGGCAGTTTTATGGAGTAGACACACCTAGTCTTATAACTTTTATATTTAATCCAAGTCCCACGCTTTCAAAAACTTTTAAAACAGTTTCTTACGAAGGTAGTAACGGCTGGAAAGTTATTTCATTTGCGTCAGATGGTACGGGTCAAGACTTTGACTTACCAAACAATAATTGGGTAGTTAATCAAGACGAGACTACAATACCAGGAAATTTAGATCTATACTCACCAACATCGGTACATAGTTATCTAGAAGGTGAATATGTTATTAACCCAGCTAATGGCCAACCAGTAATTAGACAAGATTATTTAGCTACATTTGGAACTATAAGACCTGCTTTGAATAAAGAGTACGCTGGTTTTAATAGAAAAGAAAATAGCTACGCTTCTAACCTAGTTAACTACAGCACTCCAGAGGATGGTGAGGTTGTATATGGCGAACAAATTGCCGGCATTAAAGGTTATTATTCAACAGTAACTTTTTTAACTGATGCCGTTACAAACGTTGGAGCTGAGAAACAATTATTTGCAGTTAGCTCTGAGTTTACTCAAAACAATGGTTATTAATGAATAAGCTTAGTAACTTTACTAGAAACCTAGAAGCACTGCAAGAAGTTTTAATAGCTAACAACGACAAAGAATTTATACACGGTGATGGAAAAACTCTTGTAGACAACGAGGACTTTCCTATAAAGCATAACTTTTCAGATCAACTGTATATGAGAGAAATGAAAATGAAAGCTGGAACATTTGTTGTAAGCGCTATGCATCATACAGATCATTTTTGGTTTTTAATGACTGGTAGAATACAAGTGACGACGGATGGTGAAACAGTAGAGCATATAGCACCTTGTTTTGAAAAGTCTATAAAAGGCGCTAAAAGACTTATAACATGTACAGAAGACTGTGTGTTTATAAACGTACACAAAAACCCATCTAACGATCAAAACTTAGATAAAATACAAAAAAACTTATATTCTTTTACTATAGAAGAGTATGTAAATAAAGAAAAAGTATGTCAGGAATAATAACGGCAGGCGTTATAGGAGGAGTTGCTTCTATAGCAGGCGGGATTTTTGGATCATCAGCCGCTAAAAAAGAAAAGCGAAGGGCTGAAGCTGAAAAGCGACGGTTGACTAAAAAGCTAGAAACACTAGAGGCTAATAGACAAGAGATAATAAACCCTTATGCAGACGTAACAAGTCTTAGTAGCATGATAAGTAATCCATTTGCTAACTTGTCAGTTGCAACAGGAGCGGCTGAAATGAAGATTGAAGAGGCTGACATATCATTAGCAAACACATTAGATACAATTAGAGCAACCGGTGGAGGTGCTGGTGGTGCTACGGCATTAGCTCAAGCTGCTTTACAGTCTAAGAAAGGTGTTGCAGCTAGTATTGAAATGCAAGAAAAAAGTAACGAAGACAAAAGAGCTCAAGGAGAAGCAAATGTTCAACAGCAAAAAATGTCTGAGGAACGTAGAATTCAACAATCTGAAGTTTCTGGTAAGCAATTTGTGTTTGGTCAAACTGAAAACAGAGAGGTTGCTCAACTAAATAGAGTAGCTGGTCAATTAGGAATGGCGGAACAAGTTAGAGCACAAGCTCAAGCAGATCAAACAGGGGCAATAACCGGTATGTTCGGTAGTTTAGCTAGCATAGGAGGTTCTATGGCTGGAGGCGGAGCGTTTACTAAAGAATAATAATTTATGGAAA
>Ga0208643_1001052_pt1 | contig 16316 bp, 36 predicted proteins | sample VirMetDEL_Nov_12_FD_184516 | JGI IMG/M metagenome (GOLD analysis project Ga0208643, IMG submission 184516) | Aqueous microbial communities from the Delaware River and Bay under freshwater to marine salinity gradient to study organic matter... | ecosystem: Environmental > Aquatic > Marine >... | reverse complement strand
TAATGAGTGGGAATCAATCAATAATGAACCACCATTAAGCATAACCGATTTAAAAGAACAGTTAAATAAACAAGGAAATGAATAATTACGAAGAATTAGAATCATTAATGAATCAACTTAAAGTTGATTTACAAAAGTTTTACCATAAAGGTAATCAAGCGGCCTCAGTAAGAGCAAGGAAAACCCTTCAAAGTATTAAAGAACAGGCTCAAAATATAAGGATGGATATTTCTAACAGTAGAAAAATACTTAAAATAGATAAATAATGGGAACTGAATTAATAAATTTATTTTTATTGACGGCTTTTATTATATCGATTTTAAACATCATTAAAAACGTATTTCAAATAATGCCATTTATTAAACAAGGTGTGAGAGCACCAATAACTTCTATTGAGATGTTCTTATTTGGTTTATCAATAGCTTATGTGATTGCGTTTATCATTAAAGGATTAGGAATATAATGTCAAATATAAACAAAAGATTAAACGAACTTAGCCCACATGTGCTAGGGATTAGATTTACAAATAATATTAGTGTGGTAGATACCTTCTTCAAAGAAGGGTGGTCATTACCAAAATCAGATATTGTAGGTCATGAAGCTATCCCAAATAGGGATAATAATTATATGCTCTACCCACAAAATGAAGGTGTTGGTGTTGATGAAATGTTGGATTATGTTGCATATGTAATTAGAGTTAATATTGAAAGAGAGAAGAAGATTGAACTTCTTCAAGTTAAAATTAATGAGTTAAAACATATTTTCACAAAATCATCATTAGCGAAATGTGAAACGTTAACATTTAAGTTTTCAGATTTATTGGAACCAAAGGTAGAAATGCCCGATGATATTGATTTGCCAATAATAGACTCTCAAATAGCAGAAACCTCTTCAGTTATTGAAAATGTTATAACTGAAGAAGAAATAAGTGATGTACCAATTGCTGAAGTACCTAAAAACACTAAAGAAGTGGAAAGGTTTAATACAGCAAAAGTAAATAACGAGACATTTGATTTACCACCTAAAGGTAAAATTATAGTTGAGGAATTTAATGCACCAGATGTGGTTTGTAAATGTGACCCTAATGACCCAAATCAAGTGTGCCCAGAATGTATAGGATATTAATATGAAAGTAGTATTATTTTTTGTGTTAGCGTATGGAATTGCTAATATCATGGTATTCTCATCAATCTTTAGAGGGTGGAGAGAATTTTGGAAGTCAATATCGCCAAACTTTTTTGGTGAATTATTCAGTTGTATGATTTGTTTACCATTTTGGATAGGAATTTTATTATCAATTTTTGTATTTTCTATAAATATCTCATATTTAGGGGTAAAGCCTGATGTTTTAGCATGGTTTTTAGATGGATGTTTAACTTCAGGTGGTGTGTGGCTTATACATACATTACAAGAAAAGTTAGAGAAATGAACAATTGGGAAATAAATAAAGAAGTTAAATTTATCGAGAAGGATAAAAAATCAACTGAAGTGAGAAAGAATAAGTTCATTCAGGAAATAAAAAGTGGTTTAGGTGATGAAATAAAAAATAAATTAACACCACTACCTAAAGGAAAAAATAAAGGTAATTTTATTACCAGATTCTTTAAAAGATTATTTTTATGAATTACGATAAGTTAATAGAAACAATTAAAGTCATAGTTAATGACGAAGCAGTTTACACGAAGGGCCTAACAATGGTCTATTCAATGGATGCTAAAAAGCATAAAAAAATTAGTGAACATTTTTTCTATAAACTTACAGGAGATTCAAATAATAAATATGAATACACTGAAGAATTTGAAATTGAGATTGCTGGAATTTTAATAAAGTTTGTGATAAATAATGAAATGTAAATTTTTAAGAACTAAATGTTTTACCTTCTATAAATGTAGTAGGGTTGGATATTTATGGTTCAGATTATTTAATTTTAAAATATCATTTAAACACATTAATAACTATGACTTTAAAAGTGAAAACCCAAGGGGTTTTATAATAGGTCATTGGATAATAAATATAGTAAAATAAAAAGACATGGAAAACAAAAACGAATTTACTGTTGATACAGCCGTAAATGCAGAAGTAACACAAGTAGAAGCACCACAAGGAATTCAATTAAGTGATGAGGAAAAAGCACTTATCGAGACTCAAAGACAAGAATCCGCTAAATTAAATGCTTTTAGAGAAGGTTACCAAAGGTTAGTTCAAGACACGGGGTTTGCTTGGGCGGTTGATTTACAATCACCGTTAGGGGCACCAAAACTTGGTGTTACTAGAATCAATAGATAAAAAGAAACGAATAAAAACCGCAATTAATTGCGGTTTTTTTATTTACTAATCCAAAAATTTTACCTATAATTGATTTATAAAAGAAAATTTATGAAGATAGTAATTAAAGAAATGTCTGCCGATAGAAATAAACTACTTGTTTATTTAATGACAGATGATAACGTACCCGTAAAGTGTGAAATGACTACCAAAAATAACTCTAAAAAAGTTATCGATGAGTTAACACCTGAAGGTAGTAAGGATATCACTACAATAACTTATAAATACCCAGAAAATATTTTAGAAGATGAGTAAAGAGCAACCATTAATATTAGTCTTTTACATGGATAGAGCAACATTATCACAACAAAAGATAATGAAAATAATCTCTGACGAAGTAAAAAAAGCTTTAGATGCCAAAGAGGTTAATGCTGTAACATTCTTTGTACCAACTGAAAATAAAGAACGTGTTGAATGTATCAACCCAGTTATCGCTACAGATGAACAAATAGCACGAATAAACACTTTAATAGATGATATTGAAAAATCTTTCGATGTTAATAATGATTTAACCCAAGATGATTATGATGACTACGAAGGTAGTGCCGTAAAACCATTTAAAGGAGATGATTAAAATTCCACACGCACATAACTTAAATTGGGATTCTATGGGTTGGTTAAATAGTCCCTTAAAACCAAATTCTTACACTCAAAAGGATTGGAATCAAACTCTTTTAACTAAGCTTAATCAAGCGTCAGCACAAATATTTCAAGAAAGTCGTAGAGGTGGTGCTAATACTATAAGGTTTAATAGTAAAATTTTAGAAATTATCAAAACTTTAGAATATTATTCAGAGGAAGAAAATAAAGTAGGTTATAAATATCAAATTGAAATAGATGATTTAATATTTGAAAACTCAATCTATATATTTAGAGATACTATAAAACGAAGTGATATTCTAATTCCATTAGATAGATTTGATGGGGTGGTCAAAATAGAACATTTAGCTGATACTAGACCATTAGAAATTGGTGAGGTACACTATAAAACGACAAGTAACACTAAAGAAATTAATTAATTTAAAAAGAGATTAGTTTGTAAATTAGATATTTTAAATTATGAAAGTTAAAAAAAATGATACCGAAATGAATAATTGTGTTGTAATTAAAGCACCAGAGAAATTAAGCAATGCTGGAACAACAGTATTCTTAGCGGGTTCAATTGAAATGGGTAAAGCTGTTGATTGGCAAACTCAAATTGAAAATAAACTTAAAGAAAAATTAACTGGTGACCAAATAGTTACTCTTTATAATCCAAGACGTGATGATTGGGACAGCTCGTGGTCTGAAACAATTGAAAATGATAATTTTAGAGAGCAAGTAGAATGGGAATTAGATGCGTTAGAAAAAGCTGATAAAATTGTTGTTTATATTGACCCTGAAACCAAGTCACCAATCACTCTAATGGAATTAGGTTTACATGCTCATAGCGGTAACGTTTGTGTGTGTTGCCCTGAAGGTTTCTTTAGAAAGGGTAATATTGATATCCTTTGTAATAAATATGATATCCCAATGGTTGATGATGTTGATGGATTAATAAAATTCATATTAGATGAAAGCAATTAAAATAATACAAGTTACCACACCAATGTTTGAATATAAAGGTGTTAAGTATTATGTAGAGCAACGTAGATACCCAAATTTTAATAAATTCCAAGATTATATTGATAGGATGATTAGAAAAGGTGCAACTCACCTTTTTATATATAACACTATGAATACATATCCTGATGATAAACCGATTTGTGATTATGGTGAGGGAATGGAACATATTTTTGAAATTTGGATAAGATGTAAATTTGTAGAAATTAAAGTGTTATGAGACAAATTAATATAGGGCAGACATATTCATTGGATTTGGGCAACAAGCACCAGTTGTGGTTAAAGTTATTAAATTTATTGATGATAAAACTGTATTATGTAAATACTTGTATTTCTTGGGAAGGAAGAACTGAGGAATTATCGTTAGAATTCTTTAAATAATTATGTGTTTCGGATGTGCCCATAGAAGTGATTTAGAAAGTGGTAAAATACCACCCAATACTACTTTTGAGGAATATATGGAAAAGTATTTTTGGATTAAATTACCTGAAGGTAAAACAATTGAAAATATTTTAGATGATTGGATTAAAGAAAAAACTCAATGGGCCACTTACATGGTTGAATGTTCAGATGGAACAATATACACAGGAATCTCTAACAACGTTTCTAAGCGCATTTCAGACCATAATGATGGCAAAGGAGCTAAATATACTAGAAGTCGCTTACCAGTGGTCTTAAAATGGACTCAGAGTTGTAAGGATAGGTCTATGGCAAGTAAATTAGAATATAAAATAAAGAAATTAAGTAGAAAGCAAAAATTAAAATTAATTAAAGATGGATAAAGCAATTATTAAACATTTAAAATCTCAAGGTTATAATGAACTTCAGATTAAGGAATATGAAAAAAAAAATAAAGATTAGTGATGCTTTTAGAGAGCAATATAGAATAGACCATATGTGTTGCCCAAAATGTGGTGCAGTAGGTCATATGTCAACATTAATGGGATATACTTTGAATGTAAATGATTTAGAGTCTTATAAAGATTTAAATGATTGTACATGTAGTGAGTGTTATGATAAACATAAAACTCATGATAGAGTAGTTAAAAAATAATTAAATATGAAAAATAATTAAATATGAAAAATGATAATAATGACTTTAAGCTTATGTCAGGTACAACCCTTTCATTGGCACCTTACCCCGCACAATATAAAGTTAATGCGGATAATATTAAAACGATTGATGATGTTAAATTGATTTTAAAATATCTTAATTTACATTTTAGTCCACCAACAAAAGAAGATTACGAAGAAATTAAACATTTATTAATACTTAATTAATAAAAATTTTGTATTCATCGATAAAAGTTGTATATTTACAGATTAAAAGTAAAAAATATCGATGAGTAGAGAAGAAGAAATTTTAAAAGATAAAAAAATTACCTCATTTTCAGGAATAGAGCGTGATATAAATAAATCAACACATAAACATACTAATGCTTGGGGTCTAGTTTTTATCCCTTTAATTATTCTTATTTCTCTTTTATATTTAATATTTAGTTAAGGTCTAGTAGTAGTCCTCCAAATCTTAGTGTAATTCCACCCAGTATGCTCATGAATTATCTCATAATAATCTCCACACATTTTTTTATTAGCAGTACCCATAAATAATAAATTTTTAATCTTATTACTTTGGGCTGCATCCATAAGTGCGTGGTGTAACCTTTGTCCATCCTTCTTACATTTACAAATAACCATATCAAATTGGTCTTCAGCGTGAATCAGTAATTTATTATTAACCACAACGACTTGTTTGGTTTTTTTACTATCGTCCATACCTCTAACTAATAGTACAATTATATCTCTAATAGTTTTTCTATCGGTACTATTATTATATCCCCAAACCCAGAACGTTTCCTCAATCTTATAAGATGAATCGTGTAATACGGTCCAAATACCAAATATAGGTTTTTCATATACCAATTTACCAAGCTTGTTCCTCACAAGTCTTGGTTTATCAGTTTCTTCATAGTCTTTTACAACATAAATTTTATATTCAGCTGGAATAATACCGTTATTGTTAATAAACTTCTTTTCAAAGAAAACTTCATTCTCCATTTTCAACTTATTAAAATTAGCATATGAGGTACCTTCCGTTTTACAACGATGTAGCGTTTTCTTATATTCTCCGTTTCTTGTTAGTATTACTCTATAAAGCATATATAATAAATATTATTAATACAAATATACAAAAAATTTGCTATAAATAAAAATTATTAGTATATTTGCAGTAAATACAAAATTCATGAGTAAAGATTTATATAAAATATTAGGTGTTAATAAAAACGCTAATGATACTGCAATTAAAAAAGCTTATCGTAAATTAGCTATGAAATATCATCCAGATAAAAATCCTGATGATAAAGAAGCTGAAACTAAGTTTAAGGATATTGCTGAAGCTTATGAAATTCTTAGTGATTCTACTAAAAAATCACAATATGACTCTATGGGTTATGATTCATTTAGTCAAGGGGGTGGTAGAAGACAACAAGGATTTGATTTCCAAGATATTGAACATATATTTGGTCAAATTCGTAAAGAGCAAGAAGCGCAAAGAGCAAAAAGTCAATATTCAAAAGTTCATAAACTATCTCTTACAGTAGAAGAAGTTTATCATGGTGTTAATAAGACATTTAAATACGATAGGTATGATAAATGTCAAACATGTAATGCTAGGGGTGGTGAAGATGTTAAAAGATGTGACACATGTAACGGTAGTGGAATAAGAAGAAAAATTCAACAAACCCAACATGGAACATTTCCACAAAATTTTAGTTGTGAACCATGTAAAGGTAGAGGTTTCACGATGAGTAAAACATGTAATACTTGTGGTGGTAATGGAATAGTTATTAGGAGTAATGAAGAAAGTCTTGATATACCTCATAGCATTCAACATGGGCAACAAATCATGTTGGTGGGTGGTGGCTCATTTTATAAATATGGTTTAAAAGAAATGTACGGAGATTTAATCATTGTTATTGAAGTTAAAGAAGATAAATTTAAAATATTACCTAATAATGGACTATTATCTAAAATCAAAGTAGATTACCCAACATTAATATTGGGTGGGTCAATTGAATTCATAACGATAGACGGTACCAAACTTAATATCAATATAAAAGAAATGACTGAGGTTGGTCGTAAATTAAAAATTACTGGTAAAGGATTAAAAAAACCTAACTTTAATAATGTTAGGGGTGACCAAATCCTTGAAGTGGAATTAGATATGCCATCTTCGGTTACTGATGAAGAGAAAGAATTATTAGAAAATTTAAAAAAAGTTGTACAATAACTTGTTTCTTAAACTAAAAAATAGTTTATTTGTGCTATAATAATTAAAAAATAAAAAATATAATAATATGGCAAAATGGACAAATCCTGATGATGAAACACAAGAAATCATCACAGGAGTTTTAGTAGGTAATGGATTAGATAACTACATCAATACCAAAATCATCGTTAACGATGACCAAACATCACTGTTTCAAATTAAGAAAGAAACACCAGCAAGTAAATTTGCTTATGGTTATGATTTAAAAATCATTGTTAACGAATCAATATTTGATAGGTTACCACAAGACCAAAAATTATTAGCAATTAATGAAGCTTTATCTGGAACTCATTATGATTTAGAAAATGATAAATTGGTTGTTAGCGCACCTGATAAAGTCTTTAAATCATTTATTGAAAGACATGGTTGGGAAAAATATGAAGTGTTGGTTGAATCAATTAAATCTTTATATGACGCAAAGAAAAACGAAGCTAACTTAGAAGGTGAATAATATGAATTTAGGAAAAGATTTTCAACTATTTGCAAAAGATAAAATGGGTGTCTCTGATACCCAATTAAATACATACGGGGAGATACAAAATAAGGTATATGATTCAATGACACCATACATCTTAGAAGAAAGAGAAATGAGGGTAACTCAAATGGATATCTTCTCAAGATTGATGAGAGAAAGAATCTTATGGGTATCAGGACCAGTTAATCAATATATGAGTGATGTGGTTAAAGCACAATTATTATACTTAGAAAGTGTTAGTGAAGAAGATATTACAATGTATATTGATTCACCTGGTGGGTCCGTTATAAACGGTTTATCAATGATTAATACTATGAGTCTATGTAAACCAGATATCAAAACCGTTAATAATGGTATGTGTGCGTCAATGGGTTCGCTATTATTAGGTGCTGGTGAAAAGGGTAAACGCTTTATGTTACCTGACGCAATGGTAATGTTACACCAAGTATCAAGCGGTATGGAAGGTAATGTTCAAGATTTAAGAATTTCTTTAAGGTTATCTGAAAAATTTAATGATAGGTTGTTTAATTTATTAGGTGGTTTTTGTGGTAAAGACCCTAAAGAAGTAATGAAAGATTCGACTAGGGATTTATGGTTAGATGCGAAAGAAGCATTAGAGTATGGTATCATTGATGAAATAATCGGTGCGTAATGAAAAAAATCATTACAGACCCCTTTTTAGGTGAAATTGAAATAACAAAACTTAGTTCCGATACTTTAAGTGCAGTTGGAGAAAATAGGGTTGATACGGTTTATACGGATAAAAGGGGTAACTGTTGGATTGAGACTTATACAACTTGGGGTGACGCTATAAAACCCACACCTATTATGTACATTAGAAAAGAGTTATTACATAAAATAATTAAAGTTTTTAAAGATAAATGAAAATAGATAGGTACCAAATACCCACAATAGAATTATATTTAAATGGTGAATTCGTTGATAAAATTTTTAACGAAGTAGAACTTGTAAGGGTTCAGATTAACATCACTAAAGATAGATTAGATGGTTATACCATTAAATTTGGTGATGAATTCATTTCAATTGATAGTAATACTGGGAGTCTTAGTAATTGGCCAAGAGGTATGTATGATGAATGGCAATTTGGTGTCGCAGAATTATTTAAATTAAGAAGAATAAATAATGAAAAAAACTTATAGTAGTGATAAAGTAGAATTTTTTATTATTGGTAGGAAAGTGATTTTAATAAAAAAATATATATTTAAAAGTATATAATGTTCTTTAACATATGGGGGTGACTGGTTTTGACTGGGGATTGACTGATAAATAATGCATGTAGTGTTAGATTGGAAACACTTAAATCATACTATCAAAATTTTAATTGACGATATTTTAAATATTGAAGAAAATTTCTTTGCAACTGCTAAGGTAGGTGCTGGAGAGGTAGCTGTAGCCTAATTACAGTAAATGGTGGTAATCCACCAAGAACCTGATTCTTAAACAGCAAAATAAGACGAGATGTATTTAGCGTTAGAATACAAAACTTTTAGAAGGGATTAGAAACCTTATCTCGTTTGGATGAAGCGTTATTTATACCTAAACATGTAGAGTTGCTTTGACGCACCTTTAGGACGAGGGTTCGATTCCCTCCACTTCCACAAGTATTATTGAGAGTAGTGTTACTAACTAAAAAGTATGACTCCAAAATACAAAAGCCACTTAAAAGTGGCTTTTATTATTTAAAGCATATTTATGTAGAAACATCTAACTATGAAAGAATTTTTTAAAGCATTCTATATAGAAGTAAAACACATGTTAAGTTCAGAAGATAGTAATAAATTCTCAAGTAAGAGGGTTATTACCTTCATGTCTTTTATGTTTGTGTCATTAGCATTTTTAGCTGATACAATATTTGATATTAAAGTTGATAAAAATATGTTCGATGGAATGATACAAATTGTATGGGCTGGATTAGGTGTTACCGTTGGTGAACACTTATTAAAGAAAAAACATGATAATACAAGGGTAGAAACAACTACCACAGTTGAAATTAACCCTAATGATGGTTGTGAAGTCAACGATGAAGAGGGTGAAGAAAGTGAATATGGTGACTTTTAATTTTTAGGTTTAAAAGTTGTTACAGTCACTGAGGTCTTATTACTTTCGTTATTAGTTGTTTTTGGGCCAACTTTAGGTCTCACTACTGTTTTGTTTTTACATCCGCACATAATAATTGTATTTATTAATAAATATAATATTTTTTATAAAATAATCAATAATTTTTAGTATATTTGTATTATGTTTAAAACTAAGTTTATATTATTAGATACTAACTGGAAAGAAATTTATTCTTATAAGTCCAGAACTAAACCTATTGAAGGTGAGTATATTTATATAGGTGAGCATAAAATATATTATAAGGTAATTCGGGTAGCTCATTCAATCGACAAACCAAGACAAATAATTTTAGTTGTAGAAATAGTTAAAAATTTTTCATAAAAATGTTTACATTCAGAAATAATTTCTTATAATAGTATTGTAGGATATCAATTTTAAATTCTGTTCGTAAATTGATGATGTTTTGAAAGGTGTGGTTAATTAACCACACTTTTTTGTTTTATAAACTATTTATATTAAATGAATGTTAATGTTAAAACTTAGTAAAATATTAGAAAGTGTTTTAAGTGAAATAGATTGGGAAAATAATTTTTCAGATACTAACTCTACTTGTGTGTCCCCTGAACAGTTAGCGGCTGACATGAATAAAGAGTTAGATAGGTTAAACATTAAATCTAAAGATAGAGATAGACGTGGAACTAAAGATGTTATTTACACTAGAGGTCAAATAGAAAAAAACTTAACGCCTGAAGGTGATTTGGATGTTGAAAAATTCAAAAAATTAATTACAACACGACCTAAAGTAATCTTCGACCAGAACCCTAAAATGGAAAAAACTGATGATGGTGGTGAACAATTAACTGTTAATACGGGTCTACCAGCAATCAAAGGAATTATATACGATAAAGAAAATGGTAAGTTTTACCATATCAATACTTGCCCTGGTGCGGGTGCTTGTCAAATCATATGTTATGCTAGAAAAGGTTTCTACGGAATGAACGATGGTAAGGTTTTAAAATTAATAAGAAGACTTAATTTATTAATGAATGAGCCAGACGAATACTATAATATGATTATGGATGAATTGGAACCATTGGCCTTCAAATTAAAAAGACAAGGTAGAAGGTCTGGTAAAGTACCTACATTAGTAATGAGATGGAATGATGCTGGGGATTTCTTCAGTCAAAAATACTTCGATATTGCATTAAGAGTTACTAAAGATTTACTTAAAGCTGGTTTTGATGTTAAATCATACGCTTATACCAAACAAGCAAAGTTTGTTAACTTAGCCACCAATGACTTTATTATGAACTTCTCAAAAGGTTCAGCACCTAAAGAATTAAAACAAGTTGATTTAGAAAAGAATAAGTATTCAGATATCCTACCTAAAAAATTATTCAAAGATTTATTTGTGATGAAAGGCCCGCACTACGTTAAGAATGAAAAGGGGCAACCTACATTCGTTGATGGTGGTAGAGAAGAACTTAGAAAAAGAGTAGCGCAAGGTTATAACTTAGATATTAATAGAGTTAAATATCATGATGAATTACCACATCCTGAAGGTAAGCCGTTACAATATGATGTAATCGTGTTACCAACTGGTGATACAGATTTAAGTGCACAACGTAAAGATGTACATAAAACATTTTTAGCAATACATTAATTATGAGAAGTAAAGATAAGAAAAAACACATGAAAAAAGTTAATCTTTTATTTGAAGAAAGATATAATCAAGAGTCAATTGAGGAAATCTCACCTGAAATGAAGCAAAGAGCAATTTCTCAAATGAAAGATAGGGGTCAAGATAATAGGGCTGATAAATGGACACAACATTTTGGAACTAAAGACTTAGAAAAATTTAAAGATAAACCGTTTACCACTAGAAATGGTAGTAAATTGTTAATTTATGGGTTTAGTGTCCAAGGAAATGAATTACACGTTAATTATGGTAGTCCAAGAAGTCAAGAATTTAATAGAAGTCAAGGCACATTTGTTTATGATAGTGAATCTGATTCATACGGAAATATTGGAACCATTAATCGACAATTAGCTAGGATATTATCACTAATCGCTATGACAACAAATCCAGAAACTAAGTATAAAAATGGTACTGGAGATTTTCAAATAATAGGATATTAATTATGAGTAAAAAATTACACCCTAAATTTAAAAATATGACTGAAGAGCAAATTAAAGAATGGGAAGAAAAAATGCAAGATTTCAATACCGATAACTCTAAGAAACACATAACTGATGCAATTAATAAAGGTCGTGGATGGATTTTTTAAAAATAAGTTAAAAAAAACTTGTGAGTTAAGTATATTAATTATATATTTGTATCAGAAATAAGGAATTATAGCTCAGATGTGTAGAGCAGTGGATTCTAACCCCACAGGTCACGAGTTCGAGTCTCGTTAATTCCTCTAAAATTTATCTCATAAGAGAGGTGCAAGTTGGTAGGTTGCTAAACCCTGACGCTACCAACCGTTATTAGTCACTCGCAAAGTGATTTCAACTCAAGAGTAAAGGGATATGAGAGTTGGTGAGAAAAATTTTTTTAAAAAAAGATTAAAAAAACTTGTACATTTAAATATTTATTACTATATTTGTACTATAAATTAAAATTATGAAAGATACTTAGATTAACAATCAAAAATTAAGAGTAATCTCAAGAAGAGATTTACCCTATCCTTACCAAGCAGTCCAAGCTGGACATGCGGGTATTCAATTTCAACATGAACACCCAGAATTAGCAAAGATTTGGCACACCAAATCAAATTACCTTATATTCCTATCTACGGAAAATGAAGATGACTTAAAAAAATTCATCAATAAGGCTAATTCAAACAACATCAAAATATCAATATTTAGGGAACCTGACATTAACAATGAGATTACTGCTGTAGCAATCGAACCTTGTGAATGGTCTAGGAAACACACTAGTGGATTTCCATTATTAGGGAAGGAGGTATCTTATGTCTAAGAAAGATACAATAGTATTCCACTTCAATAAAGGTCATTTAAAAGACCCTACGATTCCTATGTGGGTAATCAAACATAAGGGTAAGACCCATTATGTTAACCATTTAGATGTAAGTGAAGGTGTAGGTTTCTCTACTAAAGAGACACCAGATAATCCTCACACAAAAGGAAGTATGAAATTTAAAGGAAGTTTAACCTTATATGAAAAAGAAAATAAACAAATGGCTTTAATTGAATAAAGTCATATGGTGCGGTGGTCCGAGTGGCTAGGTCCTAGACTGTGAAAGGTCTAGAGTGAATTAAGATGAAATATACACCAATATGATTTAAAGTTCACGTTAGGGAGTTTCGAATACTCCCCGCACCTCAAAAAGTCTAATTAGCTCAGTTGGTAGAGCGGAGAACTCTAAATTCTTTGGTCATCGGTTCGAACCCGATATTAGACACTTTAAATAAGGTAAAACTCGCCATGTGAATGTGTGTAAGCATCGTGCTCAAGTTATGCAAGGCTAAGCTTATATAGGTCAGATAAAGTACACACCCTTATTTTTTTAATTAAATAAATGTATTATGAAAAAAACTTAGATTAGGATTAGACATCCACCGTGACGTTCCATTTTAGACGTAACCCAGTTATGGTTAAATAGCAAAATAATAATAAACTTAAAAATATATAAAATGGAAGTACAAGATTCAATTAGAATGCAGTTCACTGAAACTGATTTAAATAATAACTATTACGAAGCGATTAAAACAATCACCGATATAGTTGACAATAAAGATTTCGATATTAAAATAGATGGTATTGAAACAGAACTTATTTATCTAAAACCAGACTTTAGTAATCTATCACAAAATGCTAGAAAGAATATAGCTAAAAGATTACACTATGTCGATAAGAAGAAAAGTCGTAAAGCAATTAACACTTTATTCTTAGTAATGCAAAGATTAGGTGTTATTGGTAGTAAAGTCTATGTAACGTTAGGTAAAAAAGAATTGGATATTCAGAAGAAACGTAAGATTTGGAATATCATGAAAAATAAGGCCCAACAAGCCTTAGATGAGTATAAAGAAGAAAAAGGAAGTTTTTACAAGAAAAAACTTGTTTAATTGAAATATCTTTAGTATATTTGTATCAGAAATTATTATCTTTGTAATAACAAGGATAAATAAAAAAAGGTTAGACCAGTTTGAATGCCTGTAAGACCTCTTTTTAAATGGCTATAGCAAGAGACCTAACGGTTAATCTAAGACTGATTAATCTTGCGTGTGTGTTCAAAAGCACAATAGCCACAAATTAGTGAGAGGGTTTGAGTTCCTCGTTCAATAGTGCTCATGTGATGAAATATAGACATGCTACATTAAATTGTAGTGCCGCAAGGTGTGGAGAGTGAGAGTCTCTTCGGTGAGAAGTAGGTATTGACACTAATTAAAATTTTGAAAAGTACAAAATAGGAAGTTTTTATAGACTGAAGTTACGAATAACTAAAATCTAAAAACAAATATTATGAAAACTTTTAAAAATTTTGAAGAAGCTCTTGCTTGGCAAAGAGAAAATTACAGCTATGCTGATGTTAACGTACCTCTGGCAACAGGAGTAATAAACATTGATAGAGTCCAATTCCCTCTGGGAGATGTATTCTGGATAATCATAGCTGATGGTTATTATCTTGATGACTATGAAGAAGGTGTGACGCAATACGGTTTTACTACCTCTGGTAAGTGGGCCGCTGTTTCGGGAGGACATTGTTCATGTTATGGATGGGAAGAGATGAGAGATGATGATATAACGTATTACGATTCGCTTGAGGTTCTGCTGAAAGCTGATTCTTATGCAGAAGTTATTATCGAACACAAAGATATGATAAAAAAGGTTCTGCCTTTCTTGGAAATCTAAAGGGAAAAGAGGATAAATTAAGTTTTATCCTCTTTTTTTGTTTAATTAAAATAAATTTCGTATATTTGCACCATACTTATATGTATGATAGATAAATTACTTAGAAAAGCTTTATTGAGGGAAAGTCTTGAAAAAGAGATTGTTGTATTTCATGGTACTTTAACTAAATTTGCTAACCCAATAAAAAATAATGGGTTGGTTGCTAAAAGTTATTATGATGCGAATTGGTACATGGTTTCAACAGACTTAGAAAGTGCTTTATTTCACGCAACACCAAATGAAGGTGAGAGTGCGTATATATTTGAATTTAAAGTTCCTGTAACAAACGAAAAGTGGGAAGGTTATCCATATTTCTGGCCACCATATATTAGAGAAAATGGTCATAAATGGTTTGCTTTAAAACAAGGTTTAGATAATAAATTTATTTCTAATTTACATGAAGTGAGTTATGATAAATATTTAGAACAAAAAAACAAAGGTTTTTAATATGATAAGAAGAGAAACATTTATATGTGATTGCCATTCATTAGAACATCAGTTTAGTATTTGGTATGGTGAAGACGATAATCAAATATTTTTTGAAACACATTTAATTAATAGTGGTAATTGGTATCAAAGATTTTGGGGTAGATTAAAATATCTACTCGGTCATACGTCTAGATTTGGTGCATGGGATGAAATGATATTAAATAATGATGACGTTCCAAGATTAAAAAACGTCTTAGATAAAATAGAACAAATAGAAATTAATAACGTTGCCGATAGAGGTAGGGACTAATGAGAATTAAAAAGAAAGATATTATATTTGAAGAAAGAGTTAAATCAAGAATGGATATTCCTAAAGAAATTCAAAACCTTTACGATTTATTTCGTAAAAACGGTTCTGAGCTTTATGTTGTTGGTGGTGCTGTTCGTGATACTCTTTTGGATAAACCTATTAAAGATTATGATTTGGCAACCGATTTACCAGCTCCGAAAGTGGCTAAACTATTAGACGATAACGGTATTAAAAATATTGGCACTGGTGCTGCTTTTGGTGTTATCAATGCTTTTATAGGTGATGAAGAATATGAGATTGCTACTTTCAGAGAGGATTCAAAAGAGGGTGATGGTAGAAGACCAGATTCAGTTACATTTACTGATATTGAAACTGACGTAAAGAGACGTGATTTAACAATCAACGCTTTATTCTATGATATTGGGACTAAAGAGATTGTCGATTTAGTCGGTGGTATTGATGATATCAAGAATGGTGTTGTAAGGACCGTTGGTGAACCTAAAGAAAGATTCGGTGAGGATAGATTAAGAATTCTTAGAGCGATTAGATTTGCTGCTAGAGTTGGCTCTAAACTTGACCATTCAATTGATAAACAATTAAAAGCTGATAGTTCATTAGAAGGAATTTCTTCGGAAAGAATTAGAGATGAATTCATAAAAGGAATTAAATCAGCGAAGTCTATAAAGTTATTTTTAAGTCTATTAGATAGATACGGATTATTTGATTGGGTATTTAAAGGGTTATCACCTATCAATAAGAATTTTCCAGAGTCTAGTGATGAAATATTAGTTATAGCAACCTTATTAGGTGGTGTGCCTTACGATAAAATTACTAAAGGTCTTAATAA
>Ga0208643_1001051_pt1 | contig 16343 bp, 26 predicted proteins | sample VirMetDEL_Nov_12_FD_184516 | JGI IMG/M metagenome (GOLD analysis project Ga0208643, IMG submission 184516) | Aqueous microbial communities from the Delaware River and Bay under freshwater to marine salinity gradient to study organic matter... | ecosystem: Environmental > Aquatic > Marine >... | reverse complement strand
ATGACAAAGGTGTACTTACACCACATAAAGGAAAAGAAGAGATTCTAGAGCCTCTAAATAAGGATATAGAGGATTTCTTGGCTAAAGAAGATGAGTTTAGTTTAATTAAGGATAAAATTAAAGTTGAGGATATAAAGCATCTCATATTAAAGCCAAGTTTCTTGATTTTATGGGACAAATATCTTGAGGGATTAGAGGAATATGAATGATAGTACTAAAAATGTAAGGGCATATATTTATGGGTTATTAGATGGTAACATAACTCATGATGGAAGTGGTGTTACAGTTGTTAATAAAGCTACTGATGAAACATCTTATCCTTACATTGTGGTACAGGCAACAGGAATGGTTGATGATTCCTTAAAAGATAGATTTGGAGGTGTGTATGAGGTTCAAGTCCAAGTACACACTAAATTTCCTTTAAATTATGGAGGACAGGATGATTGCGATGATATAGCAAATTCAATTCTGCAAACAATAAGATTAAGGAATGCGACATCTGACTTTGGTGCTGATACTATGTATATGTTTAAACAAACTAATCAAAGGTATTTAGAAGATGATGATGGGCAGTATGAATACTTTACTAAAACCGTAGTTTTTGAAGCAAATGTTTTAAGCGATGCTTAATGGTACATTATTTGTTTTATATATTGATAATGATAAACTTTTACTTTCAAAATCTCATTCTATTGGATTTAGTGGGGATGCGGTTGATGCAAGTTATAAGATACCAAGCGAAAGGATTGTTGGGGATAGTTACTATTGGGAAACTGCAAACTTAAATTGGGAATCAGCTAATTTAAATTGGGATGATGTTACTTTTTCTACTCAAGTAAGTGGTTGGAAAGAGTTTATGATGGGTTATAAGTCGGGCAGTTTTTCTGTTGAAGGCTTACTTACTTTTGATAGAAGTACTCAATTTTGGAACACAACAGATTATTTTTGGGAATTATTTAATGTAGATTGGGAGGATGGTGCTATAGAACCAAATCCATCAGCTACCTTGGATGAGTTATTAATAACAAGAGAAAAGGTTAGATTTGATATAATAAGCAATTCAAACTATACTCTTTTTAGTGGTATGTGTAGGGTAAATAATTATTCATTAAACGCTAATAACGAGGGTGCTATGTTTTATAATGCTGATTTTACTATCACAGGAGTATCATCATAATATTTTATGTATTTTTTATTTATCTTTGAGTAAAATATTAAAAAATGGCTGCAATTAACGGAACAGAATTAACATTATATATCCCCTCGGTAAAAGTAGGAGGAACAACACCCACATGGATAGCAATAGGATTATCTAAATCTGCTAGTATTTCATTAGCTGCTGAAATGGGTGATGTATCAACTAAAGATTCTAGTGGGTGGAGTGAATCACTTTCTTTAATGAAATCTTGGACAGTAGATTTTGAAGCATTGGTTGACTTAGATGTAACATCAGCGGATCCAAATACTGCTATAAACATTCTACCTTTATGGGATTACTTTAAAAACGGAGATAAGCTAAAAATTGCTTGGGGCAAAGGTGGTTCTTATTGGTATGGTGATGCTTTTATTACTTCTTTAGAGGAAAGTGCTGAAGCAGAGCAGCCTGTTAGTTTTAGTGGTTCATTACAGGGAACAAGTGTATTGGCTCTTGGATCAACTACTCCTCCAACATATCCAACGTAATTAAATAACTAATTAATTAATTTTTATGGCAACAAACAAACACAGAGGTACTTGTATCATTAATCTTGATGGTAAGAAAAGAGGATTAATATTTAACATGAATACTTATGCAATTTTTTGTGAAGGTATGGATATTGATATTAGCCAAATAGGAGATGTGTTAACCGGCAGACAACAAGAAAAAGCGTTTTGTTGGTTGCTTTATTCGGCATCTATTGCCTACGATGAAAAGCATAATAATAATATAGATTATGATATACATGATTTTTACGATTGGATTATAGATATAAGTCCTAAAGATGCTGAATTAGCTACAAATACAATGTTTGCATCTAGATCATTGAAAAATGATTCTAATAATGGTGTTTCAAGGAATGTTGTTGAGGCAACTGATGAAAATACTTTAAAAAAAAATTAACAACTTTTGAAGATATTCTAGATCAAGCAATAGGAACTTTGGGTATAATGCCCGAAGTTTTTTGGTTATTGACTTGGGCAGATTTTATTAGGTTGTTAGAATCCCATGTATATCTACAAAATCAAGATTGGGATAGAATAAGGTACCAATCCACAATGGTAGCTAATTGCTCTATGGGCAGAAAGAAGGTAATTAAGCCAAAGGATTTATTTCAATTACCTCACGATAAAGAAAATAAGAAAAAAGTTGAGTTTCCCTCCCAAAAAGAGATAGATAATGTCCTAGGAAAAGCGGTAGAATTACCTATTTAATATTAATTAAATTTGTATTATGGCTGATGAACAAAGGTTAATAATAAAAACCATAGCAGACACTAAAGGGTTTACTAATGGTTTAAATAGAATGCAATCGAGTTTAAAAAAACTCAGTGGTGTTTTTAGTGCAGTAGGTGGTGCATATGCTGCTTCAAGAATATTCAACATTGCTAAAGATTTAGTTAATACTGCTGCTGAATTAGAAACAGTAAATAGAAGTTTTGAAAGAACTTTTAGTGATTTAGCGGGAAGCGTTGAAGATAATTTAAATCAAGTAGCTGATCAAATAGGTAGATCTACTACTAGCTTAAAAAAAGGTGCAATATCTTTTAATGCGTTTTTTAAAGGTTTAGGTTTTGCCTCAAAAGAGGCTGCTAATCTTTCCGTAAGTATGCAATTATTGTCTTTAGATTTGGCAAGTTTTTTTGGTATACAAGATACAAATGCACAAAAAAGATTTATTGCAGCATTAGCGGGTTCTCCCGAAGTACTTGATCAGTACGGTATAAACTTAAAGCAAACTGCTCTTCAACAGGAATTGTACAACATGGGTTTAAAAACCACAGTACAAAATACTAATGAAGTAATTAAAACTCAAGCTAGATTAAATGTAATACAGAGAGCCATGACTAGTGCGGGTATTATAGGTGATGCACAAAGAGCAGTATTTACATATGCGGGGCAAATAAAGTCATTAGAGGGTAATTTTTTAAAACTTAAAGAAAACATAGGTGGAGCATTAAAACCTCTTGCTAGTTTTATTGTATCAATTGCAGATACTGTCATAAGTGATGGTAATGATGATATTCAAGATTTAGTTGATGGTGTTACACGTTTAAGAAAAATTCTTGGTACTGATGATGAATTAAAATTTATTAGAGCAATAGCTGACAATAGAGATGAAATACTAGGTTTAAGTAAAGAATATTTAAAAAACTTAGAAAAACAACCCGAACATCAAAGAGTATTAAATGCATTAGGTAGAGAGGAATATGAAAATTATCGTGCAATACTTGATTTATTTAAAACTATTCAAACGGTTGGTGTTACTAATGCGGATACGGCAAAATTACAAGTTTATTTATCTAATCAATTAAAAGCAATTAATGAAAAGATAGGAGATCAAGAAAAAGAGCAAAAAACTATACTTGAAACTATAACCAAAGAGTCAGAAAAAAGAATAGAATCACTTCATGATGAACTAAAGTTTAAGAAAGATTTAGAAGCTATTGATAAATTAAAGTATCGTGATTTACTTGATCAAGAAAAACTTCATAGTGGCATTACCAATGAAATGGCAATGCAATACAGAAACGGTATAATAACCGAAGAAGTATATAAAAGGCAAGAAAAAATATTAGCTAGAATACAAGCAGCACTTGCTAGAAAAACAGCCTCCAAAGAAGCACCAACTTTAATGAAAAAAGGAGGTGATGAATTATTAGAGGTAGAAGAAATAAAACTTGATGAGTTAATACCAAAAGAAATTTCAGAAGGAAAAGAAAGAATATTTAATTGGGAAAGTGTTTTTGATAATACAGGATTTTTAGAGCAATTAACAATATTTGAAGAAACACTTAAAGGTTCAATAGAAGTTTTTGATCGTCTTAGGTTTGATTTTGTTAATGGAGTTAAGCAAATGGGTTTAGATTTAGCTGCGGGATTAAGTGGTGGTTTTGCGAGTGCAGTAAGCGAAACTCTTAATGGTAACAAAAAGTTTGTTGATGCCCTTAGAATTGCAACAAAACGAACATTAATAGCACAATCCGCTGATTTAGCTGCCCAAGCAATGTATTATGGTATTCTTGGAACTGCTTTACTTATAGCCGGTACATTTGCAGCCAAGCCTAAGTTAGCAGCAGAGGGAGTGGGTTATCTCAAGGCTGCTGCGGTTATGGGAGGAGGTGCTGCAATTTTAGGTGCTACAGGAAAATCAATTAAAGGAGAAGCGGGACTTGGTGTAAATGGGACAGGAGGAAATGGAAATGATGGAATTGGATCAAAAGGAGGAACTTTTACAGATTTCATGAATGCAATACAAGGAGAACAAGTATTTAGGTTAGCCGGTAATGATTTAGTTACGGCAATAAATAGAAATAATACATTTCAAGGATCTATAGGAGGATAAATTATGAGTTATTATCAAAAAAAATACATATTAGAGTTTGATGACATTATTGAAAACGAATTTAATCAATACAAACTTGAAATATTTAAAAAATATCCTACAACAACTACTGATAATGTTTATGAAACCGTAACCGCTAGTGAGGCAATTAGTATAGGTGATCCTGTAGTTTATGTTTCATCGGGTGTTGTTGCTAGAGCAAAAGCATCTACTAGTTCTTTAATGCCTCATATTGGTATTGCTAATACAGGAATAAATCAAGGTGCAACAGGGCAAATTTTAATTAGCGGTGTTTTCCCAAATCCTACAAGCGTTAATGAAACATATTATGTTGGTGAAAATGGTGGATATACAACATCTACTGTAGGATTAACAACAATAGATGTTATAGGTTATCAATTTGCTTACAATGTTCTTGTTTTAACGGATGCAGAAGTTACATTAAAAGGAAATGGTAGTCCAATAATACTTAATTATAATTTAGTTAAAGATGATATTTTATCTCCATATAGATCAAGTTATTTAGATATTTCTTTTTACAAAGAAAGTTTATCTGATGATTTTTCTGAGTTATTTATTTCTGAAAATGATTCATTTAAGGTTTATTTATATAAGAATAACAACTTATTTTGGCAAGGTTGGATAGGAACACAATTAATTTCAGAACCATTTGCGTCACCTCCATATGTTATGGTATTAAAAGCATATGATGGGTTGCATTTATTAAAAGATATACCATATTTTGATAGCTTAGATGTATTCCAAGCAACATCTAATTTATATAATGATAGATATGGATATCATAATCTTACAGATGTAATAGAAAAATGTATTTACAACACAGGGGTACTAAATGATGTATATTATTATGTTAACATAACTAATGATTTAAGTTCAAATGCATTATCAACCTTTGTAAATAAAACAAGGGTTCACCATCAAACATTTTTAAATGGTGAATCTAATTCTATGAATATGCAAGATGTTTTGCAAAACATCTTAGAAAGTTTAGGTGTAACAATATATCAAAGAGATGGTAATTGGTGTGTTGTTAGAATATCTGATTTTACTTTAAATACAGGAACTACTAGTAATATAGTTTTAAAAAGAAGTGTTTGGAGAGCAGATGATAATCCAAGTGCAACTAATTATGTATTAACAAATCAATCTTCTATTATGGGTAGACAATATATATCTAGTGAATTAGATTTTTATCAGATTGAAGCTAATACATTAATTACTTTTCAATATCCATTAAAAGAAGTAATTATTAAACAAGATTTTGATCATAACATGGTTACAGATACAACTATTGATTCTGTAAGGGATTTAGGTGCATCTGATCCATCCGGTACTTATTTATTTACTGAATGGGAGGCTAGTGGTGCATCAGAAGCAGTTGTTCTTAGATCAAATGATAATCAAAGTCAAGCTAGGAATTTAAATAAATCATTTATTGAAGTTGATTTAGGTACTAGTGATATGGAATTAAATTTTAATGATGAAGCCTTATATTACCCTGTTAGTCATGATTGCACTATTGATTCATCTACTATTAGTGGACTTAAAGCAGAAGCCAAAATACGTCCATTAGGAAGAAGTCAAGTTAAAGATGAATTAGCAGCAATTATTTTTTCACCAAGATTATCATGGCAAGGAGGAGCAAAAGGTTTTGGTATAGGAGGTGTTACTAGAAGATTTATATTAAAATCTTATTCTCCATCTACTCTTGATCCTCAAGCTACTATTGTTCGTGATTATGAATTAAGTATTGGTACTGCTAATTATGCTCCCGAACTTACTAGATCAAATTTAATAATAACTACATCCAATAACGATAACTATGTTGTTACAATATCAACTACTTCTTATCCTACTTGGTATGTAAGCGGAACACTAAATGGAACAAATACAATAACAAAAGCAGATTTTACAGGAACACCACAAGGTAAAATGACTCCGGCAGAATATACTGTAAGTATTACTACTTCATCAGCTAGTATTGTTTCAATTGAATGGGATATTGAAGGTATTATAAATGGTAGTGGTGGTGGAACAAGCAATTGGGAAGCTAAATGGTTAGGAATACCCGCAATTTCAAATGATGAGACTAAAGACATTGCTGCTAATGTATTTGAAAAAGACTTTAATTCTTCACAAGCAGATTATGCAGCAGCTAGAATAGTAACAAAAAAAATAAATGATTGGATGGATTGTAGTATAACTGCATCAGATGGTTGGGATTCATCAATTAATTCATTAAAGGTTGAAATGTATATTTTTGGAGGTGCAAAATTTCATGATGCTAGTGGCAATTTCTTTCCTTTTCCGTATACAAATACATATGATGTTAGCTATAGTAATATTAAATTGGTTCCAATAGTTACTAACTCAAAGTTTACTCCAAAAAAACAAGAATATATAGTTTCACAAAATAGTAAGTATAGCAGTATTAAAACAAAATCAATTAAAATGGGTTCGGGTTTATTTAATACGGGTTCTAATGTATTAGTTGGATTTGTAGATTCTAGTCCACCCGATGCTCTTAAAAGTTGGACTAATTGGGATGATACTAAACTAAGTGGTTATACTCTGCAACATTTACTAGCTGCCTGTTATATGCAATTATACAGAATTTCTGTTAGAAGAATGGATGCAGTTCATCATGGTAATTATAAGTATGGTGATAGATTAATTTTAAAGGTTAATGGCTCTACAGAAACATTGAATGGAAGTCAAGGTAAATTTTTCCCCATGAATGTTACAATGAATTTAAAAATGGGGAATATAAGTTTTAGTGGCGATGACTTACTTGATAACACAAGCAGTAGTTGGGTTTCTACTTTGACTAAAAAAATAAAATGGATTGGTAATAATGGTATTACTGAAACAGAAACTTTAACCTAAAATACTTGCAATTGTAAATATTAGTTTATACAATTGTGCAGTTAAACATTTTTTTTTAATTTTTAAACAAACATATATGGCAAAAAGTGATCCATTAAAGGATTTATGTGAAAAGTATAATTTGCATAATGATGACACCTTTAAATCTCCTCAAGGTTGGACTATAATTAAACGTAGAGGAATTGATAAGATTCAAGCAATTGCTAATATTGACATCAATTATGATATAGTAGAATATACTCCGGCTGAATCAGCAGCAATAAAAGCTACTTCTAAATGGAATAGTAGAATACTTACCACTTTTGGTGAATCTAACACTAAAAACTGTAGACAAAGCTATGTTTTAGCTATGGCTGAAAAAAGAGCCATGTCTAGAATAGTTTTAAAGCTGACAGGATTTTATGAATTGGGTGTAATGTCAGAGGATGAGTCTGAGGATTTTAAAGAGGATAAATCTAAGGATTTGAATAGTAACAATAATACTACAGACAGTAATAGTAATTACAATGAACTTCCAAAGGATAGATTTGATAAAGCAATAAAAAACTATCAAAACAATCCGGATGGAGTAATAAAAGAGTTGAAAAAATGGAAATTATCTGATGATCAACTTAAAACGTTAAGATTAAACAATGTAAAATTATAATTATGAGTGAACTATATTTAGTAAAATTAAATTTAGAGGCTTTAGAAGCCTTAAAAGATAAAGCATGGAAAGGTAAAAACCTTGATGTTGCAATTTGGGTTAACAATGATGTTGATCATTCCGATGATAATGAAAATTGGAAAGCAATTTCTATTTCTCATGGTAATAAGAAGAAAGGTGAGAATGTTGTATATGTCGGTAATGGCAAAAAGTATGTAAATGCTGATAACCCTCCATTTTAATGTTTAAAATAAAGAAGGTTATACCGGATTTATCAAACGAATTATACCATTCAGTAGGAGCGGGGATTATATCCTCCTCCTTCTTGAAAGGTGTATATAAACATAGCGTAAAAAAAGCTAAGATACCTTTGGAGCCAAATGATGCTTTAACGTTTGGTTCTCAATTCCATGACATATGTGAATTAGGTAGTAAAAAGTTTCAGAGCAAATACTCTGTTATTCCCGAAGAGAATAGTAATAAAAGAACTAAGGCTTATAAAGATTTTATAAAGGACAACAAGAATGCCATTACAAAGGCTGATAATGTTAGAATAAATAAAATGTTTGATAACTTAAATAGTAATGAATTTTATCGAAGCCTAGAGGATAATTATGATGTTCACGCAGAGCATTCATTTTATGCAGAAAGAGATGGTTTAGATTTTAGGATACGTCCGGACAAACATTACTCACATGAAGGTGAAATATTATATGTTTGTGATTTTAAAACTACTTCTGATTGCAGTACTTTTAAATATGATATAAAAAAATATTCATATGATTTACAAGCAGTTTTTTATTCGGATGTTCTTGGCATTAATCCGGCTGATTTTTACTTTATCGCTATTGAAAAAACCTACCCGTACACGTGTCAAGTGTTTGGATTGTCTGAAGAATCAATACGAAGGGGTAGAACCAAAATGGATATAGCTATAGGTAAAATTAAGAGAGGTGAAAAATCTCTTGGGTACGAATTAGTAGAGAGAGTGTAATGATTTTATCAGATTATAAGAAAAAGTTACCAAAAGTAGTTTACATATTTGGTAGCGGTGCTTCAATAGATTATTATCCTAAAAATTATTGGAATAAAAAATTTACAGTTGGAGTAAATATGTCTTATAAGTTTGATAGTCATTTAGATGCTATAGTTGTTTCACATAAAACTCATATAGAAGACATTCAGACTAATTATAGTCATTTAGATTTATTTGTTAGTAGGTACGATTGTACTATGAAATCTAAAGGATTAAATAAAGTTGATGAATCAAGTGCTTACATATATGATAGTTTAGGTGATACAGGACATACAATTATTCCAAGTATGTCTTTAATGGATAAGCCAATAAAAAATACAGTTATTACTTGTGGTGATACAGTATGCAGAGCAATAGGAGTATTTGTATATTTAGGTGTAAAAGAAATAAGATTAGTTGGATGTGATGGAGGTAATGGTTACAAAGGTGACATGAACAGGAAAGGTTATTATAACAATTCAGTTAGTCCATCAGTTACTACCGGACACGCAAACAGATCCATGATTTCTAAAAATCACATGATTAATGGACTAAAAAAACACGCAATAAACATAAAATTTAAAAAACCATGATAATAAATATTATAACAATATATATTAAAGATAATGATTGCTACGGATTTGATTTTATTAAAATAAATCACAAATCATTATTATCAATTCACTACGATTCATTTTATAAAAACATATCTATAGAATTATTCTTTAGAATACTTTTGTGAAGCGTTCTGAGAAGACTAGAAACAATAATTCAATGACAGATGCTGCATTCTTCGGTTGGATTAGATCGTTGCTTAGAATGCGTTATATGAGGGGATGGAAGCCTCATAATGAAGTTGCCAAAGAGAATCGAAGGGCAATTACTTATAAGAGTAGATCAAAGTGGGAATATCAATGTGCTAAATGTGAAAATTGGTTTTTACGAAAAGAAATTGATATTGATCATATAATACCCTGTGGTACATTAAAATCCTTTGATGATTTATCTCAATTTGCTAAAAAATTATTTGTAGAAAAGGATGGTTTACAAGTTTTATGTAAATCATGTCACAAAAACAAAACACATGACAATGAAACTAATTCACCATTATTTTAAACATTATAAGGAAGATAAATTTGTTAACCTAGTTATTAAAGGAAACGAGGTATTTGCAATAAATAAAATAACAAAATGTAAACAAATTTTTATTGATTCAAGTGAAAGCATTAAGATTATTGATGCTAAAGATATGGAAAAAGTTAAAAAATATATTTATGGCAACTAGTATTGAATTTAAAAAAAAATACCTAGCTAAAATAAAAGATATGTTAATATTTGACACATTATTATTTAATAAAAGAGATGATTATGATAGCGTAGAGGAGGCTTATCATATGCTGAGATATGATTACATGAAACACGCTCAAGTTTTCTTACCGGCTAACTACGCTAGGTTTAGATGTATGATTACTTTAGGTGCAAAAAAAATATTAGCCAAAAGAAAAAAATTTAAATACGTTATTAATGATTGATTCATTCTTAGAAAATATTGATCATCTACATGATTTAGTGGTGATTAAAACAAACATACCTAAATCAGTAAAAAAGGATGTTGTGATGCATATTAGATCAATGAAGAAAAACATTGTTGACTTTGTTAAAACCAATTCATTAACTGAAATTGATGGTGTTAATGATGAACAGATTGATTTTTGGGATTGGATAAATAAAGGGAATAATGCTGAGACAACTTTTATAAAAGAATACGATAGAATATTTAAATGGAAAAAGGGATGGGTGCATTCATGGACAGGATATTCTAATGAAGGTAAATCATCTTGGTTATATTTTATAATATTAATAAAACTGTTACAGGATCCGGATGCAAGGGTTGCGGTTTTTTCTCCCGAAAATTATCCTAGGAACAAGTTTGTAAAAGATTGGGTAAAAACAATGTTAGGTAGTGATCCAAAATATTCTACTAAGGCAAAATGCCAAAAAATGATAGAGCAATTTGATGATAGATTATTTTACGTTTACCCATCAAATCATGATATTGAAAGTATTGAGAATCAATTTAAAACATTGATTAAGGTAAATAAAGTGAACATTACCGTTATTGATCCATTTTTGAAGGTAAGTAAGCCTCTTGGTATTAATGATTTACAATACCTAACATCATTTGTAAAAAGACAGGAGGTATTTGCCAAAAGTTTTAATGTTAGTCATCATGTAGTTAATCATCAAGTGACTCCTACAATACTTGAAACAGGAGATTATCCCGAACCGGATATGTATAAACAAAAGGGAGGTGGTAATATTGCTGATGGATCTGATGCAGTATGTTCTGTTTGGCGCCCTTATGCAAAAACTAATGAAGAAGATAATACAGTAGTAGTTAAAACTCAAAAAGTAAAAGATTTCGATGTTTTTAAAAGGGGTTATTTAAGATTAAACTATAATCTTAGCAAAAACAGATATTTCTTAAATGGAATTGATATCTTTGAAGAAGCTATGAAGAATAGCGAGTTCAAGACTGAACTATTTTAATATGAAAACGATAATAACGATACTAGCGTTGTTAAGTGCAGTAGCTGCACCGAACGCAACATTAGAGAATAATTACGATACATATTACTCTATAGAATACGATGATGCACCATCAGTAGATTCCCTCCTCCAAAGTATTATAAAAGTTGAATCAAATGGAGATTCATTGGCGGTAGGTGATAAGCACATGAGTACACCAAGCATAGGTTTACTCCAAATTCGTAGAGTAATGGTAGATGAAATTAACAGGATTCTCAGAAAAAGTAATGATACAAAGCGATATTTTTATTCTGATAGGTGGAGTGCCTCTAAATCAATAGAGATGTATTACATATGGAAGAGTTATCACCACCAAGAATCTAGTAATGAGATTATTGCTAGAAATTGGAATGGAGGAACTTACGGATATAAAAAAACATCAACAGTTAAATATTGGGCAAAGGTTAAATCTAAAATGTATGGGAGTAAGAAAAGCGTTTGAATTGAATATTAATATGTTGGAAGAGATTTTAGATGTATTGAATGATGAATACGAACAGTTAGAATATGTTGATATATCTGATTACAACAATAAAGAAAAGATAATTACACGATTAGTTGAATGTATGTTAAGTTTTAATGAGGACATACATAATGAAATGATAGAAGATGAAATATATAAAATATTAAGCGATGATTAAAGGATATTATCCCCCAAGAGACATTGAAGGTTATTTAGTTGATAACTTATCAGATGTACCAAAAGAATCTGAGTTGATTGATTATAATGAGTTTTATAGGTTGTTTAAAAAGAAAAAAACGCATTATATATATAAAATTAAAAAACCTAAAAGTGCTTTAATGAATTTAATGAGTAAAATTTCTAATTAAAATTTATGAAAAATTGGAAGTTGATTACATATAAACCAAAACTGACAGAAGTAAGATTTAATATAAAAACTATACCTAGACAAAGCACTAAGGGTATAATTATAAAATCAGAAAGTGAGAATTATAATGAAAAAAATATTGCTCATGCATATATTCATCTTAATGGCACCATTGATTTAGGATTAAATCAAGATATGATATCTGTGTATAGTGAGGATTATTTAGTTGTCAAAATACTTGTAAGGCATAAGTATGATTCGGATAAGTTAGATAGTTTGAAAAGCATTACATCAACTACTGATTGGTTGTTAGCCTCTCAGCTTGATGCTTTAGCTTGGTTATGTAGAAAGTGGTTTAATGATTACGGGGTTGATGATATAATTTATGAATGTGGTGAGATGTTTCCAAATAAATTATTAACAAAATATATAGCAAATGAAGGATTTACAAGGTACGTTTAGTCACGACTTAGAATTTGGACATGAGGGTGAAAAGGTTGTATTAGATTATATTAGGACAAAATATGAATGTGCAGTACGTATTCCTAAAAAGTTTTCTGATTACGATATTTGGATTCCGGAAATTCACAAAAGTGTTGAAGTAAAATACGATGCAAAAAGTAATGACACAGGAAATTTTTTTATTGAGTTATACATGAATGGTAAACCATCGGGATTACTTTCTAGTAAAGCAGATTGGTGGGTTTTTTATGATGGGGAGAGATTTTATTGGATTGAATTAGAAAAACTAAAGCAGTTAATAATTCTTTCAGATAGCAATTGGATTTCTGTACAACCAAAAGGTGATAAAGCACCTAAAAAGGCATTTATAATAAAAAAATCATTAATGTCTCAACATTCTATTAAAAGTTTCTTTTGAGGTTTAGAAAAACAGAACTTCATAATATGTTTAGGGCATTTCTTGTCTTATCATCATTTCTTATAACAGTTTTATCAATTATTATATTAATTTATTATGCGATTTTTAGTAATTATTAAATCTCACTATAATGGTGTTAGTTATCATAGATTAACAAAACCATTTGAAAAATTAAAACAAAAAGGATATTTTGTAGATATTATTAAGACATATCACGAAGCTAAGATTGATGCAGATAAATATGATTACTTAGTATTCAACAGGGGATTGGGTTATAATTATCACGATTTAGAAATTATAGAAAAATTTAAGAATAAAGGAATTAAAATAATTATGGATATAGATGATTATTGGATTCTTCCCGATTATCATCCAATTATTTGGAGAAAAGATGTAGACTATGATGAATGGAAAGGTAGTATTTTAGCTAATCTAGCAATGGCTGATTACATTTGGACATCAACAGAATACCTTAAATCTAAAATAGAAAATCTTGTTCCTAATACTCCAATAGTTATAGCTAGAAATGCAATAGATTATGATGATGAATTGCAATGGAGCGAGGCTAAAGGAAAGTCTAGAAATAAAGACAAGGTTGTTATAGGATATGCCGGTAGTACAACTCATTACAAAGATTTGGATCCGCTACAAACTCCTATAAGAAGAATAAACAGTAATAAGTTTCTTAGAAACAATGTTGTGTTTAATTTATTTGGTGCTGACAATAAAACTGATTTTGGAATAAAAGTTTGGAATCATCAAATAAACATCATGACAGTACAGGGTAGGTTTAAAAATTTACAGATTGATAGCGGTAAAAAGGTTAGTAGATATGCATCTTTTTATGATGAGATGGATATATCAATTGCCTCTGTAATTGACAATGAATTTAATAGATGCAAGAGTGAATTAAAGGTGATAGAAGCCGGAGCAAAATATAAACCATTTATTGGGACAGATGTTATTACATACAACAGGACAAATGCTAATATTGATTTATGTAAAAACTCTGATGATTGGGTAGAATCTATGAAAGAATTAATTTTAGACAAAACATTAAGAACAGAATTAGGTAAAGAGTTGGGTGAGTTTGTTCGTGATGAATACATTATTGACAAGGAAAATCAAGCTAGATTAAGTATTTTATGAATTTAGGAGAGTATGCTGAGTCTTTATTTACTACACATTGCATAGATACGGGATACATTGTTTCTAAGCCATTTTCACATTACGCAAGGTATGATTTAATAGTTGATGTAGATAATTTATTACATAGGGTTCAAGTTAAATCTACGGATCATATACGTCCCAAGGACAATCAATGTCAAGTTAAAATTGATTACACAAAAGATGAAGTTGATTGGTTTGCTATTTATTTTAAAAAACTTGATTCTTGGTATGTCCTACCTATTGAAGTAGTTGATAATATTATTCAGTTTTCTGTAAAAAAAGATTACGAATCAAAATATAATGTTTTTAAAAATAATTTTGGATTTGTAAGACATGGTTTTTAGATTTGAATATTATTAATCAAAAACAAATAAACATGGATGAAGATATATTGAAAGAATTGTTTGAAGCTATTAACCCTAACCCAAAACCAAAGACTAAATGATTTGCGTAAATTGTAATAAAACTTTTAATAAAAAAGAAACAGAAAAGGTAATTGGTAGAACTAAAAAATACTGCTCTGTAAAGTGTAGAAACCAAAGTTACAATAGGGTTTACAGGGAACGTAATAAAAATAAAGTTGATGAACCATCATCAAGAAACATCAACAAAATAATTCAAGGTGATTTCAATAAAGCCATTACTGTTGATAATGATTGGTTTTTTTCTACTAAGCTAGAGGATTGGTGTTCATCAAGAGAATCTAAGTCTAGGGCAAAATATAAAAAAATCAAAGATAAAAAGTTAAAAGAAAAAAGAGAAAATGAAGAAAATGAGCAAAATGAAGAATAGTTTGTATGATATGTTATTGCATAATGCATTATCCAAAAAATCTAAAGCTACTTTAACATTAGATTTGATGACAAAAAACCCTGTAGGTATAGGCGATCATTCAACTGATGATTTTTATAATAATGCAATTGATGCTATTAGAAACTTGACAGATGCAAATGATGAGTTGGAAACAATACGTAATTACTTTAATAAATGATTAAGAATTATTTTTTATTGGATAAGAATAAATACGGCAAAGAATTAATAATGTTTTGTAGAACATCTGATGGTGTCTATATATACGATCATGATAAGCTATATAACAAGCACATAAAACATTTATTATCACTACCTTGTTGGAAAAAGTATGGTAGATATACAAAGACATATGGCATTCCTTACCCAATGAATTTAGATTGTGTTAACATTAATGAATCTATATAAAAGACATATGGGAGGGGATACCGTGGTTAAATTTATAATTGGGATATTTTTTGTCTTAATTTTAAATGGATGTTCTAGTTTAGAATTATTTATCATGGATCAGAAAGCAATTGCTAGAGGAAATAGGATGAATAACTACAATAGATTTCCTCACAATATTCCTAGAGATTTTAACTGCAATGCATCAGTAATTATAATAAGAAGTTCTCCGCAGTTTTACGGAATTTCTCCTACAATAAATAAAAGTTCTATTAGAGCAAACTATCATATAAATTGCTCACAACATCAACACAATAAAAGGAACAATTAATTCTAATTGGATCCTGTATAATTCCTAAAAGTTTTTCTTAATATTTTTATTGAAATTATTTTATTTTATTTTTTTTTAAAATAAATATTTTTAAAAAATATTTATATAGAATAATATTTAGTCCAAAAATTTGAATTTTAGAGCAAATTCTCAGACCAAATTTTCAGACCAAATTTCTTCTGACTCAGAAAATCCTAAGCATATATAAAAATGTGTCGTAAAAATAATTTTTAAA
>Ga0208643_1001049_pt1 | contig 16373 bp, 18 predicted proteins | sample VirMetDEL_Nov_12_FD_184516 | JGI IMG/M metagenome (GOLD analysis project Ga0208643, IMG submission 184516) | Aqueous microbial communities from the Delaware River and Bay under freshwater to marine salinity gradient to study organic matter... | ecosystem: Environmental > Aquatic > Marine >... | reverse complement strand
GAGAAATATCAACATTCTCCTTTGGATTATCTATTAGCTGTGTTAAACAATCCTATGAGCTCACCTGAACGTAAAATGTACGCAGCCGAAAAGGCAGCACCATTTGTTCATGCAAGATTAGCTTCTACTAATACTAAAATAGGAACAGATGAACCAATCGCAATTAAAGTCTCCTGGCAAAAAGACGACTAAGAAAGCAGTCGCTAAAGTAGAAATACCTTATAAGCCAAGACCTTACCAATTATCTGTACATAACTCACTTAAAAGATTTAGTGTTCTAGTATGTCACAGACGATTTGGAAAATCAGTACTAGCTATTAACGAATTAATTAAAACAGCAGCAGACAAACCAAGATCTTTGTGTGCATTCATAGCTCCGACTTACCGACAAGGTAAATCAATCGCTTGGGAATATTTAAAGTTTTATACAAAACCATTAATGCAATATGGTGGAAGTAGAAACGAAACAGAATTAAGAATAGATCTCTTTAATGGAGCTCGTATACAAATCTTTGGAGCAGATAATCCAGATAGTATTCGTGGTATGGGTTTTGATAAAGTTGTTATGGACGAATACGCAATCATGTCCCCTAGAGTGTGGACCGAAATTGTAAGACCAGCAGTATCTGATAAACTAGGATCAGTTTTATTTATTGGAACTCCAATGGGACATAACCAGTTTTGGGAAGTATTTGACTTTGCACAACGTGGTCATAAAGATTGGTATGGAAAGTTATATAGAGCATCTGAAACAGGAGTAATCCCAGATGACGAGTTAGAACAAGCTCGTGCTATAATGACTGAAGAACAGTACCAACAAGAATTTGAATGTTCATTTACAGCAGCAGTATCAGGAAGTTATTACGGAAGATTAATAACTAAAGCAGATAAAGAAGAAAGAATCGGTGAAGTTCCTGTAGACGAAGCAGTAGGTGTAGAAACTTGGTGGGACTTAGGAATTGGAGATTCTACATCAATATGGTTTGCACAAAGAGTTGGAGAAGAAATACATTTAATAGATTATTACGAAACTTCAGGTGAATCATTAGCACACTATGCAGAAATTCTTACAGAAAAAGACTATGCATATAGTAGACATATAGCACCTCACGATATTATGGCTAGAGAGCTTGGAACAGGTAAGTCAAGATTAGAAGTAGCAAATGAATTAGGTATTGACTTTGAGGTAGCACCTAGACTAGAAGTAGATCATGGAATTGAATCTGTTAGAAATACTTTAAAAAATTGTTACTTTGACAGAGTTAAATGTAAACAAGGACTAGATGCTTTAAGACAATACAGAAAGCAATGGGACGATAAGAATCAAGTATTTAAGAACAAACCACTTCATGACTGGTGTTCACACGCAAGTGATGCATTTAGATATGGATGTGTACACGACCCAATTGATACATCAGACTGGGATAAACCAATTAATATAGATACAAAATACGTAGTATGAAAAATAAAGAAAAATCACAAAAAGAAATATTATCAGTAATAAGCAGAGAAATACATAACGCATCAGGATATATTGGTGGAGAACTTGTAGCTAGAAGAAAAAAGTCATTAGAGTATTATTTGGGAGAACCTCTTGGTAACGAACAAGAAGGTAGATCTCAAGTTGTTTCTAATGATGTTTTAGATACAGTAGAAAGTTTAATGCCATCATTGATGAGAATTTTTACAGCAGGTGATAATGTATTTAGTTGTGAAGGTATGGGGCCTGAAGATGAGGAAATGGCTAGACAATGTTCTGACTATTTAAATTATATATTCTATAAAGAGAACGATGGTTTTCTTGCTTTATATACAGCATTCAAAGATGCATTAATCCAAAAGAATGGAATCTTAAAAGTATATTGGGACAATGCAGAAAAAACTGAAAGAGAAGAATATACTAGATTAACTGATGATGAATTTAATGATCTTGTTGCAGATCCAGAAGTAAAAGTTTCAAATCATACTGAGTATGAAGAAGCTATTACAGATGATCGTGGTCAAGAAATTGATAAAATTCCTTTACACGATATAGTAATTCATAGAACAAAATTATATGGAAAGGTTAAAATAGAACCTGTTCCACCAGAAGAATTTTTAATTGAACGTAGATGTAAGTCTATTGATACTGCTAACTTTGTTTGTCATAGAGTGAACAAAACAAGAACAGAATTAGTAGAGATGGGCTATGATAGAGAATTAGTAGATTCATTACCAACTGGTGATGGTGATTATTATTCAGAAGATAAATTTACTAGACATCAAAGCGTAGACTTTTCTCATGGAGAAACAGATGGGGATAAAAGTACACAAGATGTTTTAATTCATGAGTGCTATGTTAGAATGGATGCAAATGGAGATGGTAAAGCAGAACTATTAAAAATTTGTGTAGCAGGTGATGGTAAGAAACTTCTTGATATGGAAGAAATAGATACAATGCCTTTTATATCTATGACTCCAGTTATCATGCCACACAGATTCTATGGAAGAAGTGTAGCTGAATTAGTAGAAGATATTCAATTAATAAAATCAACTGTAATGCGACAGATGTTAGACAATATGTATCTAACAAATAACAACAGAGTTGCAGTACAAGATGGACAAGTGTCTATGGATGATCTCTTAACGAATCGTCCTGGAGGAATTGTAAGAACAAAACAGCCTCCTCAAAATGTAATGATGCCTATTCAGGCTCAACCCATTACAGAACAGGCAAGTGGTATGTTAGCTTATTTAGATTCTGTTAAAGAAACTAGAACAGGCGTAACTAAACAATCACAAGGGCTAGATTCAAATGCATTAAGCAGTACAGCAACTGGTCAAAACCAAGTCTTAACACAATCGCAAATGAGAATGGAGTTAATAGCCAGAATTTTTGCTGAAACTGGTGTGAAAGATTTAGCCTTAAAAATGTTTGAACTTACTTGCAAGTATCAGAATAAAGAAAAGATAGTAAGAATCAGGGGAAAGTATATTCCTATGAGACCTTACGAATGGAAAGACAGAGTTAATATTACAGTACAAGTAGGATTAGGTACTGGATCAAAAGAACAGCAGTTAATATTGATGAATGCTATATTAGAGAGACAAATGTCAGCAATCAATCTACAACAGAATGTTCATGGCCCAATGGTTAATCTAAGAAATATTTACAACTCTTTGAAAAAATTAGTTGAAAATGCAGGTCTAAATAGTATAGAACCATACTTCATGGATCCAGAAGTAGGAGCAGCTCAAATGCCACCTATTCCTCCGAAGCCACCTACTGAATTTGAGAAGGTGACGTTAGCCCAAGTACAAGGTGAAAACCAACGTGCACAATTAAAAGCTGAGACGGAAGCAAAAGGTTTAGAGGGTAAAATGAGACAAGCACTTCTAGACTATGAACTAGCCATCAAAGAAATGGAATTGAAATACAATACCAAAATTGATGAACTAGAATTGAAACGAAGATCTATGTTAGAACAAACTGATTTACAAAAATCAGGTGATCTAATGAAACAAATGATACAAGGACAACAACAATTCTTTAATAATGGACAAAGAAATACTAATCAGGGAGGGCAAGAGAGCTCAGCAGCTGCTGGACGATCCCCTTCTAAAGAAAGCATTTGAAGATCTTTCTGAAATTTACAGACTAGAGATCTTTAATACAAGTTTCGCAGACGATGATACTCGTAGAAACCTTTGGGTAGCCTTTAATATGGTGGATAAAATCAAAGGACATTTACTAAGTGTTATGTCAAGTGGAAGGCTAGCTCAAGCCGATATAGAGCAATTAAACAAACGAAGTTAATCTAACGAAACTTCAATTTCGTCAACCCATGAAAGGAACGATACAATGGCAGATCCAATACAAGGTGCAGCAGAAAAAATTTCAGGTTTACTGAATCCTCAAGGGGACACTCAAGTACCAGAAACTAAAGCAGAACCTTCAGAGTCAATTCCTGAGACACAGGAAGTTCAAGAGAGTCAATCAGAGTCGAATGAAACTCCAGTAGAACAGACAACTGAAAATACTGAGACTGAAGAAGAAACTACAACAGAATTAGAGACACCAGAACTCCACCGAGTAAAAGTAAGTGGTCAAGAGTTAGAGGTGAGCCTCGATGAACTGAAAGCAGGATATTCTAGAGACTCGGATTATAGACAAAAAACTCATACTTTAGGGATGGAAAAGAGAGATCTTGAAACTCAAAAGAATAGTTTGCGTCAAAATTACGACACTCGTTTATCAGAACTAAACGATTTAATTTCGACAGCTGATCAATTTGTGAAACAAAAACAAGGTGGACAAGACCTTGCTAAACTTTACCAAGAAGATCCTACAGAAGCTTCAAGACTTGACTTTGAATTAAGACAAGAAAGTAGCAGAATAGAATCTTTAAAAGCTAAAGCAAGAGAAGTTCAAACTCAACAATATGAGTCTTATCTTGAAACACAAAAAGAATTAGCTGCAACAAAAATACCAGAGTTTAGCGATCCTAATAAAGCTGATAATTTTAAACTTAGTATGCGTAATACGTTACGAGACTATGGTTTTAATGATCAAGAAATAGGAAGCCTTGCAGACCATAGATTTTTAATGGTTGCAAAAGACGCTATGAGTTTTAAATCTAGAACAGATAAAAGACCTATAGCTTCTAAGAAGGTAGCAAATGCTCCCAAGGTTTTAAAAGCTGGTGTTGCTAAATCGGATGTTAGTTCAGGTAGAGAGCAAGTAAGAAATAAAATCAATACGCTAAGAAAGTCTGGTCACATTAAAGATGCCCAGTCTGCCATAGCTGATATGATTAATCTTAAATCTCAACAAAGGAAATAAACAATGGCACAACCAACTAATACGTTTGACACGTATGATTCAGTAGGTGAAAGAGAAGATCTTTCAGACGTTATCTACTCAATCTCACCAACAGATACACCATTTTTAAGTTCTGCTGCTAAAACACAAGCAACTGCAGTAGTTCACGAATGGCAAACAGACGCACTTGCAGCAGCAGCTACTAACAATGCTGTTATTGAAGGTGACGAAGCAACTTTAGACGCATCAACTGCAACAGTTAGACTTTCTAACAGTTCTCAAATTATGGATAAAACTGTAGTTATTACTGGAACTCAAGAGTCTGTAGATAAAGCAGGTAGAGCATCTGAGATCGCTTACCAAATAGCTAAAAAAGCTAAAGAACTAAAAAGAGACATGGAAGCTACTATTACTGGCAACATTGCTGAAGTAGCAGGAAATGCAACAACTGCAAGAAAAATGGGAACTCTTGGAGCTTGGGTTATCACTAATGATGACAAAGCATCTGATGGTACTACAGGATCTGGTGTTGGAAACACTGCTAGAACTGATGGAACTCAAAGAGCTTTCACTGAAGCATCTCTTAAATCAGTAATCAAATCAGTATGGAATGCTGGTGGAGACCCATCTATGATTATGTGTGGGCCTTTCAACAAGCAAAAATTATCAGGATTTACTGGTAATTCTACTAGATTTGACGCTGGTGCAGATGCAACTTTATACACTTCAGTAGACGTGTACGCATCTGACTTTGGTCAACTTCAAGTAGTACCTAATAGATTCTCTAGAGATAGAGACGCTTATGTACTTGATATGGAATACTTCGGTGTTGCATTCTTAAGAGACTTCTCTATGCATGAACTAGCAAAAACTGGTGACTCAGAGAAAAGACAACTTCTTGTAGAAGCAACTCTTGAATCTAGAAACGAAGCAGCTTCAGGTTTAGTTGCTGACTTAACTACATCATAATAAGACACGTATTTAGGGGGGTAACCTTAGTACTACTCCCCTAGTACTTAATTAAATAATTGAAGATCAGAAAAAGGTTATGGTCGGAACAATAGGATAATAAAATGAGAACATTAAACGATTACTTTATAACATCAGCAATACCTGACGTATCAGCATCATCTTCAACATTTGTTACTGTACCAGACGCTGGTAGAATTATTAAAATTTTTGCAAATAACAAAGCAACTACTACAGGAACAGCAGCTATTACTTTTGAAATAGATGGTGTAGCTTGTACAAGTGCAGCGATTAGTCATGTAGCATCAGGATCTGCAGGTAAAAAATACTCAGTAGAACCAACAGCTTTAAATGAAGTATTAGAAGGATCATTAATTGAAGCAATCACTAATGGTGGTTCAACAAATGCATCTAAAATGGAAATCACTTACGTTATAAGAAGATAATTAATTATGGGGATGGCAACATCCCCTAACAAAAGGAACATAATATGAATTATGCATTAAGACATGGAGTTACACTTAAATTAACTTCAGGATCATCAAACACTAGAAGTGCTGCATTTACAGATGGAACAGAATATGTTAGAGTAGTTAGTACTATTGCTTGTCACATAGCAGTAGGCGTAGCCCCAACAGCTGCAGTTACTACACCATTATTACCAGCAGATGAAGTTGAAATTATTAAAGTATCAGCTGGAGAAAAAATAGGTGTATTAAGAATAGGTGGATCAGACGGAGAATTATACGTTACAGAACTAACTGAATAATTTATGGGTAAGATAAGATCAGTTGAATATGATGCAGGTGTAAAGACTAAATACATCCAAGAGTCTGATGGTCAATTAACTATCAATAACTCTCAAGATGTAAACCCTTTGTTAAAAAGAAACAAAGCTCTTTATAATCATGACTCTGGTTATATATCTGGTGCTAAAGAAATGAAAAGAGTGGCAAGTATTCCACCTTTAATACTTTCAATATGGGCTAAAGAATATAACGGAACTAACAACTGGTTTCAATTACCTAAAGACATTCAAAGAAAAATTATGAGAACTAAACTTAATAGTAATGAGTTTAGATATTTTAGAACAGCTGAAGGAAATTTATAATGGCATTAACATCATACTCAGGACTAAAAGCATCTATAGCAGATTGGCTTAATAGATCTGACTTAACAAATCAAATTGACGATTTCATTGGATTAGCTGAAGCTGATTTCAATGCTAAGTTAAGAATAAGACAAATGGAACAGATTGATGCTATTACGATAGACTCAGAAACAGAAACTGTTCCTACTGGTTTTATAGGAGTAAGATCATTTTATATATTGTCTGCTGGTACTAAGTTTGCACTTAAGTATATTACACCTCATAATATGTTTGAAATTAAAGCAGGATCTACAACTGCTAGACCTAGAGTTTATACAATTGAAAGTGATGACGCAGCAGAATCTTTAAGATTTGGCCCTGCACCAGACACAGCTTATACTGGTTACTTATCATATTATAAAAGATTTACAGCACTAAGCGATACAGCTACATCTAATTACATATTAGCTAATCATCCTGGAATATATTTGTATGGTTCTTTATACCATGCAGCAAACTTCTTAGGTGGTATAGATCCTAACCAAGTTCAACAATGGTTACAAATGTATATATCTGCTTTAGAAAGATGCGAAAATAACGATAAACAAGATTCATATGGTGGAGCTCCTGTTCAACAAAGAACAGATATACAAACCGACTTATCATTTTATAGGAATAGATAATGCAAATACCTTTTGGAGAATGGATGCCTGATCAACCAGCACATGGTATGAAAGGGGCCAACGTAGCAACTAATGTTTACCATGCTTTGGGATCTTATAAAAGATTTCCATCATTGGTATCATATTCAGGTACGTCAACTACTGGTAAAGATGCACATGGTTCAGGTTCATTTAGAGATAACTCTAATGCTGTATTTAATTTTGTAGCAACTAAAACAGATATATATCAATTAGCATCAGGATCTTTTACTTCTCGTAAAGGAAGTTTAACAGGAGATGATGATGACTATTGGACATTTACACAGTTTGGTGAATACGTAATTGCAAGTAATGGAGTAGATGCAGCTCAATTTTATTTAATGGGAACATCAACTAACTTTGCTAATCTTACATCAATTCAAACTGCAGGAACTTGTCCTTTGTTTAGAGTATCTGGAGTTATTAGAGATTTCTTAGTTACAGGTAATATTAGTGGAGCAACAAACAGAATTCAATGGTCTGGTATTAATGACATAACAGTATGGTCAGGTAAACAATCAGACTTTCAAGATCTTCCAGGATCAGGTGGTAAAATTGTAGCTATAACTTCTGGAGAAGTAGGTTATGTATTTAGACAAAATCAAATAGTTCGTATGGACTATGTTGGTGGAGCAACAGTATTTAGACTGTCAGTTATATCTCCAAACAGAGGAGCTATTTTTGGAAAGACAGTATGTCAAGATAATAGACGTGTATTCTTTTATGCTGATGACGGATTCTATGAAATACAAGGTGATAATGTAGTAGGTATTGGAGTAGAAAAAGTTAATAGATTTTTTGATGCTGATTTAAATAAAGCATATGCTGATAGAATAGTAGCAGCAACAGATCCTTTTAATACATTAGCTATGTGGTTGTACCCAAGTGTAAATAATACTTCTAATACAACAGGTACTTGTGATAGAATAATTATATATAACTATGCTACACAAAAATGGTCTTTAGCTAAAACAAATGCTAGTCAAATATTTTCACAATTTGTAGGAGCTTATACAGTAGAATTAATGGATATTATATCTCAAAACCTTGAAGATATTAACGCTGCTTTAGATACAGATTATTGGGATGGTGGACAAATGTTTTTAGGTGCAATAGATGGAGATTTTAAAGCTGCAATCTTTTCAGGAAACTCAAATGAATGTGAAATAGAAACAGCTGAGATAGAAGGTTTTCCAGGAGCTAGAACAAACATTCAAGGAGTTAGACCAATAGTAGATGCAGAAGCAACAGTTACTGTTAAAACTAGAGAAAGATTAGCAGACACAGAAACAGAATCTAGTTCATCTTCTATGGTAGCAAGTGGTATTAATCCTGTTAGACAATCAGGTAGATATATAAGATCTAATGTAAAAATAGCTTCAGGTACATCATTTAAACACGCACAAGGAATAGATCTTGTTGCATCAAAAGCAGGATATAGATAATGAGTGATTCAACAGACATAGATAATGTTAGATATTCTATGGAGACACAAGAATTTTTTCAAAGACAAATTGAAGAAGCAATTAATACATTAGTAAATAAAAATAACAGTGAAAGCGATAAAGCTTTCATTTGGTTTATGGAGTAAGGATAAATTATGGCAGGAACATTTTTAGGTAAATACGATACAACATCAGCAAACAATACAAATACAGGAACCAATTCAGTTTCAGTTGCAGAAGGAATGTTGCCTTCAAATATAAACAATGCTTTTAGAAGCGTTATGGCAGATATTAGGCAGCATTATAATAATGCTGAATGGATTGAATATGGAGATGGAGCAGGTGCTTATACACCTACTTACGTATCAGGAACAAGTTTTAGAATTGATGGAGTAAACGTAACAGCTATTTATCATGTTGGACGTAGAGTTAAAGTTGTTGCAAGTACACCAGGTACTATTTACGGATCAATTACAGCAGTAGCATTTTCTACAAATACAACAGTTACAGTATCTTGGGATTCAGGATCTTTATCTAGTGAAGCTATTACTAGCGTATTTATTGGAGCTCTAGCTAACACAAATAAATCTATTCCTATAGCAAGTATTGCAACAGCTAATATAGTAGATGCAGCAGTTACAACTGCTAAAATTGCAGACTCACAAATTACAGTTGCTAAAATGACAACTAATTCTGTGGACTCCGATCAATATGTTGATGGTAGTATAGACAACGCCCATTTAGCAGCAGATTCAGTTACTGGAGCAAAGATTGCTGATGACGCAATAGATTCAGAACATTATGTTGACGCAAGTATTGATTCTCAACACATAGCTGACGATCAAATTACAACTTCTAAGATTCCTGACTCAGCAATTACCTCTGCTAAGATTGCAAATGGTGCAATTGTTGATGCAGATATAAATGCTTCTGCTGCAATTTCTTTATCTAAATTAGAAAATCTTACAACTGCTAGAGCTTTAGTATCTGATGGTAGTGGAGATGTATCTGTTAGTGCTGTTACATCAACTGAACTAGGATATTTAGATGGAGTAAGTTCAAGTATTCAAGATCAAATAGATGCAAAAGGTGCTTCTAATGCTAACTTAACAGCTATTGGTAATTTAGCAAAAACAAATGGTAATTTAATTGTCGGTAATGGATCAACTTGGGTAGCTGAAAGTGGTTCTACTGCTAGAACTTCTTTAGGTCTTGGTACTATTTCAACACAAGCATCAGACAATGTTTCATTAACTGGTGGATCAATTACAGGATTAGGTGAGCCATCAAGTAATTCAGACGCATCTACAAAATCTTATGTTGACCAAGCAGTTGCTGGATTAAGAACTAGAATTATTGCAGAGTGTGCTTCAACAGCAAATGTAAATATATCAAATGCTTTAGAAGCTGGTGATGCAATAGATGGTGTTACTTTAGTTGCTGGAGATAGAGTTTTATTAAAAAATCAAAGTACAGCATCTCAAAATGGTTTATATATTGCAGTAGCAAATGGAGCTGGTGCAGCATCAAGAGATCCAGAGCATGACACTATTGCCGAACTTTCTGGTGGTATGATTGTTGTTAATCAAGGATCAGTAAATGATAATAAAATATTTTTATGTACTACTAATAGTACAGGATCAGTTGGCTCTACAGCAATTACTTATACAGTAATAACCCCAGCAAACTCAGGAACAGTAACTTCAATTGCTACTGGTACAGGGATAGATGGTGGAACAATTACATCAGCTGGAACTATATCAATAGACTCAACAGTTGCTACACTTACTGGTACACAAACTTTAACAAACAAAACTATAACTGCTCCTAAAATTGGTACTTCTATTTTAGATACTAATGGAAATGAATTAGCTTTATTAACTGCTACTGGTTCAGCAGTTAATGAATTTACAATTGCAAACGCATCATCAGGCAATGCACCAAGATTATCAGCAACTGGTGAAACTAATGTTGATTTAGATTTATTAGCAAAAGGTACTGGTCATGTAACTGTTAGAGGTAATACTAATCCTGGTGCTATTCAATTAAACTGTGAAAGTAATTCACATGGTCAAACTATTAAATCACAACCTCATTCTGCAACTGTAACTAACACTATGTTATTACCTGCTGGTGCTAGTTCAACATTAGTGTCTTTAGTTTCAACAGATACACTTACAAACAAAACTTTAACAAGTCCTAAAATAAATGAAGATGTAGTAGTAACTTCAACTGCAACAGAATTAAATAAATTAGACGCAGTAAGTAGAGGAAGTATTATTTATGGTAATTCTAGTGCAGCTACAGCAATTTTAACTAAAGGTGGTGCTGGTACAGTATTAACATCTGATGGAACAGATATAGCTTGGAGTGATCCAGCATCAGGTGGAACAGAATGGCAATCAGTTAAAACTTCTGGTTTTACTGCAGCAGCAGGAGAAGGATATTTTTGTAACACAACAAGTGCTGCATTTACTGTTACACTTCCAGCAGGCTCTCTTGGAGATATTATTGAAATAGTAGATTATGCTGGGACATTTGCCACAAACAATGTAACACTTGCAAGTAATGGTTCAGAAAAAATAGAAGGTTCTACTGATAATAAATCTTTAGCTATTAACAGACAAGGTATTAAATTAGCTTATTCAGATGCAACAACTGGTTGGACAGTACCTACTGCATCAAGAGAAGCAGCAAATCCTTTTTATGTAGCACCTTATGCAATAGATTTTTTAGTTATCGCTGGAGGTGGTGGTGGTGGTAGTGGATCAGATGGTGCTGGTCATTCTGCTGCTGGTGGAGGTGGTGGTGCTGGAGGTTATAGAACATCAACTCAAACAATAGCTTCTGGATCTGAAATTACAATTACAGTAGGAGATGGTGGTAATGGTGGTGCTGTTAATGCAAATGGTTCAAGTGGATCAAATTCATCAATTTCTGGCTCAGGTTTAACAACAATTACTTCTGCTGGTGGTGGAGGTGGTGGTAGCGATTACAGGGCTGGTATTTCTGGTGGCTCTGGAGGAGGAGGAGGAGGAGAAGGTGGTAGTGGTGGTACTGCTGGATCTGGTAACACTCCAAGCACATCTCCAAGTCAAGGTAATAATGGTGGTAATGGTGGTTCTGGTGCGCCTTCATATGGTGCAGCTGGAGGAGGTGGTTCTGGTGCAGTTGGTCAAAATAGTACAACCTCAAAATCTGGTAATGGTGGTGCTGGTACAGCTTCTTCAATAACTGGTTCTTCTGTTACAAGAGCAGGAGGTGGAGGTGGTGCAAATTATACTAATTCTGGTGCAGTTGGTGGTTCTGGTGGAGGTGGTACGGATGCTTGGGGTGTCCCTGCTGGTGGTGCAGGAACAGCAAATACTGGTAGTGGTGGTAGTGGATCAAGAGGTAGTAATGTAGGAGGTGCTGGAGGAAAAGGTGTAATTATTTTAAGTATACCAACAGCTTCATATACAGGAACTACAACTGGCTCACCTACAGTTTCAACATCTGGAAGTGACAAAATATTACAATTTAACGGAAGTGGGAGTTACACAGTATAATGGCTAGTTTTGCAAAAATAGGATTAAACAATAAAGTAATAGAAGTTCAATCAGTAGTGAATGAAGTTTTACATGACAGTAATGGTGTTGAACAAGAAGCTATTGGAATAGATTTTTTAACTAAATTAACTGGTTGGTCTATTTGGAAACAGACTTCTTATAATACTCATGGTGGAGTTCATAATAATGGTGGCACACCATTAAGAAAAAATCATGCAGGAATAGGTATGACTTATGATGAAGATAGAGATGCTTTTATTACTAAAAAACCTTTTAACAGTTGGATATTAAACGAAGATACTTGTCTTTGGAACGCACCAGTTGATATGCCAGATGATGGCAAAAAATATATTTGGAATGAATCTATTTTAAATTGGGAAATTAAAACAAATTAATATTTAATAGTTTGACAAAAATTAACAATCCGTCTTGGAATTTTTATTTAGATAAAGTTAATAGTTATGCTTATTGGGAAAAAACATTTACCAAAGAAGAATGTGAAAAAATAATTAAAATTGCAAAAAACAAAGGTTTAATTAAAGGAACAACTAAAGGTAAATCAGACATTAGACAAAGTAAAATTTGTTGGTTATATGCTACTGACGATTTAGAATGGGTATTTAGAAAAATTACAGATATTGTTTTAAATCTTAACGATAGGTTTTTTCAATTTAATATTTTTGGTTTAAATGAAGGATTACAATTTACAAACTATAAAGCACAATCAGATAAATATGGAAAACATATTGATAGAGCATTAGATAATGTTATTAGAAAATTATCTTTATCTATACAATTAACCGATCCTAAAGAATATAAAGGTGGAGAATTATTTTTATATGAAGATGAAAAAGGTACAGAAATGAAAAAAGAACAAGGAACATTAATATTATTTCCATCTTATATTTTACATGAAGTTAAACCTATAACTAAAGGAGAAAGAAATTCTTTAGTTTCTTGGGTAACTGGAAAACAGTTTAAATAACAATTTAACAGAGTTGATACTTTAATAATAAAATGGTATAAAATAATTATGGCTAATCTTTATAAAAACGCTATGTTTGATTTGACAAGTACAAATAAGACAACTGTATATACTTGTCCTACAAATAGAACAGCTATAGTTAAAACTATACAAGTTACTAATATTCATAGTGGAAATATTGAAGTTGAAGCATTTAGTACAGATGCATCAGATTCTAATGCAGAACATGAAATAGCTCATATAGCTTTAGCATCAAAAACTGTTGAAAATTTAGCTAAAGGAACTATTGTTTTAGAGTCTGCAGATACATTAAAATTAAAAGCTGCTTCTGCAAATTACATAGCAGGAATCATAAGCATATTAGAAATATTTGACGAAAAAAGTACATAATGAATTTGGTGCAAGTACCAACAAAACACATTGAAGAAGTCTGGCATATAGTAGTCAAAGATATAGCAGACGCATTAGCAAGATCTAATGGATATGCTTTGGCAGACCACATTAAAAAATGGATCCTAGAAGAAAAAATGCAGTTATGGATTTTATGGGATCAAGATAGTAAAGAAAAGTATTTTGGTACAGTAGTAACAGAAGTAATAACAAGACCATTACAGCGATGTCTTAATATTAGAATTATGACTGGTAAGCATCGTGAAAAATGGCAACATTTAATAAAACATATTGAAGAATTTGCATGGCAAAACAAGTGTGATTTATTAGAGTTGGTTGCAAGACCAGGTTGGAAGAAAATTTTAAAACCATTTGGTTATAAAGAAAGTCATATATTATTAGAAAAGAAAAAGGAGAACTAAATATGTCATCAGGAGGAGGAGGAGGAACTACTACTACAAGCACAGCAGTACAACCTTATTCAGCAGCAGAACCAGGACTTAATCAGATTTTATCTGAAGCAGGTACTATATACGGACAAGGCCCACAAGGGGCAGGTTACGTAGCACCGACACAACAAACTTTACAAGGTTTGGGTGCACAAGAAACTATTGCAGGTGCTGCAAATCAACAAATATTAGATACTATACAAGGTCAGTATAGCAATCCATTTTTATCTCCAATGATTGCTCAAGCTGGTAATGATATATATTCTAGTGTTGCAGGACAATTTAGTGGAGCAGGTAGAACACCTGGATCTCCAATGATGCAAAGCCAAGTAGTTGGACAAGTTGCAGATAAAATGGCACCTTATGCATTTCAAACTTACAATGCTGAAAGACAAAGACAACTATCCACAGCACAAGGCGTACCTAGTCTAACAGCAGTAGGTGGAGCTTTAGAAGATATTACAAGACAACAAAACATGGCACCACAACAATCATTAGCTCAGTACTATAATACTGTAGCACCGATTGCTTATGGATTGCCTACACAACAACAAACAAGCCAAGCACCAGCCCCTAATAAATTAGGTATGGCTGCAGGTGGAGCTATGTCAGGAGCATCTATGGGTTATATGATGGGTGGCCCTGGTGGAGCTGCAATGGGTGGAGCTATCGGTGGACTTGGTGGATTATTAGGAGGACTATTATAATGAAAATAAAAGAACATATACCACATTTTGTAAAAGAACATAAAAAAGCATTAGCAATTGCTGTTGTTATTTTAATTATTGCAATAATTATATAAGGAAAAAATATGTCAGGTGGAGGTGGAGGATCAGGAAATGATAGTGGTGGAAATGATATGCAAGTATCAGGAATGGAAGCTGCATACTCAAACGAAGTAGGTATAAGCACAAATGCTGAATCTAAAACTGGATCTACTGCAGGATATAATGGATCTGATGGAGGTTGGGCAGCTAATGATACTTCACCAGATACTTCTACTGTAGGATTTGCAACAGACCAAGGTCAAGGAACTGTAGATTCTGAAGATGAATATGATGCTCCAGACAAAGATCATTATAATCAAACACAAAAAGAAATTACACAAGCTATTACTGGTTTAGGTGATAATAATCAATCTGATTGGTCAGATCTTACTAAAGTTCAACAAAAACAATACCAATTAGAAATGAACAAAGTAAAAGGAACTGAAGGTAAAAACTATTCTTTTTATGGTGGTAATGAAGGAACTATTAATAATACATTTGCTGAGAATTGGAAAGACGCTGTAGTAACTTCTCCAGCTTTAAGTAAATCTCCTACATTAAGATTTTTAATGGCAAGTGCTAAAACAGTTAAACAAAATGCTACAACAAGTTATGGTACTGGAGATTATGGATCAGATCCTAATGAGCCATCTGGTATGGGACAAGCTGTAGATCAAGGTGGTTGGTTAGGTAAAATATCTAGTGGACAAGCATCAGAAGATTTTATTGGTACTCCTCAAGGTAGAGATGCTATGAATGAAATTGCACCTCATGCACCTTATATGATTTCAGGAATAACTAAACCAACAAATTCTCCTGCTGCAAATTGGTATGCTAATCTAGGAACAACACCTTCAAATCCAGGTGGATTTAATTTAGCAACAGAATACGCAACAGCAAAAGCTGCAATATCAACAAAATTACAAAGTAAAGGGCCAATAGGAATGTTAGCTGTAAGTGATAGTCCATTTTATGATTGGTTAAAAACAAATAAATTAGATAAAGGAATATTATAATGAGTAATACCTATGGTATATTTGAAGAATGGAAAAATGGTTTATTAGGATATGCTGATAAAGCAGGAGATAAATTACTAGGTAATAAACAATCAGTTCTACCTGGTCAAGACACAATGAGACGAGGTGATGGTCTTATAGATCAAGGATTAAATTACGCTGGTGGAAAAATAGATCAAGGAATTGAAGCAACAAAAGATTATGTATCTGGA
>Ga0208643_1001043_pt1 | contig 16496 bp, 22 predicted proteins | sample VirMetDEL_Nov_12_FD_184516 | JGI IMG/M metagenome (GOLD analysis project Ga0208643, IMG submission 184516) | Aqueous microbial communities from the Delaware River and Bay under freshwater to marine salinity gradient to study organic matter... | ecosystem: Environmental > Aquatic > Marine >... | reverse complement strand
ATAACCTCCTCATAAGTTATTCGATTTATCTCGTTATTATAGTTGTTTCCGAGATACTCCCATTTTATACTCTTTTCTCCTAGCTTGTCAAGTATTGCTTTTTCAACACTTTCAGCCGTATCTTCAGCATGTTCAATATTAAATATTGCATGATGATCGTAAGCCCAAATATTTATGCGAGTTTTTTTCATTTACACACCTTTATATGTAATAAAGGGGCCGAATTGTGTCGGCCCCTAAAATATTAATTATTATGCGCCAGGATTTCCGTAGATTCCTCTTGGATCAGAGAAACCAAATACGTATCTTTCTCTAGCTTTGTATCTAACATTACCAGTATCGAAGTCGCCTTCCATAGTAGTTTTGATAGGTGATCTGCTAAAATGCTTAAGACCATTAGGTACATCTGTTTTAACAAACCATGCATCTGGGTCAGTTAAGTAATGGTTAACTACGTAACCACCAGAAACCATTCCCATGTTTTTGATTGCATTGATATCGTTATCAGCAGTACCTGTTCTGCCTTCAGTGTTTAACAAACGATCTGCTACGAATTGCAGTTGAGGTGGAACTATCATTTTAGTTCCTCTCGCTGCGATTTTTAAGCCTCTTTCATCTGTAAGAGCTGAAATGTCAATCATCGCTTGCTCTAAAGAAGTTTCATTACAATCAGCAGCTACTGCTGGTTGATTTCTGAAAGTTCCTGCAAGAGTAGGGTGAGTTGTATTTCCTGCTCCGTCATTTCCGAAAAGAGCTACGCCGTCACCACCTGCAAATGTATTGTTGAAACCGTTATTTAAAACAGCTGCACCTTTTACATTTTTAGTAGAGGCCATAGATCTTGCTAAAGCTTTTGTATATCTAGACGCAAGTCTGTCATACAAGTTATCCTCAATCGCTTCTTCAGTGATTGCGAACGCTAAAGCGATCGTTTCGTTAGTGTATCTAGCAGTGAAAGTTTCTTGTGCATCGTCAAACTGAACGCCTTGGCCTTCAGGTTTAACTGCTGCATTTCCGAAACCAGATAACATCACTTCTTCTTCGAACGCTCTGTCTGAAGATTCAGTATCAAATATCTGTGTTGTTTCATCTGCATATTGTCTGTACTCAAGTCCGAATAGTGCATTCAAACCTGGTTCTAGTTCTTTAACTAGTTGTGCTCTTGATATTGCCATGTTTTTATTCTCCTATTCTATGACTATGCTAAGTAAGCGTTTGCTTGTGGGTTGTAAGAGATAATAATATCTGCACCAGCTGCTGTTAAATCATTTTGATTTGTAACATTTGCTGATCTTACAAGTTTCCACATGTAGTTTGCAGTTCCAGTTGTATTAGCGATATCTAGTGTACAATCTGATTGACCATCTACACCGGCTCCAGCATCATTTAAGTTGTAACCTGTGTTAGTCAATGTATTGAAACTAGCTATACCTACTGCTGCGTCTGCTCTAGCTGTATACTCTTGGTGTGGATTAGTGTTTACAAAAGCAGTAATATTATTACTACCTGTGTTGTAATCTACACTTGAAGTTTGAGCTGCTGCTAAACCGTTAGTCCAAGTTGGTTTTCCATTTGCATCAACAAAAGTTGCGCCATTGAAAACACCTAAACTTCCGTTAGTGTTAGCTGTGTTATGTGCCCATGTATTACCACCAACAATACCATCTGTCATTAGGGCAGCTGTTTGATCTTGAATGTGTCCAAGAACACCAGCTCCACCTGCTGCAGTTTGCATTGCTACGGGAGCACCTTTGAAAATAGCTTTAGTAGCCCCTGGGCTACCGCCGCCTTGAACTGTGAACTCAGATTGACCACCTGTAGCTGGAGTATTTCCAACTGTCATAGTCTGTCTGCATCCAAAGCCCGCTGTCGAGTTATTTGCCATATCTTATTTTCCTTTATATGAACCTGCCGTTGTTAAACGGCCTCCAGTTCGGTTTAATTTATTTTGTTGGACCTAGAAATTACTAAAAGATTATTTCTTTGAACCACCAAAAGTTACACGAGTCTGCCTCTCTTGATTGATTGGCATACTTGGGTGCTGTTCCTTTAGAAGATCAGAATTTACAGCTTCGTCTCGTTCTTTCGTTTGGTTGCGATAGTACGATTCACGCTGTTGTGCGATTTCTTCGGGTATCCTTGCCAGCACAAGGCCACCAACACCAATTACACCTTGGTATTTGCCTGATTTGTGATCCATAGTTGGGTATTCAAAGTCGGGATATTCGTCAGCTCTCACTAACTCCCATCCTTCTCTTAATCTTGCTGATACATTTTTTGTATCATCATTACCAAGAATCTCTACTCTGATCCATCTATGTCTGTACCCTTTGGGTGCAGGCGGTGCATCTAGTGAGTTGGGTGGAGTCCAAGTTGTAGGTTTTTTTACCTTATCTCTTGTTTGACTCGCACGAGAAGCTTTTATTGTTTCATTTTCCATATGCTTATACTCCTTCCGTGATATTGTTTACTTGTTTCGCATACTCTTCGAGTGGCACGCCTATTCTTTTAGCAATTGCTACCTGTGATGGCGAGAGTTTCACAGTTTTTTTGCGTCCTGATTTAGCTGAACGATTAGCTGAAGCTACAGTTTGAGCAGGTTTTGCTCTTTCTGTAGAAGTGTTTTCTATCTTATCAAACTTATGCGGAAATTCAACCCTTATTCTTGAGTCAACTTCTTCATAATATTCGTCAGTTTTAGGATCATAACCCTCTTCCTCTACAAGCTTTTTATGTATATCAAAAGCTGTATAAGTCATAGCAGTGTCATTACCAAACCAAGGATTTCTTGTAGACCACTCCTCTGCTTTAGGGTCAGACTGTTGAGCCGGTTGTTGTTGTTGAGGATTAACTCTTACTTGTTTTTCTTTAGGTGCTTCTATTTCTTCTGCTTTCATAGAAGCAATTCGAGCATTCTCTACTGATAACGTAGCAAGTTGTTGCTGTGCTGCAATCTGTGCCTCAACGTCTTGTGATTCAATTGCATTTTTAAGAGCTAACTTAGCTGCTGCTAAACTAGTCGTAACTCTGTTTTCAAATTCACTAACATAAGATTTATCTAATTTAGATAATCTTTTTTCTGCTGCATTTTTTTGAAGATTAACTGTTTGAGCATACTGAACAGCTTCTTCTCTCTGTCTTTCCGCTTCTCTCATTTTACGAGTTAATTTAGCAATACGTTTTTGAACGCCTTCACTATATTCTTTTAACTCATCTTTTTCTTCTGGTTTTTTTTCGTCTAACTTTACCTGTTTCTCATTTTCATAAGTTTTATCTTCAGGTACTTGTTCAACTTCGATCTCTTCTTTTACTTCCTCTTGTTTGACCGCTTCTCCTTTATCATCTAAATTAATTTCAGCTCCTTCTGTTTCGCCTACATCAATTAGATCTTTTGTTTCTTCTGGCATAGTTTCTCCTATGTGGTTAAATTAAATGAAGTAGTGATTCAGGATCTTTAACAGTTCCTAGCACTTCATCATCGTTAAGTATTCGCACTTCTCCACCTTCTATTGGTAATCTTGAACCCGCATAACGAGCGAAGATAACCCAATCTCCTTTTTTACACCAAGGCTCACCAAATTTATCTTTATCCTTGTATGCTAAATCTCCCATCTTTAAAACATAACCACACGTAGTTGCAATTCTTGCTTTGTCTAAAGATTCTTGAGAAAATAATATTCCACCTTTTGTTTTATTTTTTGGTGTAAAAGGTAAAACTAAAATTCTATAACCAGATGGTTCTGGTAATTCATCAACTGTTTCAGTTCCTATATTTTCAGGACTTAATGCTTCAGGTTCTGGAGGTAATTCTTTTTTTTCTTGTTCGTATTTATCTTGAAGACCAAGTTTAATTTTTGGTACTTCCGTTTCCGATGTCGATAACGTTTCCTTGCTCATCTTGTTGCTCCTTTGGTTTTAGCAGGGTAGAGATGTCCTGTAATGTTAATTGTATGGCATGTGCCTGTCCTACTAGATACTTATATTTCTCCATATTGTCAACCCCTCCAGCTAGGATTGCATCTCCAATTTGTTGTAATCTTTCTTTTAATGATTTTTGTGTTTTGCTTATTACATTTATTTCGTCCATTACTCTTCTCCTTGTTGTTCTCGAAAATCTTCCAACACTCCAAGTTTTTCTTGAGCTGCTGCAATTTTTTCTAATTGTTTATCTACTTCTTCAATGTGTTGTGGATGTTCTCCAATACCTACTGAATTCTCTAAATATATTTTAATGGTTGCATCGGCTTCAGCTATTTGTGCTTCATACCTTGCTTCTAATGCTGTTAAGATTGCTTGCTTCACTAACATTTCCATCGTCTACGTGCCTGTCGAAGTCTTGAATTTGGATTGGCCGCAGCTTTAGGAAATTGTTTCATTTGTCCTGCACTTCTTGCACAGTACGATTTTCTTCTCTTCGCTGCAGCAGAACCTTTTTTAACTTTTCCAGTTACCGCTGTTTTTAATTTACTTCCAGGATTTGCTCTTCTATAAGCAGCTACACCTTTAGCTGTCATACCGGCACCTGATTTTGTAGATCTAAAATTTTTTTTATTTCTTTTTGGCATAACGTCTCCACCTCTAGCAAAGCCAGGAGCATCAATCATCTTACCATAATATTTTTTTGAACTTGCGTTACTTAAACTAACAGGACCAGAAGATCCTTGAGCTTCTTTTTTTATATAACTTCCAGTATATTTAGCATCTGGCATTCTCATATTTATACAATGTGAGTTTTACCACAAAGTAAACAAACTTTAATGGGTTGAGGAATTTTTACAAATTCTGTTGGACATTCACATCTTTTGCCAAATATTCTATCTATAATTCTTTTAAATAGTTTTTTCATTATTTTTTTCTTAATTTACCTAATGTTATAGCAAGTCTAGCTCGTTGACCCATCTTACCTTTTTTCTTAGCAGCAGATGCTAATTTTTTTGTAGGAATCTTTTCGCCTTTTTTAACGCCTAAAGATTTTCTCAACGCCCCTGGTTTCTTAATAGCTTTTTGTATAAATTTTTTATCAGCCATTATGAGTTTTTTCCGTAAGCTCTGCCTTTTCCTCTTTTTGCCATTCCACAACCTCTAACTTTACCACCTTTTTTGTAGCCTCTATTTAATTCAGATACTACTCTATCTTTTTCAGCTCTTCTATTTTTGTTCATCTTTTCAGAATCAATTCTTCCCATTTCTTCTAAAAGATTCATTCTTCCTGTGTTCATAAATTACCTATTTATTTTTCCAGATTTTTTAGCTTTAGAACCAAATTTTCCGTAAGACTCATCTCTTGAATCTTTAAGTTGTTTAGCAGTTCTTTTTTTTCTTACTCTCATAGCGATAGATTCATCTTTTCTATCTTTGTATCCCTGTTTTTTCTTTTTAACAGATCCACCTTTTTTCATACCAGAACTTCCATATGGAAATCTTACTGGTGATCTTACTCCGTTTTGTCTCATTTTTTTGCTCCGTGTTGTTTAAATATTTGTGTACCCTTTATACCATAAATGCTCGCGACGACAAGGATCCACAAATTTGTAAACCATGAAGGGAGTGCCGAGAAGTGTTCAAAGAACACATTTACTTTCTCCATAGCTGACGGATCGTCACTTACAACTGCCCAGGCCAAAATTGCTATGGGCGCCGAGAGAATTATCAAAACTGCCTCGTCTTTCCAATCTGACTGACGGGCTTCTAATAATTTTCCCTGGTAAGCTTCCTTACCTTCGGCCATACGAGAAGCGTGCATAAGCTGTGCATCTGACATAGCTATTTTCGTCTTCTGCTTGTTAGCATAAATTTTACTTCCAGCAGAAACGGCTAATTTAATTGCCGATAACCACATGTTAGTACCAAGTAGCTTTTACAGGTTTTTTATCAGCTCTTAAAGCTTTAGTTCCTTTTACAGTAACTACTTCTGCTTTAGTGCCGCTCGTCATAGGAATAGTAACTCCGCCTGTTGCATAACCATCAGCTCCAGCTCCTAGTTCTTTTACAACTTTAGGGTCTTTATTCATAAAACCTGAACCTTTAGTCCAATCTTTGCTCATAATGTTTCTCCTTGTTAATATTATAGTTAATTTTTCTTAAAATTTCTACCGAAATCGTGTCTTTTACTTTGATCTGACATTTGTTGTTTAGCAATTGACACTCCTGCACGTAGTCCAGCTAATTCTTCGTTTTGTTCTAGCTTTTCATCGTGTTGTTGGTCGTTCATCATAGCTCTCATAGTGTCTAAATCAAGTCTAGCTTCATTATTTGAATTTCTGTCTTGATCAGCTCTAGCTTTTAAGTCTAATTCTCTAGATTTTAGTTTAAGTAGTGGATCACCACCTACTTCACTGCTAATTTTATCTTCTTCTTTAGCATAATCTATAGTCATTTCTGCAATCAACACTGCTTTTCTAGCTTCGATCGCATCTGTAATCTGTTTTATACGTTGTTGACTTTGCATAGCCATTGGATTTTGTTGCATCATTTGTGGATTTTGCATTAATGGTGCTAATTGTTGTTGAATCATTTTTAATTCTTGCATTTCTTGAACAAATTCTATTTGTACTTGCTCTTGTGCCATTAAACTAATGTGTTCAAGTATGTTTTTTTGTAAACCCATCATAGCCATTGGATTATTTTGCACCATAGAGATTGACATGAAACTTAAATGAGCATCAATATGTGCTTTATGGTCTTGACCAGGAAAAGCTTGAAAAGGTTTACCACTAATAGACAAAATATGTTCTAAACTTGGGTCCATTGGTTGTGGTTGTTGTGGAGGTGGTAAAATTGCGTTTATATTTTTAATACCAAACGCTTCATACATAGATCTATACGCTTGATACATATTATGCATTTTAGGATTTGATTGTGCAAGTTGTAATTGTGCTTGAGCCATAGAAATTCTTTGTGTTTGAGAATAAATGTTTGGATCTGCAACAGGTAGAATATCTATCTTGTCATCAAAGTCTAAAACTTTAATATTTCTTTGTGCACCTGGAACATCATAAGGATATTCTGGTGGTAAATAAGTTTTAAATACTTCTGCTAGTAATTTAAATTCTGATTTTAAACCAACATACAATCTTTTGTGAATTGCTGACATTACACGAGAGCCACGCTCTAATAATGCAACTGTTGTTCCAACTGCAGCTTGTTGATTCATATCTCCTACCTGTGAATCTGCAATACTTGCAAATCTTTGAGCAGACTGAACACAAATACCCATTAATTGTAATAGTGTTGCATCAGGACCTTTAAAAGGTAATTGCATAAACTGATCTTTAATATTTCCACCTGGTACATCTACATCTCTGAACTCACCAGGTTGTAATGGCTGTGCATCGTCTCTCATTCTAACGCCTCTAGTTTTAAAACCAGCAGGTAAGTTAGCTAAAGTTCCAGCATCTAATAATTGTCTTAATGCAACAGTAGCTGTACGTGATAAACCACCAATCATATGAATTAAACCTAAACCATAAAAACCCATACCTGGTAAAAATTTAAAATGTACAAAATAATCTTTTTTCTTTTTTAATTGATCTTCTGCTTCAAAGTTTCTTCTAATAGATAAAATTTTTCCATTCGCTTCATCCATAGTAATGATGTAAGGCAGTTTAATTCCAGTGGGCTCACCATCTTCAGGATTCACATCTTCATATCCTTCCAAATCTACGTTGACATGCATTTCTAAAATTGTGTACATGTCTTCACTACCATTTTGAGTAATGCCTTCTAATTCTAATTCTTTTTGTTTTAATTGATTTTCTGTAACCGGCGGTTCTCCCAAATCAATGTCTTTGTAAAAGCCATTGATTTGTTGTTTACGTAAATCATTTTGAGAAATACGTATAACATGGATTACAGCTTCCGCATCTTCTAATGAGGTAGCAGAGTACGGCACCACTAAATCGTCAGCGGGTATAAATTTAGAAACAGCCCTACCTAAAAGATCATCATAGTAAACTTTCTTAAAGGTAGAACCACTTAGGGGTAGATAGAAAAGCATTTGATCAAACTCTGGTTCATACTCTTTCATCTGATCCATAATTTGATAATTCATAAAATCTTTAACACGTTTAGATTGCTCTTCTTTAGGAACATTAATATCTCCTAAAATTTGAGTTCTAACCGGACCTTCTGCAGGTAATAATTCTTTGTAAGCTTGTGCTTGAAATTGTGTTACGGCTTCTGCCAACACTGGGTGAGTAACTGAACTTGCACCTCTAAATGGTTCTGTTCTAGTTATATATTTAAATCCAAGTAGACTTAATCCTTCTTTATAACTTTCTTCCCAATCTTGTCTTGACTGTTTGTAATCTTTATATTTGTCCATTAGTTCTGAACCTAATGAATCTAAATCTTGATCATCTATAAATTCTGCTAAGTTAGCATTGTGGTCTTGACCCCCTTCAGGATCTGTTTCATTTGGATCAAAGTTAATAGTTGCACTACCATCTTCTTCCATTTCAATTTCTGTTTTTCCATCCATTGATGTATCAGTAACAGCTTCAGTAGCATCTACTGTTTCTTCCTCTGGAAGATCTATTTCAATTGGATTATTTGGTAAACTTTTGTCTATTTCAGCCATGGGCTATTCTATCCTCTATTCTTGATTGATTCAACACCTGAAAGGTGTGTATCAGTTGTTTTGTTAAAAGTCAATGTTGGTGTCATCCATCAACATATCGTTGTATATTCCCCTATCGTAATCACTCATTTGATTCATTTTCTCAATCTCATTTTGTGCAAATTCATAATAGTCTTTTCCTAATCCTGCCGCTGTCATTGTTGCGCCGATCGGTGTTAGTGATCTAGCTAATTTTGCTCCACCTAATAATGAGCCTAGTCCACCACTAAATGCACTACTTCCCATTAAACCTAATCCTGCTGTTTTATCTGCTACCGCTTCTAAAATATTATCACCACCTTTTAAATTTTCACTTATCTCATATGCTGCGTTTGCTGCACCTACAGCTGGTGCTGCTAAAGTTTTTAATAATCCTTTTAACATAGTATTACCAGCCGTTGTTAATCCTGCTCCACCAATTGCTGCTGATGCTACAAGTGGTTCGGGATTGTTTGATGCCCAATCTAAAAGACCGGATTGAGATTCAACATCGTCTGTTCCTGGTTTAACAATTGCACCTATTTCAGAATTATAAACTGGTGTTTCATTATCAGGTTGATCTGCTAAAGCATAAGATCCTCCAGCTAAAGTTGCTAAACTAGCTAAAAGCCCAACTCGACCTCCTTTTAATGATATGTTTTTAAAACGATCTTTAATGGTATTTTGAAAATTAGGGTTATCTAATTTTTTTGATATATCTACAATTGAATCTTTATTTGCAGGAACTTCAAAAGAATAACCAGTTTTTTTATAATGTGCATCAAATAAATCTTTATATTGATTATATACTTTTTTATTTTTAATTGTTTTAGAAGGTGGTTCAAAAGATAATTTTAAACCTTTTACTTTTTTACCAGATGTTCCAATGTTTGCTTTTTTTTCAAATTCATTTATTTTTTTATTATACTTTGTTTGTTCTTCTATTCTTAAAGGATCATCCTTTGATAATGTTAATAATTTTCTTTCTAACAAACTTTTATTTTTATCAATTCCTAATCCTTTTACATTTTGATTAAAATCATTATCTATTACTTGACCAAAAATAGCGTAAGGTCCAGAACCCCTTCTCATGCTAGCAGTAATACTACCTAATTCATCAACAGCAATTTTGCCTTTTAAGTCGGGAACAATATTATTTATTTTACCTATTATATCTCCTCTTATTTTAGCAATATTTTTTGGTAAATTTAATAATTTTGTTAAACCTCTTTCATAATAAAGTCTTGATTTGGTACCTTTAGTTTTAAACATATCACCAATATTTGTTTCTAAATAATTGTTAGCAAGTTTTTTATATTTAGTAGGAGCTTTAAAAAATCTAATATCTCTATTTCCTTTTAAAGTATTTGCTAAATCAACAGCTCTTCCTTCTGCTACTGAAATATCTGATTTTAAAATGTTTTTTATTTGATTTTCTGTTGGAAATTTACCTTGATCTAAAGTTTTTATAATATTTTTGTTGTTTAAAAGTTTTTTAACATCTTTATCTACTAGATTAGCTGAAGTAGCTCCATATCCTGTTGGTAAATTAATATTATTTTTTTTTAAATAAAAATCTAAAGCTTTATTACTATCTTTTCCTGTAGTTGCTTTAAAATGTTTTCTAACTTCGTTTCTGGTAGGAAGAGATCCTTTTTCTTTTTTAAAATCTTTTATATAATTTTCTATTGCTTTTAATCTTACTGGATCATCAATTTTTTTTATATCAAAGCCTTTATATTTACCAGATCTTATATAAGATCTTCTTGCTGAATCTCCTTCGTCATATTGTTTTTGAAATTTTTTTATATTATTTTTTTGTGTTTCAGTTAAAGGAATAGAGTATTTACCGGTATTGGGATTATTTCTAATTTTATATCTCATTTGACCAGACTGGTCTGTATATTTTAAACCCGTTTTAGCTTCGTAAATATCTACTAATTTTTGTTGTTGAGGAGTTAGAGGATTAAACTCACCTAAATATCTACGAGTTCCTATTGTTTTAGCCACAGTCCGCGCCTACCTTATCGATTTGAAGTCTACATCAACTTTGTTGTAGTCTACCATTAGATAACCGCTGTCATGTTTAACAGAAGCCCATGGTACTTCGTGAGCCATTACTCCTTGATAAACTGTAGGATCGTTTAGATATGTAAAGTTGTAGATGTTAATATCAGATTTAGATTTTCCAACTAACTCAATGTTATCTTTTAATCTTATATCACTAAAACCTAAACCACCAAAACCTCCGCCTCTATCAGAACTATTTCTTCCGGAGCTTCTAGAGCCTCCACCACCCATATCTCTTCCACCACCTTGTCCACCACCGCCGCTAGACTTACTACTAGACTTACTACTAGACTTACTACTAGACTTACTACTTTTACTTGAACCACTCCAACCTGTAGAAGTGTGTGGGTTAGGATTTCCTCCAGTGTATCCTTGTTTCTTACCATAAGAAGAATTAGGATTAACCGTAGACGCTCCAGATTTAGAATCATTTTTAGAAGCATTTTTATTAATATTATTTTCTTGTTTATCAAGGTTATTTTGTATCTCTCTAGTTTCTTTTCTAGTTTTTGTTGAAGCAATTTGTTTTTCAATTTCTTTTTGTACTTGTATATTTTTAAATTTGTTAATACCCAGAGTACCTAAGAATGAAAATGGATCACTAAAGCCTAAAGTTTTAAGTGCTTTACTAGTGATAGCATTTGTACCCATTTTTGCTATATCAGAAAGACTAAAATTTAAAGCTTTGTCAACTAAACCTGCTAGTATTCCTTCAGCTTCTTTTTTTTCTGCAAAAGAAGGAGTATACTTACCACCAAACGGATCTTCTACGTTTGGATCTTGAGCAAGTCCAATACTTGGAGGTGCATTTAATATTCCTGTTTGGTTTGTTAGGTCTGGTGCACCAGTAATTTGAAAATCACCTATGTTACTTGGTTTAGAAAGATCTTCAATTGATATTGATTCATCTACCATAGTAGATGGACCGGCAATGTCTCTCATGTTTGGTCTATCTATTGTTGTAATACCACCTGTAGGTGTTGAAGTTATTTGACCTCTGTTTCTGTCTGTAATTCCTCCAACTAATCCTTGTTCTTCAGAAACTATTCTTGAATCATTGAAAGGATTTCCTCTGTCAATAAAATTTTCATTAACAGATATTTCTTCTCCTGCAATATCTCTCATGTTAGGTTTACCAAATCCTGTACTTCCTAATTCTTCAGAAACTATTCTAGAATCATTTAAAGGATTTCCTCTGTCAATTATATCTTCATTAACAGGTAATTCAGTTCCTGCAATATCTAACATGTTAGGTTTGTCTGATGAAATTATTTTTTCTAATGTAGTTTTAGGAGTTATCTGACCTCTCATGCTTTCTTGACCTGATAGATCATTCATAGCTTTTATTTCTTCTAATGTTAAATTTCCTTTATCTGCATTTGCAGCAGCGATACCTAAATCAATATAGTCTATTGTATTTCTATCTTCAAAGTCGCCGCCTCCACCGCCTCCGCCGCCTCCACCTGAAGGAGGTGGTGTAGTTGGTGGTGTAGTTGGTGGTGTTGTAGTTGGTGGTGTGTATAAATTTAATCCTGATAATCGATCCGCGATCTCTTGGTCAGTATAACCATACGAGTTCATCGAGCTATAAATAGCTAATGCTTCACCTGTTAAAGGTGAACCGCCCATAAACAACCCTTGTCTTGTAGGTATCATCATAGAACCAATCCCACCGCCGTTCGCGTACATCATATTCTCTGTATCTGGTGGTACATATTGATCGTGATACTGATGATAAGTTTTATCTCCGTAAGTCATTCCACCTTGTGCTAAATTTTTTATGGCAATCATTAGACCGCCGTTTTTGTAACCTTGTGCCATAGCTTCTTTTACAGCTTCACCAAACTCATAGCCTTCTTCATCCATAAGTTGTTTAACTACTTCACTGATATCTGATGGTGTGTATTCTTCGTCCATTAATAATAAGTCCTGTTGTGTGGTATTGAAACTTCGTCCCGCTCATCTTCTGGATGGCCAACGAATCCTCCTTGTCGGAATCTCATTACCGCTTGTGTCATACTATCCACCAAATCATCATGATCTCCATAAGGAAATGATGCACACTCTTCAATCACCTCTTCTGCGAACTTTTCGTCCGGCGCCCAAATTTGGCCACTCTCAAAGAGAGGGGACACAGCGTTGACTCTAGCATGTTTATCGTTACCTTTGCTAGGAGTGTAATTTATAACAGGTATACCCATTTTTCGCAACTCATATGTTAGTGGTAATCCTGAAGCTTTAGCCTCCACGATCACCGATTCTGGTTTCCAATAATCATACTGTTCTTTAGCTAGTTTACGTAGTTCTGGAAATTCTAGTCTATCCTTAATCGCATCGAGTAAAATTAAGTTCGGAGCGGCGTCATCGGATTCATGAAATACTCCCCAAGTAGTTATAGCAGAATAGTCGGCAGTTTCTTTTTTTAAAAATGCAGTATCATAAGATTGTATGACATGTTCTAATCTTGGAATATAATCACGGTCCCATTTCCGCCACCATTCTCTTTTGATTAATGAACCTTCTTCAGAAGTTGGGTTTTGCATCCATTGTGCATTCCATTTACCCACGCTCAACGATGCTTTAACAGATTCTAATTCAGGAAGTTTCCAATACTCAGGCCATACAGGTTTATTACTTGGTAGTATTGCAGGAAACTCAATTATCTCCCACTGATCTGATTTTAATTCTTTTTGAGATTTTAATAACATACCTGTCAAATCTTTCATATTCCATCTAGTCATAACCACAACGATTGCTCCACCAGGTTGAAGACGTTGACGAGGACCTGATGTATACCACTCGTAAGCTCTTTCCATTGCAGTCATATTAAGTGCGTCTTGCTCAGAGTGTGGGTCATCAATTATAAGTAAGTCCGCTCCACGGCCCGTTATCGCAGATCCAACACCGGCTGCATAATATTCACCACCTTGTTCGGTTTCCCATTTACCAGCTGCTTGACTATCCTCTCTAAGTCTTGTTTGGAACACTTGTTTATATTCTTGACTATCCATTAGAGTCTTAGCTTTACGACCAAAGCGGATCGCGAGTTCAGTTGTGTGGGTCGTTTGGATTATTTTTAAATTAGGTCTACGTCCTACCATCCAAGCAGGAAGTAAGAACGATGCAAACTCTGACTTGGTATGTCTTGGTGGCATATTTATAATTAGTCTTTTAATTTCGCCTTTTGCGAGTCTATTAAACTTGTCAGCAATTTCTTTGTGGTGTTTACCTTCTATAAATTCTGGCCATACATGTTTAACAAAACTCAAGAAGTCATCGTGGACTTTGGATTTGGTTTTCTTTTCAGAAAGCTTTAATGCAAGCTTTAGAAATTGTTTTTTAACATCAGGCGGTAATCTGTTTAGTTTATCTTCATCCATAAAAATTTTTTGTAAAATTTTTTTATAATATTTTTTGACACCCTTTTATTCTCATTTTGGTTTTATACCATGTCTATGTCTAAATCCAACCTTATATACTAAATTATTTTGTGACTCCTAGCAAAAAGGGGTGGTGGGGGGTTTGTTTTTATAGTTACATGCAAATCGCTAGGGACCCCTCGAGGCGGGGCGGGTGGGCCCGTTAGGTTACAAGTTGTATAAGTTATTGGGGTGGGCCCGCCCGCGAACAGGAATATCTGCGAGCTATGCAGTTATTGCATGGGATAATGTGGGATAGTGTATGCACATAGTGCATACACCATTAGATTGTATTAGTCTAGTAAAGTATAATACTCATCAGTAAAGTTCTTTTGAAACCAAGTGATACCCTTTTGCATAAGTGTATAATCCTCGGTTCGTTCTGCACCAATGATTGTATCATAGATTGCAACAGCAAACGCAGGCAACTGACACGATTGAGTAAAACTCTCATCACTAAAACGATTGTGTATTGTCATCATCTTAGTCGGTTCCTTACCCATAAAGCATTGGTCAAATGGTTTAGGTATTGTGTATTGTTTGTTATTGTATGTTATGTTCATTCTCACTCCTTTATTGTTATGGGATAATATAACATTATTCCCTTACATTGTCAACCCTTTTAATTGTATTCCATTTATAGTCTGGGTTGTATTCACTTGTTTCAACTACTTTCTCATAACCTCCACTTTCTCGCCTGTGTCTGATAAACTCAATCGGTCGACCTTGCTCAATATTATTCATGTTAATATTAAGCCAATCATGTTTGCAACCTTGACTACAAAAATATTTATCTGAGTCTGGTGGAGTCCAACCATATTGATTTTGATCTGCGTCTAGTGTTGCATACGCATACTTACCACGCACCACACCTCGCGATTTTAAAAACCTATCTTGTGTGGTTTTAGTATGACAATCAGGGCCTTGGCAAAAATGTTTATTGGGCATTAGTTGACACCTCCTGTTATCCATATCTGACCTGTTGCACATCTATAATTATCTGCTGACAAATCATAGTAAGTTATATATCTTAACTTGTTTGATATCTTATCTCGGACAACCTTACACTTATGATCCCATTTTGCTTTACGAGTTATCTGCCTAGTTGTTTTATTATCTTTTAGTTTTTTTCTCTCTTCTCCATTGTGTGTAAATGGTCTGTAAGTTATTATAAATTTACTACCAATGTTTAGTGTATCTTCTATCTTCATTCTCACTCCTTTGTTTATATATGGGATAATCTATCATAGATTATCCCATATGTCAAATGTTAATTTAAACTTTCTTCATATTGTTTTCTAGCCAATATCTTAGCCTCTCTTGTGTTGGCTGATTGTTTATTTTTCATGCCCTTAATCATACTTGCTAGATTACTAGGATTATAAATTGTCAAGCCTGTTGAGTTAGTTCTAATTAACTCGGCCTCATCAACTTGTATTCCAAGTTCAGTTGCAAGTTCAATACCCTCGCTTAGATATCTGTATGCTTTCAAGCCAATCTTTAATTGGTCGCATTGTTTTTGAATTGTATCAATCCATGTTTGGTGTTTAGATACAACATTAGCTTTTGCAATTCTCCAAGTTTCAAATTGCTCGTACTCATTTTTAGTACAGGCTATTGCTCTTGATCTACAATAAGAAGTTCCAATTACATCAAGATAGTATTGGTCATCAAATGTTTTTGCCATACCTGTATTATCATTAGAAGAATGATAACCACTCCCTGTTTTGCCAAGTGCTTTTAAACACTCATCAACATGTTTTGTTTTGTGTGGGTTCTCTTTGTTTTCTTTTTGTTGTGCATAGATATCTGGGTTGCAATCCATAGCTTTTAAATCCTCACGATAATAAGCAAGTGCAAAGTGATTACCCTCTGTGTGATCGTACTCACTACCATTGGTATTGCCAAACAAACCAAAATCAAAATGTGATTTAGTTTCTTTTGGTTCGCCCTCATCATCAACACCCTCATTGTGTGCAAAGTAAAAGCATTTATCTTTTGCAACAACATCACAAGGACTTCCATATTTATTTTTAAAGTGTCTTAATGTTGCAACATCTTCTGTTGGATATGATCTCTCAACAACTTCTTTTGCAAGTTTGTGTGCAGTTGTATATTGCTCATCAACATACTCTCTTGATTGAAGATATGCCTCTCGTTCTTGAGTGTCCTCATTCTCAAAGACATTTTTTATTTTATTAAATAACTTATTTCTAAGTTCAGTATTCATTCTTATTTTAGACATTGTGTCCTTTCTGTTATTTTTATTTATTTGCATATTTTTAATATACACTATTGACAAACCCTGTCAATAGGATTATATAAGATTTTATAGCCTCATTTGTATATTTATCGCTATTCAAAACTATAAATATTCTGGGGACTTGCACCTACAAAAGCAAGTAGGATTA
>Ga0208643_1001035_pt1 | contig 16586 bp, 14 predicted proteins | sample VirMetDEL_Nov_12_FD_184516 | JGI IMG/M metagenome (GOLD analysis project Ga0208643, IMG submission 184516) | Aqueous microbial communities from the Delaware River and Bay under freshwater to marine salinity gradient to study organic matter... | ecosystem: Environmental > Aquatic > Marine >... | reverse complement strand
AAGAGCACCAAAAATTGATTACGAGATTGACTCTAAATCTGCAAAAAATTTAAAGAATATGTTTTCCGATGTTGCTGACGATGTTGGTGACTACAAACTTTCTAAACTTACTCAAAGTTGGGACGATAGGCAATATCAAGACCCAATGATGGCTAAATTCCTTAAAGAAAAAGGAGTATTGCCAGATAGAAAAGACTTTGATGCTGACTGGAAGTTCTCGCAAGCACTTAGCGATGGTGTTTATAACTTGCGTTCTGAGTATGGTGATTGGCTAAATGATTTTAACAATAGATTGCCTGATGCTGGTGTAAACATTAAAGAAAGAATTTTTAAAGGTTATACAGATTCTGGCAACAGACGTTATGCACCTGCAACACTTGAAAATCTTGTTAAAGAGATGAAGGGTGGCGCTGGTTCAGAAGGTTTTATGTATGGTGTTGGAAACATTAGGGCAGTTGCTACTCCTAAATTTAAGAATCTTAATCAAGTAAAAGCTGCTCGTGAAAGCATCGTAACAAAAGAAGAATTTGAGCCAGTTAAAAAGCAAGTTGATAGTGCATTTAATGACTTAACTGAACGTCTTGACAAACTAGAAGGTAATTCTGGTTATAGTTATAACGCACAAGATGCCTTGTATGAACTTGGTCAAATTAAGAATGTAAACTTTTTGGACAAAATTTATAAGGATGTGCCTGAATCTTTGAAAGCTGATGTGCAAATTTTCATGAATAAAGTTCGTGAAATGCCGACAGAATACTTTGAAATCAAGCCACAAAGAGCAGTTCAAATTGGTGAGTTTAAAGGTGCAATTCTGCCAGCTAATGCGCCACAGAAATCTATTGAGTATTTGAGAAGCCAAGGTCTGCAAGACTTATACTATTATTCAACACCAGAAGAACGTAAAGAATTGTTTAAGAAATTTGGCCCTGAGATGTTTGCAACAATGCCATTTGGATTGTTAGCTGATGAAGAAAAGCGTAAAGAGATAACAAGTCTGTTAGAATAAAGTATTAACTTAACCTTGACCAACCCTAGAGGAGTCAAACATGATTGAAAAACAATCAAACATTTCATCTCGTGGTGGAGCGAGAGAAGGCGCAGGAAGACCTAAAGGAAGTCTTGATAAGGGCAATGCAATGCTCAGAGAGATGATTCTGGAGGCTTTAGAAGGCGCAGGTGGCGTAACTTATCTTATAGATAAGGCAGAGAGCCATCCACAGGCGTTCATGGGACTAATCGGCAAAGTCTTGCCACTTCAGGTAACTGGAGAAGAAGGTAAAGACATTCAGATAAGCGTCCAATGGGCGAAGTAATCGAGATTCCTTACAAGCCTAGAGAGCAACAGCTTGCTATCCATGAACTGATGGACAGTAAGCGTTTTGGCGTTGTTGTTGCTCATAGGCGCATGGGCAAGACTGTCTCTGCGATTAACCATCTAATCAAGGACGCTATCCTTAATCAGAAGGAAGCACCTAGATACGCATACATTGCACCTACCTATGGTCAAGCCAAGAGGGTGGCATGGGACTATCTCGTCAAGTATGCAGAGCCTTTGGGAGGCACTAGCAATATCTCTGAGTTGCGAGTTGACTTCTGGGGTAGGCGTATCCAGCTATATGGTTCAGACAATCCAGAAGCATTGCGTGGTCAGTATTTCGATGGGGTAATCCTTGACGAGATTGGTGACCAAAATCCCAAGATTTGGACAGACATTGTTAGACCTGCACTAGCTGACAGAAAAGGTTGGTGCTTGTTCATTGGTACGCCCAAAGGTCATAACCACTTCAAAGAACTGCGAGACAGGGCAGAAACTGAGGATGGGTGGGGATTGCTAGAGTTCAAAGCCTCAGAAACAGGGGTGGTGGACGATACAGAACTGAAGGCTGCTCGTAATGAGATGGGTGAGGATAAGTACCGCCAAGAGTTTGAATGTAGCTTTGACGCTGCTGTAGAAGGCTCTTACTATGGTCAGATTCTCAATGAATTAGAAGACAAAAACCATATGCAGGAGATTCCCAGAGAGGAACTGAGCCGTACATTTACAGCTTGGGATTTGGGAATGGGTGATTCAACTTCTATCTGGGTTGCTCAGTTAGTAGGTACTGAGGTGCGTCTGATTGACTACTACGAGAATCATGGTGTTGGACTAGACCACTATGTCAAGTGGATTAGGGACAATGACTATGCAAAAGCAGAGCATATTCTGCCCCATGATGTGCGAGTAAGAGAGTTAGGCTCTGGCAAAAGCCGATTAGAAATGCTTGAGGAAGCAGGACTAGAGATCAAGATTGCGCCAAGGATGGGCTTAGATGATGGTATTCAGGCAGTCAGAAGGTTGCTTCCAAGGTGCTGGTTCAATGTTCCTAAAGTCCAAACAGGACTGAACTGCCTGAGAAACTATCGCAGAGATTACGATGAGAAGCGTAAGATTTTCTATGAGCGTCCATTGCATGACTGGTCATCGCATGGCTCGGACTCATTCCGCTACTTAGCCCTTGGACTTGATGAAGGTCACAGTACATGGTCTAAGCCTATTAACCAAGCACCGAAATGGATTGTCTGATGTATTTAGAGCGACAAGGGGTAAATTTAGCCCCAAAACTTAAAGAACTTGAAAACCGCATTGAAGTATTGGAAAATGTGGTAAAAGCTTTACAATTGGAAAAACCCAGATTGGGTCGCCCTCCAAAGGACAAAAATGCAACAGAACGACTTGAAGTCAATCCTACAAGCAGAGATTGATGACGCTATTGGATACATTGAAACAGAAACTGTTGACCAGCGTAAACAGGCTTTACAAGCGTATCTCCGACAGCCATATGGTAACGAGGTTGAAGGCAAGTCTCAGATTGTTACTGGAGAAGTAGCAGAAGCTATTGATGGCGCACTTCCTAGCCTAGTTCGTATTTTCACAGGCTCAGACAATATCGTTATCTTTGAGCCACAAGGCCCACAAGACGAAGCATCTGCAAAGCAGGCCACAGACTACTGCAATTGGGTCTTCTTGCGTGACAACGAAGGTGTAGCCATTTTGCACGACTGGTTCAAGGATGCTCTGCTTCAGAAAAATGGCATCTTGAAAGCGTATTGGCAAGAGAAAGAAGACATCACTAAAGAGCGTTACTACAACTTGTCAGAAGACGAGTTGGCAATGCTAATGAGTGATGAAAGCATGGAAATTGTTGAGCAAGATACGACAGAGTTTCCAATCTTTGACCCAATGGGTCAGCCTGTCATTGACCAGATGGGTCAGCCAGTCATGGGTGCTACGCATAATGTCGTAGTCCAAAAGCGTAAGAAATCAGGCAAAGTTACGATTGAGAATGTTCCTCCAGAGGAGTTCTTGATTAGCAAGAAGGCTCGTACTATTGCTGACAGCCCATTCGTAGCACATCGTCAGATGTTGACTCGTAGTGACTTGATTGCTATGGGTTTCAACAAGAAGCAAGTTGAAGGCTTGCAGATGGACGATGCACTAGCCTACACACCAGAGCGAGTTGCTCGTTATTCTGCTGGTGAGCAGCCTTACCAAGTGCAGACTGATGACCCATCAATGCAAGAGATTGAGGTCTTTGAGTGCTATGTGAAGACTGATATGAATGGCAAAGGTATTGCCTCTCTGACTCAGGTTTTCTACGCTTCAAACGAGATTCTCCAAGATGCAGATGGTAAGGAAGCTGTTGAAGAAGTGGACTATGTTCCATTCCATTCAATCTGCCCAATCCCAATTCCACACAAGTTCTTTGGCAATTCACTTGCTGACCGAACAACTGACTTACAACTGATTAAGACAACTATCACTCGTCAGATGTTGGATAACTTGTATCTGACAAATAACGCACGAGTGGTTGCTGTTGAAGGTCAAGTAAACCTTGATGACTTGCTTACATCTACCGCAGGTGGTGTGATTCGTGCCAAGTCTCCTAATGCTGTACAACAGTTGGTTGTGCAGAATGTAGCCCAAGCTGCTTTCCCAATGCTTCAGTACTTGGATACAGTCCAATCTAAGCGTACTGGTGTGTCTGATGCTTCACAAGGTCTTGACCCTGCTATCTTGCAGAATGTCACAGCAGCAGCAGTTGCTTCGATGCAACAAGCTGGCGCAGGTAAGATTGAATTGATGGCTCGAATCTTTGCAGAGACTGGTGTTAAGTCTTTGTTCCAAGGCATCTTGCATCTGCTCTGCAAATACCAAGACAAGCCTCGTTTGGTGCGTATGCGTGGTGAATTCGTAGAGTTTGACCCTCGTACATGGGCTAACCAATACGATGTGGCTATCAATGTTGGTTTAGGTGCAGGTAACCGACAAGAGCAGATGGCTATGTTGTCAATGGTTCTGGCTAAACAAGAGCAGTTGATTGCTCAGTATGGCCCTGCCAATCCTTACGTTTCACCTGCTCAATATCGTTCTACCTTGGGACGCATGGTTGAGATTGCTGGCTTTAAGGATTCTGCTGAGTTCTACAAGCCAATCACACCAGAGCAAGACCAGATGCTCTCGAATCCTCCTCCACAGCCACAGCAAATGCCTCCAGAAGTGCAAGCAATCATGGCTCGGACACAGGCTGAGATTCAAGCTAACCAAGCTAAAGCACAAGCTGACATTCAGTTGAAGCAACAGCAACAACAGATTGACATGGAGATGGCACAACAGAAGGCTGCTCTTGAGATGCAATTGATGCGTGAGAAAGAAGCTGCTAAGTTGATGCTTGAGCGTGAAAAACAACAGGCTTACTTTGCTATGAAGCAACAAGAGTTTGAAGCAGAAGCACAATTGAAAGCGATGAAAATTGGTGCTGGCATTACATCCAACGTAGAGATTAAAGGTTAATCATGGCTATTTCTGATGCTTTGGCTTGGCGTTTAAACAATGGCGGTACTGCCGATGACCTTTATAACGACATTCGCACATTCTTAGGCTCAAGTCCTGATGCTGCTACTACTCAGGCAGCAATGGCTCAATATGGCATCTCTGGTGAGGATGTAGCCAACGCAACAGGTGGTAAGTCTGGTGGTTTGCTAAGTGGCAACATCATGGCAGGTGCTAGTTGGAACAGTACCAATACAGCATTGCAAAACGCTTTAACAGAGGCTACTGGTCAACAAACAGCTAACTATGCTGTTGGTGGTTCTACTACTGCTGATACGCTAAACCAACTCAATACATACTTGGCAGGTGGTGGTCAGTTTGACCCTAATGCTACTGTTTACTTGCAAGCAGGTGGTGTTGACTTTATCCAAGGCGTAGATAAAGCAGTTGTTAAAGACAACCTAAACCAGATTGTTAAGACTTTGGGTGACCAAGGTGTTAATGTTGTATTGACTGGTTCACCATATGCTGCATCTGTTCAGGATGTAGTTAACAACAACTTTGACCCTAAAGTTGACCAAATTTTTGTAGATGTAGCAAAAGCTAATCCCAATGTTGCTTTGGTTGGTACACAAGGCGAGATTCTGCAAAACAAGAAGTTGTTAGTAGATGCTTTGCACACCAATGCTGAAGGCACAGCAATTTATAACCAATCTGTTATTGATGCTTTGTCTCAGTTTAAGAATGAAGTGCCATCTAGCACTCCGCAAGCAATTGCAGAAGTTCAGAAGACAAATACTGTAGCTACAACTCCTCCTGTGATTACTCAGGCTGCTGCTAGTCCTGTGGTTGCTCAGACATTGGCTACACAAAGTGTTGATGCTTTAATTAAAGCGGGTAATTTAAACCCAAATCAAATTGCTGCTGCAACAGGAGTTCCAGTTGGTGAAATTATTACTCAAGCAGCAGCTTTAGCCCCATTCCAAGGCTCTACAAGACTTGGCGACACCTATGTAAGTCCTAATTATTCATATACACAATCTGGTGAAGAAACAATAGTAGGCGGTCTTGAAAGTATCGGTACATCCAAAGTTAGTAGTGAACAAGGAAGTAGAACTGAACTTTATTCTCCATCTGGAGAACTTGCAAGTGTCGGAACTTACGACAAAGGGCCATCATTCTTTGGTGGTTTAGCACAAGCCTTGAATGACCCTGTTGTTCAAGCAGCTTTCTTAGGTTTAGGTGGTGGTGGCGCTTTAGGTAATGCTTTAGGTCTTACAGGTTCTACTGCACAAGCGGTTGGTACAGGACTGTTTAAAGGTGGTACTGCTGCTGCTGGTGGCGCTAATCTTGAAGACGCTTTAAAAGTTGGTCTTTTAAGTGGTGGTTTGGTTTATGGTGGTAATGAAATAGCAAATGTTTTGAAGAATCAAGATGTTCCTATTGACTTCAACACCATGACAACTGATGAGATTAACGATGCTCTTGATGTTAACTTCAGAAACGATTTAGCTCGTGCAGGGTTGTCTGATGCCCAGATTAAGAACTATCTAGCAAATCCTGCAAGTGTTTACGATGCAACTCAAGCCGTAACAGAGGCTGTGACACAACCAGTAGCTGTAAGCACTCCAGTTACTGATAGTGGTACTGTTTCTGTAACTGCTCCTACTACGCCATCATTAAGCAATGTATTAAACACTATTGCTTCTACTACTCCAACAGTTAATGTTGCTGCGCCTAGAGCCACTCAAAATGTTGACCAATCAGTAATTGATATGGTTAATAGTCAAATTGCTGCTAATGTAAAAAATCCTAGTAATTTGGCTAATTTAGAAGTTACTGGAAATAGACCTGCTACTGTGCAAGAAGTGGTTAATGCTATTACTGCAACGCTTCCAACAGTTACACCTGCTCAAGCTGCGACAGTTGCTGAACAAGTTGTAACTAGCAATAGACCAGTAACGACACAAGAAGTAATAAACGCTATCACAGCATCTTTGCCAACAACTACTGCTGTAACAACTTCTACAGTTCCTACGCAAACAATTACAGCGCAAAAGCCTATAACAACTCAAGATATTGTTAACGCTATTGTGGCTACAACACCTGTAACTACTCCAACAACAACTGTCCCAACACAGACAATTACTGCACAGAAACCATCGAGCATTACAGATGCCGTTACTGCTGCAACAATCCCATTGATTCAACCAAGTGTGCCATTGGAAGTAACACCAGTAACTGCTGAAAAAACAACTACTGTTGACCCATTGCGAGTTGCACAATTGGGATTAACTGCTGCTGGTCTGCTTGGAGCAGGTAGTGCTTTGTCTAATACAGGTTCTGGCTCTACTCAATATCCAGTTGTGCCCATTCCAGAAAGTTGGGCAACTCCTCCAAAAACAACTGTTGCGCCAGCTACACAACTTCCTCCAATTAACTTTGGCAATCGTAATTTGTTGATTGGCACTCAATGGGAGAAGTTCCTAAGTCCTACTTATGGAAAAGTGCCAGAGCCTATTAAGTATTCACAGCCATCAAACCTAAGTTATAGTGACCTTATGGGTATCTTGGGTAGCAAGCAAGGTATGCCTCCTGCAAGTAGTCTGAGTATCAACGACATTATTTCTGGGATACAAAACCAATATGGACAAACACCTGCTCGCACAATGGGCTAAAAACTTACTAAATGATGACTTTTTCAAAGAAGTATTAGATAATTTGAAAAAAGAGCAGATTAGTGTAATAATTAACACAAATTCTGATGAGTTAGATAGACGAGAGATTGCATATCAGCACATTAAGACTCTTGACTTGATTACAGGACACCTAGAAGGCTTGGCCTCGGAAACTGTGATTCGAGAAAAGAAATGGAAAATTCTGTAGCTTTTAAGCTACACCTCCGTCCAGAAGGTTTCTGGCGATTTTTGAGATGACAAATGGAAAACACCAACCCCCAAGGGAGTGAAAGCCTAAATGTAAATGAAGCCGCTTCAGCGTTTGAAAGTCTGATGGGTGATTCTGACGAAGCTGGTAACAGCCAATCTGAGGAACAAACAGAAGAACTACAAGCATCTGATGAAGCTGAATATTCTGAGGAGGAATCCGAAGAAGAACAACAACCGAAGCCTAGATATAAAGTCAAAGCTGCTGGTGAGGAAATCGAGGTTGACGAAGATGAACTCATCAAAGGTTATCAGCAAGGTGTAGATTACACGAAAAAGTCTCAGGCTTTAGCTGAACAACGCAAAGCTGTAGAAGCAGAGCGTATTCACTTAGAGCAAGTGAAACAAGAACGAATGGCATATGCCCAGAAGTTGCAAGCATTGGATAGCTTCCTAACGCAGCAAAATAAGGGTGTGGACTTAGATGTTCTAAAGGAAACAGACCCTATCGGTTATGCGGTAGCGGTAGCTGAACAGAATCAGCGTGAGAAGCAGTTAGCAGTAGTAAGGCAAGAACAGCAACGCATTGCACAACAGCAACAAGCCGAGCATCAAGCCTCTTTGCAAAACCATCTCCGTCAAGAATCTGAGAAGCTAGTTAGCCTGATTCCTGAGTTGGCTACGCCACAGGGTGATGCAATCCGAAAGCAAATTCGAGATTATGCGAAGTCTGTTGGGTGGACTGACCAAGAACTCAGTTCCGTATATGACTCTCGGGCTGTGGTGAGTTTGTATAAAGCAATGAAGTATGAGCAACTTCAAAAGAGCAAACCTGAGTTAACCAAGAAACTTCAGGCTGCCCCTAAGATGATGCGTTCTGGGACTTCTGCGCCTCCTACAAAGTCATCACAAGATAAACAGGTTATGCAGAGGTTGCGTGAAACTGGAAAAGTTGCTGACGCTGCCAAAGCATTTGAACGATTCTTTTAATTTTGGAGTATTAACATGGCTACATATCAAACATACACCGCTATTGGTCAGCGGGAAGACCTTTCGGATGTTATCTATAACATCTCACCAACAGACACTCCATTTTTTTCGTCTGTAGGTAAAACCAAAGCTACTGCTGTTTATCACGAGTGGCAGACTGACAGCTTGGCAGCAGCCAGCTTGTCTAACTACGCAGTTGAGGGTGCAACAGCATCTGACGCTACTATGTCTCCAACAACTCGTGTTGGTAACCGCACTCAGATTGCACAGAAAACAATCAAGATTTCTGGCACTTTGCAGAGCGTTGACAAAGCTGGCCGCAAGTCAGAAAAAGCCTATCAACTGGCTAAAGCATCGGCCGAAATTAAGCGTGACATGGAAACTTCCGTTCTGAGCAACCAGATTGCTTCTAATGGTGACTCCACTACTGCTCGTAAATTGGGTGGTCTGCAAGCTTGGTTGAATAGCAACTACTCTGGCGGTACTGATGGTGTTGCTGGTTCTTTGGGTACAACTGCTCGTGTAAACGGCACAAACCGCACTTTCACAGAAGCCTTGTTGCAATCTGTTGTTAAGAGCGTGTACTCATCTGGTGGCAACCCCAAAGTGTTGATGGTCAATCCTGCGCACAAGCAAACAGTTTCAGCTTTTGCTGGTATCGCTGCACAGCGTTTCATGGCCCCTGCGAACACACCCACAACAATCGTGGCCGCGGCCGATGTTTATATGAGCGACTTCGGTACAATTTCTGTTGTCCCCAACCGCTTTATGACATCTACCAACTCATGCGATGAGACAGCATTTGTGCTTGACCCCGACATGGCTGCTATCGCTTACTTGCGTCCTTTCCAGACCAACGAGTTGGCTGTGACTGGCGACAACGAAAGCACACAGTTGTTGGCTGAGTACACCTTGGAAGTTAAAAACCAAGCTGCTCACGGCATCATTGCTGACTTGACACCTTAATCTAAGGTAACTCCGATAAATGCCTCAGACTTAACCCTCTGGGGCATTTTCTTTTCTACCCAAACTGATAGAATTAAGTTATGCAAAATCCTGTCAATTTTCGTCAATCTGCTGTCCATGCTGATGGTGAGGGCGGTATCATTATTCAAACTCGTCAAGATGTATCTGCCATTGTTGAGCAGAACAAAAAGGAATATAACTCCTTTGATGAACGAGCAAGATGGTCTGACAACTTGTTTGGTAACAAGGTTGCATCTATTCCAATGACTGTTATTGATGACCTAAACAAACAAGGCATCATGCGTGGTTATGCTGTGCTTGATGAGAAGCGTTTTGCTGCTTTTCTGAATGACCCAATGAATCGTGCTTGGCGCACTAGAACAGGAGTTGTATGAGTTTTACTACATATGCTGAACTACAGACAACTATCGCAGGATACTTGGCTCGTTCAGACCTAACAACTCAGATTCCAGATTTCATTCGTTTGGCAGAAGTACGCTTGCGCAGAGACTTGCGTATTCGCCAGATGTTAGCTACTACAACGTTGACCTGCACATCAGGAACAGCAACAGTCAGTATCCCTGCTGACTTCTTGGAAGTAAAAGATTTTATTGTTAATGGCAATCCTGTTATGCCATTGAACTACGAATCACCATCTTTGTTCTCTCGTAATTCACGAAGCATGGATGCTGGTAAGCCACTAGATTACACAGTTTTGTCTAGCACGTTTAAGTTAGCACCTATTCCTGATGGTGCATATACGCTGAACTTGGTTTACTCTGCTGCGCCAGCTTTCCTGAGTGACTCAAACACAAGCAATACATTTTTGACTGTGTGTCCTGATTTGCTCTTGTATGCGTCTTTGCTAGAAGCAGAGCCTTACTTGATGAATGATGCTCGAATCAACACATGGGGAACTATGTTTGACAGGGCTATGAATTCGTTGACTCGTTCTGATGAGAAGGGTCAATTCTCTGGCGTTCCATTGGCAATGCAAACAACATATATCTGATATGCCTACACAAAGAATACAACTTGGTGAGTGGATGCCTGACCAGTCAGGTATTACTGGTGTGCTGACTAATGCTAAGAATGTAGTTTCTCAGGCTGTTGGGTATGGCCCTTTTCCGAGTGCTGTAGCCTTTTCTAGTGCTGCTGCCGAAGAATTATTTACTCTGTACGCTGCCAAAAACCCAGACTCCACAACTCAGTTGTTTACTTCTGGTAACACTAAGATTTATACAGTTGATGGTGTTGGCGCATTGACACAAGTTAAGTCAGGAATGACTACTGGCATTAACGACAAAGTTCGTTTTACTCAGTTTGGCAAGACTGTCATCACAACAAACAATGCTGACAAATTGCAAGCATGGACGCTAGGAACATCCACTTCATTCGCTGATTTGGATGCTTCTGCACCTATTGCTAAATACATTACTGTTGTGCGTGACTTTGTAGTTGTGGCTAATACTTATGAGAGTGCTGCACAGCAGCAATATCGTGTTCGCTGGTCTGCAATCAATGATGAGACAGACTGGACAGAGGATGTAAACACTCAGTCTGATTACCAAGATATTCCTGATGGTGGACAGATTGTAGGTATTCGTGGTGGTGAGTTTGGTTTGGTATTCTTGGAAAGAGCCATTAGCCGAATGACCTATGTTGGTACACCATTTATTTTCCAGTTTGACAATATTTCTCGTAACAAGGGATGTATGGTTGCTGGCTCAATTGCTCAGTACCAAGGCATCACATTCTTCTTATCTGATGATGGTTTCTATTTATGCGATGGTCAAACGATTCAGCCAATTGGAAGTGAAAAAGTTGACCGATTCTTTATTGATGACGCTTCAGAATCTGATTATGGTTCTATGTCTGCTGCTGTTGACCCTGTTCGCAAGTTGGTTATATGGAACTATGTTGCTACAGATGGAAATCGTAAACTGATTATTTACAACTTTGCAACGAAGAAATGGACATACGCAGATGCAGGTACAGACTATTTGTCTGAAGCCTCTACAGCGTCTGTAACTCTTGAGCAGTTGGATAGCATCAATGGTTCTATTGACGCATTGACAACAAGCCTTGACTCTCGTTTGTATGTTGGTGGTAAGTATTTCCTTGGTGGTACGCTAGGAAATAAGGTTTACACATATACAGGCGCAAACCTTACAGGGCAGATTGCTACTGGTGATATTGACTTGGGTGGGCCATCAGTTGTGACATTGGCTCGTCCACAAGTTGACAATGGTTCAGCGACTATTGCGGTAGCTTCTCGTACATTGTTAAACCAAAGTGTGAACTATGGAACAGCCGTAGCAGCAGACTCAGAGAACAGGGTTTCTTTGCGTAGTGCTGGTAGATACCACAGACTTCAGTTAGTTCCTACTGGTGCTGATTGGATTAACGCTGTGGCTATTGATGTGGATGTTGTTGGTCAAGGGGTTCGCTGATGTTTAGAAGCCTACCTGCTTTCGGTGGTGACCAACGAGCCGTGGCAGAGGTGGTTCGTGGCATCATGGATGGCAAGACCAATAACACAGGAACGATTACTCTTGCGACTGGTGGCGCAACCACTACCACTTTGGTGGACAGAAGGATAGGCCCAGACAGCGTGATTCTGTTTACTGCTGCTTCTGCTGCTGCATACGCTGATGTAATGCCTTATGGTGCTTTTCAGAGTTTGGTTGACCAAACAATTGCTACAGCAAATACTGCCTATGCAATGACACTAGACACCACAGATTACTCCAATGGGGTAACTCTGAGCAACAGTTCTAGGATGAATGTCAAAAACGCAGGGACATACAACTTCCAATGGTCTGGTCAGTTTAACAATACTGATACGCAAATACATGATGTAAGCGTTTGGTTGCGTAAAAATGGGACTGATGTTGCTGGCTCTACAGGTTTTATCTCTATCCCTAATAGTCATGGTGGCGTAGATGGTCACGCTATTGTTGGATGGAATTACTTTTTAGAGTTAGCTGCTAATGATTACATTGAATTGTGGTGGTCAGCTACTAGCACAACCATTTCATTAGAGCATTTGCCTACTCAGACAAGCCCGACAAGACCCTCTACAGCGTCTTTGATTACTACATTGAACTTTGTCACTCCTAATGCTTTGACAAACATCTATGCTAGTTCACAAGGACAAGGTACGGCAACGATTACCCACTTTGCAAATTCAACGGCAAATAAGACCTACAGATATGCAATTATTGGTTGATTTCTAACAAAATTTGATTAAAATGGATTCTGTGGATGACCCGCTATGGAATCCGAAACTCTAGGAGTAAAACATGGCGACTACTACCACATCACAAATTGACCCAACAATTCAACCATATCTCTCATATGGTTTGCAACAAGCACAGCAAGCGTATCAGGCTGGTGGCCCACAATACTATGGTGGTCAGACTTATGTAAGTCCATCGACTACCACTCAGACAGGTTTACAGGCTCTTGAGGCTCGTGCTTCTCTGGGTAACCCATTACTCCAGTCTGCTCAGAATCAACTCCAGAACACAGTTTCTGGTGGTTTCTTGGGTGGCAATCCTTTCTTCCAAGGTGCGTTCCAACCTGCTGCACAAGCTGCTGAGACTCAATTCAAACAGACTCTAGGTGATATTTCATCTAAAGCTAGTTTGGCAGGGCGTTATGGCTCTGGTGCTATGGGTCAATTGCAAGACCGAGCCACAGGCGCATTTGGTCAACAGTTGGCTAATACTGCTGGACAGTTGGCTTACCAGAACTATGCAGATGAGCGTAATCGTCAGCAACAAGCTACATTGGCTGCCCCTGCAATAACTTCTGCTGACTACCAAGACATTCAGAATATGTTGCAAGCTGGTCAGATTCGTGAAGGTTACCAAGGTCAACAGTTGCAGTCTGACATGGCTCGTTTCAACTTCTTGCAAAACCAACCACAACAGAACTTGCAGAATTATCTGTCATTGGTCTATGGCAACCCACTAGGACGAGTAGCTTCATCTACCACTAGCGGTACACAAGACACATCTACATTGCAGAATATTCTTGGTTTGGCTGCTGTTGGCGGTGGTTTGTACAAGAATCTAGGTGGTTCAACTGGTATTGGGAACTTGTATAACAGCGCATCTAACTGGCTAAATGGAACTACTTGGGGTAGTCAAAATGCTGACGCTGTAATCAATCCTTACTTTCAAGTAGGTTAATCATGGCTGGACTATTAGACATTTTCGGTACAGGCGGTGCAGACACAATGGGTCTGCTTGGTATGTCACCAGAGGATATTCAGCGTAATCGTGACGATGCACAAGCACAAGCCTTGTATGCCCTAGCAGGACGATTGTTCCAAGGTGGCAACACAGGTCAGTCTATTGCTGAAGGTTTGCAAGCTGGTCAGAAAGCATATCGTGGTGGTATGACTGAGGCAATGCAAAACCAGTTGCAGAATTTTCAATTGCAAGAGTTGCTCAAAAAGCGTAAAGAAGAAGAAACTACAAAACAGCAACAACTTGCAGCACAACAGATTTTGGCTAAAGCATATCGTCCAGAGACATTTGCTGAAACACCATTAACTAATATGTTTGGTCAAGAGATTGCTGGCCCTAATCAACCACAGGCAGCAGGTGGTGGATTGCGTTCTGTCACTCGTGAATTGATGGGTCTTGGCCCTGCTGGAATGGCTGCATTACAGACTGCATCAGGTGTTGAGAAAGCATTGCGTCCTGAAGGATATACGCTTGGCGAAGGTCAAGTTCGTTATGAGATTGGTGCTGATGGCAAGCCAATGGCTGTTGCTACTGGTGCGCCAAAGAAAGAAGATATTGCTGGAGAAGTAAAAGAAGCAAGACAAATTCTTGGTATTACTACACCAGTTGAATCAATGACAGCTACTGAACGAGCATTGATTAAAGCTTATATTGATAGAAAAGAAGCACTCAAAGCACCTAAAGTTTCTGTAGATTTGAAAGACCCAACAGCAGTAGCTAAAGCCCAATTGGACACAATGGGCAAATGGGAAAGCTATCTTAAAAACTCTGGTGACGATGTTGTCTCTAATCGTCTTGGTGCTTTCAATGATGCTTTTAAACAAGCAAAAGCTGGCAATACAAGTGGCGATGGTGCGATGTTGTATAACCTTGCAAAAATTTATGACTCGTCTGGTGCTGTTCAGGCAAACGACATAAATGCCATTATTGGTAGCCGTTCTATCCCAACTCAAATTAAATTAGCTGCCCAGAAATTTAAAGATGGTGGAACATTTACACCTGAAGAACGAGAGAATTTGAAGAAGATTGCTACTGGTGTTGCTACTGAAAGACAAAAACAATTGATGCCATCTTTGGAAGCTTATCGAAAGTTAAACGCAAAATTAGGTGGAGAAGATTATTCAATCTTGAATCCTTACGAGCGTGTACTAAAGCCTAAGTCTCTTGACGATATTCTTAAATAAGGCAGAACAAAATGGATGAAAATCAAAAAGTTCAAGAAGCCTTAAATGAAGGCTTTAGTAAAGAAGAAGTCCGTTCTTGGTACATTTCCAAGGGTTTAGAACTTCCATCATCTTTGCAAGTAACTAAAGAAGAAACTACTGGTAAAGGCTTATCTAAAGGCACTCGTCTTGCAATGACTGCTTTGCAAGGCCCTACTCTTGGATTTGCTGATGAACTAGCAGGTCTTGTTGGTGGTGGTTCTGCTTTGGTTCGTGGTGAATCTCCATCACAAGGTTATCAACAAGCACGAGATATTTATCGCGCAGGTGTTGAAAGCTATAAAGAAGAACAACCAATTGGTAGTGTAGTTGCACAAGGTACTGCATCATTACCATTAGGTATGTTGAACATTGGTAAAACTGTTGCTCCTAGTGTTGGCCCTGTCTTGCGTTCTGCTGCATCTGGTCTAGGTTTTGGAGTTGTTGGTGGCGCAGGTGAAGCTAAAGAACTTGAGGATATTCCTAAAGAAGCAGCTACATCTGGTGCTGTTAGTTCTATTCTTGGTGCTGGTACTGAACTAGGCATGAAAGCCGTTCGTCCTATCAAGCAAGCTATTACAAGCCAAGCAGGAAGAATTATTCCTGAAAGTTTGCGTGAGTATGTTGGTACATCATCTGTAGATTTGGCTCGTAGGCGTGTTGCTCAAGCAATGTTGCGTGATGGTGCTACAACAGACCAAGTTACTGCTCGTATGGCAAAGCTAGGCGATGATGCTATTTTGGCTGAAGCGTCTGGATATAACACTCGTGATTTGCTAGACACAATGGCAACACTCACAGGACGCACAAAGAATTGGACTGAAGAACTAATCCGTAATCGTCAAGCACAACGAGGTGGAAGACTTGCTCAATCAGCAGAGACACAATTGTCTCCAACTGGTGCAAGATTGGCAGACTCTGTTGAATCATTGATGACAAAGCGTGATGTTGAAGCAACTCCTTTGTATGACCAACTGAAAACTGTCAGCATTACTCTTGATGATGACTTGAAGCAGATTCTTGATGCATCTAAGAAGCTAGGTGCATTTGCTCGTGCTGAGAAAATCTCTACTGGTTTGCGTGAGCCATTTACATTAAAAGATGTAAAGAACGCTAATGAAGTTGCAATGCCAGACTTGGATAAAGTTAAGCGTGGTCTTGATGACATTATTAGTAGCAAAACAGCAGTAAATGACAGAGGTGAAATTAACGAGTTTGGTCGTTCAGTTGTTAAATTGAAGAAAGACTTCTTGAAGCGTCTTGATGAAATGACAATGGATAGCGAAACTGGTAAATCTTTGTATAAAAGCGCACGAGATGCGTATGCTGGCCCAAGCGCATTGATTAGTGCAGCAGAACTTGGACGCACAGTAATCAATAAGCCAGCAGCTACTATTCGCACTCTTGTTAAAGACATGAGCGACTCAGAATTGGAATCATTCCGAGTTGGTGCTTATGAGGGATTGCGTGACTT
>Ga0208643_1001034_pt1 | contig 16597 bp, 14 predicted proteins | sample VirMetDEL_Nov_12_FD_184516 | JGI IMG/M metagenome (GOLD analysis project Ga0208643, IMG submission 184516) | Aqueous microbial communities from the Delaware River and Bay under freshwater to marine salinity gradient to study organic matter... | ecosystem: Environmental > Aquatic > Marine >... | reverse complement strand
TTTTGTAATAGCAGGGACACCACAGCCTCGTGTAGTGTCCCCATCGTGTCTTCTGTTGCTGCCATGTGAGGCTCCTTGGGTTACTGCCCCAAGAGGTCCTCAAAAGTGCGAGGGCGTGGTGACAGCGTATTAGTTGTGTTTTGTGTTTGAGGGAAGAGTGCCGCACGGTTGGCCGTAGCTTGGCCGCGCATTAGTGCCGCACCACCACGACGCTCTTCGCGGATGATCTCCTGTAGTTCTGGGAGTTCACCACGAGCTTTGTTGCGGTAGTTGGAGACGACACGTTGGATTATCGTGCCTTTGGTACCGGAAGTTGCCCCAATGAAGCCATCAGGTGCCCCTTGGTACGAGGGTGAACGGATAGTTTCTTCGAGTTGCTCACGCAGGGACTTGCCACCGATCTCTACGGTCCCTGTCAGTTCGACCCAGCGGTCATAAACCGACTGAGTGTCACTGAACGGGACGGATGAGAGGTCGATCTTGTTCGGACCCGGTACTCGTGTCGCTGGGTTACCAATCGTAGTCTGATTGAGGATACCAACGCGGGTCATTTCCTGCATTACCAAATCGATTTCGCGGCGATCTTCTCCGGTAAGACCCAGAGGATCATACTTTGGCAACGTACGAACGACAGGTTCTCCGAGGACGTTACGTTTAGGGTCAACACCGTTGTAGAGGTGGGTTTTCGCCAATAGAGTATCCATGAGCGTCCGTGTTTCCCGAAGTGTATCATCACCGTTGGTCTGGTTCAGAATGTTGGGAACGAACGATGCCACGAATTGACGTCCAGCCGCCTCCCGTTCGTGTGGGCGACCAACCGCGAGTGACATTGCGTCATAGATACCCTGAGTAAACGTCTTGTTCACCGAGTTTTCCATCACCGAGATTATCATAGCTTGAACCATCGGTGTCTGGGAGCTTTCGTTGTAGATATCGTCAGTGACTTCGACGTAATCAGCAGCAATCGAGAAGATGTTCGAGAGTGGCTCGAGACGTGCGTATGAGATGAACTCTACCGTCCCATCTTCCTTGGTGATGCGGAACGAATACGGTTGGTTGTTCTTCATCCATGCCCGACGTACCGCAGGGTTGCTTGGTCCTGACCCTGTTACCATCCGGTTGCCGTTTTCATCTTCCAGAGCAGCCATAGTGACTGCCATACCTGTCAGAGCGACACCCATAGCCTGACGACCACGAGCTTGAGCAGCGCGGACGCCACCAGCTTTCAGATCATCACGCAAACGCTTGGATGCGAACCCAAGACCGGGGGCATGTTGGAGGGTCTGCGATAGGATGTTGATAGGTGTCCGAACGAACGGCACAACGAAACGTGCGATAGGGTGTTTGACCGCAATGTTCTGGAGGGTTGATCCAAAGCTTCCGTGTTCCAGTTGCTCAGTGAAGGTTGTCCGCTGGGCTTGCAAGAGTGCCTCCCCATTGGTCGCAGCACCTGTCTCGTCGTAACTGTCCTTGAGCTTCTGTTGGATGAAAGCAGTCTTCTCGTCGCCCTTGAGACCCTTTTCGCCAGCCTCCCAAGCTGCATCTGCGAAGATACGACCACGGTAGGAGGACTGCTTGAAGAACTCGTCCATCGTCATCAGTGCCCGCGAGGGTACCGACAGGACTTTGTCTACGGACGATACACCAGTGATCAAACCCCGAAGGCTGTCATCTTCGATCTTACCGTTGAACGGATCGAGTATCGCATCGTTCCACCAACCAGCTTGGAGTGCTGTACCGACACTGTCCCGCATACCCGCGAACGCGCCTTGGAACTGACGGGTAGCGTGGAGCATCATCTTACGGTCGCCAGCCATAGCGCCACCTAACAGTTGCTCTGTGGGAACCATGAAGCTGTTGATCAGGTTGGACACGATGTTGACTTCCTGTGTGCCCGGTCCAGACAACAGAGCGTTGATACGGAAAGAGTTCACACGGTCCATGTAGCCATGCAGTTGACCCATAGTGTCTTCGAGTGTCTTGATTGCAGATTGACCAGCGTTGGCAGGGTCAGCTACAGCACGAGCCGCAGTTTCGATGTCCTTGAACATAGCAGGATCACGAAGCATTGCTTGGAGCTTATCGTCGCCTTTGACGGACATCTTCATAGCGTTCATAGCCCGAGCCACGTTGGAACGCAGAGCGTCCTGACCAGCCAGTAGTTGCCCACCGACTTCACGGCGTTGATTGAAGGCAAGCTTGAGGTGATCTATGTCTTTGATGCCACCCCAGCGGTTCGGATCGAACGATCCTGTCGTGATAGCCTGAGCCATCTCTTTGAGGTCCTTCTCAACCGTCAGGATATAACGGGAACGAGCGTGGATTTCAGCAGCCATCTTTGTCATGTCACCCATGTCAGCAGCCATGAACTTACGCACGAGAGCCTTTGGGTCCTCGCCTGTCATCTTTGCCATCGCACGAAGCTTTGCAGCAGACTGAGCTTTGACGGTTGCCCATCGTTGCACGTCTCCACCTTTGATCTTCGTGAACTCGTCAGCCATGACAGCCTTCACACCAGCGATATCGTCAAGAACTTCTGAGAAGTCACCCACGGTATTCAGTGAGCGGAACGAGAACATTCCCTGCTTGGTCTTGGTTGATGCACCAGCTGCTAATTGAGCCTGCATACGAGCCTTCTCGACGCCCTCAGGTGTCATGAATGCCTTACGAGCAGGAGCGGCCTGTACGGGCAGTTCTGGGGGTATTACATCAGCGTCCATACGGACCTGACCGTCCACATCAACATTCCCAAGGTCCAACTGAGTGGGTTCATCAGGTGTACGCGGTGCGTTGTCCAGATCGTCGAACATATCACGTGTTAGGGTGAGTGTTTCATCCACGTCAGAGCGCACCCCTGCTTCCAACACGTTGATTTCTTCATCAAGTGTCTTGAGGACTTCGGTCTGTTGTTCTGTGAACTTGGCAGCACCAGCTTCGTCACCAGCCTTGAGAGCACGGGCAGCGCGGACGCCATACCCGATACCTTCCACGATTGCACCCGCGAGGGCACCTTCAGCGGCGTTGCGTAGCCGGTTCATGTACTCAGGACCGGCAGGGTCTGTTGCCATAGCGTCCCCGAAGAGGCCTAGATCGATGTCGTAGTTCTCGATTACCTTCGTGATGTTGGGGTCAGACGGATCGAACACGATTGCATCTGCCAATGCGCCGTTGAGGAATGCGCCTTTGAGACCCTTGAGGCCTGTCAGTCTGCCGAAGCCTAAGCCGCCTGAGGTGAACTGAACGATGCTACGGCCCATGCCGCCTAAGAGTGTCTTGTTGTCTGCCACTTCTGGAAGGCTGAGTAGACCGTCGTCGCCGATCAGATCGTTCGTCTGCCAGTTGGGGATTGTGTAAGCGCCTGAGTTGACCTCCTCCTGTGAGAGCCACTCAAAGCCTTTCTCTTCGGTCCAATAGACATCGTTACCGCCTGTCAGGTAGTTACCTGTGGCCTCTGCGCCTGATTGGATTGCGTTGCCTGTCTCTTGAGCAGCGTCTCGGATGCCGCCCCCGAGTGCCCGGAAGGTTTCACCAATGACAGACCATTCGTCGTCAGCCTCTCTAGGCTCCGGTATCCCAGCTTCCGCCGCGATTAGCTGCGCTGCCCGCCCTGCGCCGAACACAGTGTCAAACTGCGGTGCGAACTCAGGGTTTGCGTGGAGCCGATCAATAGCGTCTTGTGGGATAGTTTCGAAGTCTGCCATTGGGTTTCCTTTTGGTTAATAGCCGTAGAAAGCGGCCTTTACTTTTGCTGCAGCCTCGAATTTGGTAACTGCTCCGTCACCGTTGGTATCGAGACCAGCGTTCTGTTCGTAGGCGCGAGTGCCTTGTTGGAAGATGGGGTAACCATCCGGTTTGCCGATAGCTGCAGGCCAGAGAACGGCCATATACAGATCATCAACTTCACCACCTTGGATTCTGGAACCGAATTGGTCGAAGTAAGCCTCGACGTAGTCCATCTGTTCCACACGGGTCATCCCCGCGAGTTCATCTGTGGTGGTGCCCAAAGCCCGCGCTGTAGATGGCATGAACTGGATCAGACCAGTCGCACCAGAGCCTGCAGCGTTACGGACATCGGTAGAGAACGTGCTACCCGTCTCGAACTGCATGATTGCCATGAGTGCCATTGGGTTGACGTCGTATTTGGCTCCAAGTTGATCGACACGCAATGCGAACTCAGGGTCTTCATCGAGAACAGCGGTAGCCACTTGTGGCCGTGCCCGGTTGTCCTCACCGTCAGTGAACCGATTGATCAACTCACCGTAGAAAACCCCTCGTGTCTCAGAGTATGGAGCGTCCGTATCAGCATCCTCAAAGGGCGTAGGTTGTTCCTCGAGTGGAACGTCCGGTGTCTCTGGGAATGCCATTGCAGCTTCGACTTCTCTACCAGCCATCGCAGCGAACTCTTCGAGTGCAGCCTGAGCAACAGCAGCTTGTTGACCAGCAACAGCAACATCAGCACCAATAGCAGCAGCAATCTCAGGGTTACTAACGGACTTTTCCCCCATGAGAGTTGGAAACTTGTACGCCAATGTCTGCATAGCGTGTGCTTCCGCGTCGACCAGCAACTGGTTCATAGCAGCCGGATCAGCAGTGTTAACGTCTGCACCTCGTGCCGAGATGAACTCGTTGAAGGCGATCAGTCCTTGTGTACGCAGGGTTGAACCTGTGTTCTCTTCCCATGACGGTCCCAACTGGAGGTTAGCCAAGCCAGACGCGAAGTTGTTCCGTCGGTTGATCACTTGGGTGTTCTTGGTCAAGCTGTCTGGACGTGATTGCTCCATTGTCTCTTTAGTGTACCGAGTGAACTCAGCACCTGTGAGACCGTTAGGGTTGGCCCGCACGAAGTCAGTCAACACCGTCAGCTTCTGCTGCATTGTGCCTGCATCAAAGAGGTCAGCCTCGAGCAACATACGGTTCTGGTTGGATACACCGGGGTTCTCGGTCTCTGCAGCCTTTTGCGCCGCCACTTGGTAGGTCATCATCGCCCGCCGGAGGCCTTCATCCCCTACCTCGTTAGTGGGGGGCACGTCCGCGTAAACATCCTCTTCGAGAGTGACCGCCCATGCGTTGAGAGTTGCTTCCTTCTGAGCCTTAGCTTCCGCAGTAGCCCGAGCGTTGTCTCGCGCAGCATTACGGTTGATGTCTGCTTCGACACTGTCCATAGCATTCGCCAGTTTCTCACGGTTGGTCTGTGAAATTCGCAAAGTGCCGCTATCGTGTGCCCGAGCCAGCGCAAGGATGCTGTCAGGGTCATTGTGGATATTCGCATACCGGATGGCAGCGTCCACGACACGGTTGTTGGCTTCTGCACCATCGGTCTCGTACATGTCGTTAGCTTCATTAGCGATACGAGCCACGGCTTCATCCATATCGAACTCACCGTTGGCGAGGTCCGAGAACACACCCGAGACAATCTCGTCGTAGGCCTCAAAGCTCTCTGTTTCGAGGCGACTGGAGGTGAACCCTGTGTGCTGGGCAGCGTAGTTGTTGGCGACCTCGTTGATGATCGGGAGTGCACCGGCGACACGATATTGGTCTTCCCCAAGTGTGCCCATGAAGTTACCCACGCGGTCATTCATCCATGCACGGAAAGCTGAACCATCGTCGTCGGTGTGACGACCATCCCAATCCTGATAAGCCTGAGCGGTCTCAGCCTTGAAGCGGGAAGCGGCTGCACGGCCACGTGTCTCATTGAGACCTGCCATGTAGAACCGCGAGTGTTGACGGAAGAGTTGCCCTGTTTGGACCCCCTTCATCTCTTCACCAGCCTGCTCCCTCAGTGCATCTTGGATACCCTGTTGGCGTTCGTCGTCGGCCATCTCACCTTTGATGCGAGAGGCCTTCTGATCGATGATACCCGAGAAGGCATTAAGACCCTCTTGGACTGCGCGTTCCCCCCTCACATCGCGAGAGGGGGCATAGAAGTTGTCGAGGGAGTTTAGGAAGCTACGCGCCGGGCTTCGCACTTCCGTTTCGGGGGTTACCCGCGTGTTGCGAGGTGCCATGTAGTTACTTCCTTATCCCATTGAATATGTGCGGATGCCATCGCCTGCGATCTTAGCAATATCCCCGATGCCCCACTTGGTGGTGGAGACGCTGTTGATACGCCCTTGGGCCTTTGATCGGATGTGGCGGTAGTTAGCACTCTGTTGAGTAGATAGAGAGTCCATCTCATTATTGAGACGACTGGTGTTACGCCCAGCGCTTTGACGGTTGTCACGGAGTACGGCCTTAACTGAGGCACCTTGGACACCATTCTCAATAGCTGACGTGAACGCAGTGGACTCTGCTTGGCGACCCTCTAGGATTGCATCGAAGCCACCTTGGATTAGACCACGCTGCTGTTCGATATACTGTCCAGTCGATGTGACCATCTCATCGTTCATCGCCACCTTAGCGTTACGAGCGTTGCCGTACGCAGCCTTGTTCTGGGCCTTGATCTCCTCGTTGCGGGAGATAGCGGATAGCCCCACCGTCGCGGCAGTCATGGCAGCTAGTGTTGTCGGTTCACACATGGCGACCTCCTGTTATCTTTGCGAACTCGAGGAACTCACGGCCTTCATAGCCATAACTCGTGTGTCGTTTGATGATTGAAAAACCTGCCCACTTGATCCACCTGTGGTGAACCTTGTTACGAGCGTCGGTACAGTTGAAGACAACCTTGTACCCTTTGCACAAGTCGTCGATCCCTTGGGGGCACTCACGTAGGAACTGCCGGTGCAAGAGTTGAAATTGGTTGGTGGCGACCATCCATATGCCGCCTAGGTCTTTGGCTATGGGGACCACCCCAAAGATACCAACAGGGGTACCGTCGTTCAGACATATCACCCGTGTTTCTCCACCAAGGGTGAGAGATGCGTATAGTGCAGCCTCAGGTGTTTTACCCGAGGCCGCTTTGATTTCAGCCACGTCTGCTTGACGTAGGTCTGCAGCGAGGGGTGCGATATCACACAACCTCACTTTACGGACGTAGCCTTCACTCATTATACTCTCCGTGCCTTTTGGCGGTAGTTTGCTGTCCATTCCACAGACCCGAAGGCACAGCGGTATGGCTTGTCATTGATCAACTGGATGGTTACCTCTTCGTTCTTGGCGAAGATGGGGAACTTGAACTCCCCGGTGTCCCTAGGGATCACGTCTGTGACGTTATCAGGGTCCGCAAGTGTACGACCGTTGAACACGGTGATCGAGGTAGCACCGTTGGTGGGTGTGACGTGTGCCTCAAAGTAAGAGGTGTCCGTATAGATCACCGAGAAGTAGCGTAGCTGTAGGCGTCCATCTTGGATCGCGCTCTCACCATCACTGTTCTCTTCCCGAAGGTGCTGCCCAGAGAACTCATAGAGGAACTCATAGTTGGAACCTACCACGATACTGTGGGCTGTAACGTCACCGACGAGCGTGTACTTTCTGTCGAGTACCTTAACGACACCCTCGTACGGCTCTAGGACACCGTCGGTACGCCAGAACTCCAGAGTTGCCGCTGGTCTGATCGGGAGGACCACTGTGGTTGTATCCGAGACCCCGTCATACGTCGCACTCACGAAGTCAACTTCCGTCATCTGGTGGTCCATCAGGAGTTCTTTCTCAACGATGGGAGCCACGTTGATCCTATCGATCATGACATCTGTACCGATCTTGTAGATCAGGTAGAGGTAGCTATCGATGAAGGATATGCCCACGATGTTGATGTCATCTTCGAACTGCCACTTACACCAAGCTGATTGGATTTTCTTCCGGTCCTTATCGTACCACTTGTAGACGTAGAGTGCGTTAGGTTCATCCTCAGATAACGCCAAGAACACGTCAGAGGTAGGACTTGCGGCCAACGCTCGGATGTTCTGTGGGATGTAACTTGGGATTTGCACAGCAATGTCTTCACCGTTCACGGTCTCCCTCGCACTGTCCACGTAAATCTCTCGTGCAATCGTGTTGGTAGCACCATCAGCAACGAAGTAGGCACTAGACCCTACAACAACAGGTGCCACATCGATTGAACATGGGAAACTGGTAGAGTTAGTGATCCCTACGCTCTCAGCAGATAGGGTAGAGGAGGAGGATAGACGGAACTGTTGCTTATCGGAGAACAACAGAAGTTCATCAGAGAATGCAGCAGCGTGATATAGGGTGGATACTCGTCCGGTAGCGGAGGCTACGTCGATGGGGTCACTGTCTAGTAACTGAACTACGGTGGTACGGTAGAGGTCCTCAAAGACTACAGTGGACGAGAGGACGACGTTCTCCTCACTCAGGAACCCTAAGCGACCCTTGAAGAGGAAGATACCATTGAGGTTCCTGCCCACAAAGGTTGGGTTGGGGTTACTATCGTCGTCACCGCAGGTACGCTGGTTCCACACATGGGGTGTAAACTGGAACGTGTTAGGACCCGTCTTCTCGAGGACGTGGGGCATCGTAGTGGCGTCAAACTCTCGCTTGGCGTTGTACCCGATAGTTTCCTTCCAGATACCTTCTTCGTACTCTACCCAATACGATACACCTTCATCGTCGAGGTTACCCGCAATCTTCACGAGGCGACCCTCAGCCTCTGTGGGAGGGAGGTCGTCAAACTCTTGTACGGATGTGGTGTAGAACTCGATTGCCCGCCCACCGAACTGGTCATCAACTTGAACTACGGCACCAGAGGTGATCCCAAAGGTCACTAGGGCGCCAATCGATGTAGCATCCGTGTACCCCTTACTTACGGCGCTGGCCGCAAGGTTTTGAGCAATCTTAGCGGTACCCTCTACCGCAGTGGAAGCAGTAGTGTTATCTTTGGTGGTGGTGGTAGCAGCGAGTACGCCATCGACGTACAGCGCATACGCTGTCTTAGGGACCGCCTGCTTAATGAATGCAGAGGCTCGAGTAGCAGGATCGGTACGTGTATCTGTGATGGCGTTGGTAGCTACTACGGCACCCTGATTGAGGATGAAGGTGGTATCAGCAACCGTAACGAACCGCAGCTTCCGCCACATATCTGACGTAGGGAGGTATGACTTCCCAAAGGGGTAGGTCACCGTCTGTTTCACCCCGTTGGTATCAAACAACTCAAGGTCACCTTCACCACACACGAGGACATACTTTTCGTTGACCCCTCGGTCGATTGTGTGAACTGCAGTCTGATCACCCACGGTGATACCCGAAGACAGCTTAGCGATAAACTCTGACGGGGGGCGTTTCATTAGACCCGACACGATAGACGGGTAAGCGTTTGTCATCTGTTCACCTGAGGTGCGTAGACGGGAAGGGGACGGCTGTTGGGAGACCCCAGACACAAGGTTGGGGATCGTAGAAGCAACGAGGGCCATAGGGTTCTCCTGAGGTTAATAGCTTAGGCGATTAAGTGTTTTGAACATTGTGTAAGAACCAGTCAGGACGTTGTAGTCGGCAGTCCGTAGCTGGTCAGCGTGGAGTGTAGCCATCGCCCCTAGTTCATCATTGGTATCATCTTGGTTGTTGGCACCATCCACACGGTTCTCAAAGATACGGGCTGCGCGTAACGATACGTAGCGCCTAGCGGTCTCTGGGAGTTCCTCGAAGGGGAGGCCGACGACTAATGTGACTGTGAGAGGACCATCGAAAGTGTACGCTTGGCTGTCCTTGTCGTATAGGCGGGAGCCTCGTTGGATGACGTCTCTGGTGGCGTCTGTACCAGCGGTGTCCACAGAGAGGGTGTTGGATGGTAGAAGAATGTTGTTTGCGCCGTTAGGCGTCAGGATGAAGTCCTTTTCGGTGTTCCAGTACCAACCTTGAGATTGGAGTTCGCGGTTCACCTTCCGGACGAAGTTGAGTGCGATCTGGGCATCGACCCCGAGGTCACCAGCGATGGTACTGACCGGCGTCTGTCCGATATTCTCGAGGCACTCATTGACGGCCTCAAGTTCTGTCGTAGGTGTGATCAGAAATGACATGGCTGATCCTCTTTTAGGGGGTTACAAAAGTCCCCCCGCCGTGAAGCGGAGGGAGAGCTTACAATATCGTAAGTATTAAGCAGCAGCGCGGAGTGCGCGGATACCTTCTGGACGCAGAGTGCCATGACCTACGGCCATCTTAGCTACCATGAGTGTACCCTGACGACGGATGTCGTAGTCACTCTCAGTGGACAGGTCCATCAACTTGACGGTACCCAAAGCGCCACGCTGGAAGCACAGAGCGGACAGATCAGTCGTGTCAGCCATAGTGCCAACCTGAGTTGGGCTGTCTGGGTAGTCAGCAGTGTTACCAGCAAGCAAGTGGTTCACACCGATGTTTGGCGACTTGATGATGGACATACCAGCGACTTTCATCACGGTACCATCTGCGTACGAGCCGTTCGTACCGAAGTCACGGTCGATAAGCTTGTCGTTCTGCACGAGGCCCCAGTAGGTTGCAGGGGAGACCAGCACGAAGCGGTCCTCAGTCGGCAGGAACAGAGCGTCCATAGCAGCAGCTTCTGCGTAGATAGCGTCTACGATAGTCTGAACTGTTGGTGTTGCGCCGACGTTTGTGACGACAGCATTGCCCTGATCAGCTACAGCACCAGTATCACCGGCGACAGCAGCACCATAGGCGATACCGATCAACTGACGGTCGTACGTCTGAGCGAGGGCAGCACCCATCTGCTTAGAGTATTCCGAGCGAACCTCGTAGTGGTTCTTAGCTTCATCGATGTTCGCAATGAACGAGGACGAGATCAACAGATCATCGATAGAGATGACCTTCTCACCGTGCTCTACGGCAGAACCGAGGATTTCAGCACCGGGAGTGTGGTATTCAGCGCCAATACGACCGATTGCGGGGAACTGGGCAGACTTACCGGATGTAATGTTACGTACGCGGGTCAGACCGGCCATAACTGTCTTAGCGTTGAACGAGGACATAACCTCGCCAGAGAAGACTTTGAGGAACAGGGCGTCGGTACTGCCAGCACCATTGGCTTGACCTACACGTGATGGAGTTGCGTTAGACATAGTGTTTTCCTTGAATGGAATTGAAGTTTTGGGTTTGGTCACCTCTTTGACTTCACAGCCACGTCCCACGAGGTTGTCCTCCGCAGAGGGCCAAGCGTTCTTGTGTTTGTTGTCTTATGGGTGGGAATAGAGTGGGGGGCAGACCGTCGTCCACCGTAAGCACTCATGAAGACACCCTAAGGTGCCCTCAAGAATACTTGAGGATCGACGCATGGGATGACTTCGAGGTCACCACAGAGGCGTCGATCAATAGTATGTTACTTCTTAGACCTATTGGCCTTCTTGGATATGATCTGGAGGTTCGAGGAACCGTTACCGGCTTTCGTACCCCGTTTGTGATCCACATCCTTGTTTTTCAGCGCGGCTTTACCGTGCTTACGGATCATCAAGCGTCGAGCAGCATTCCGCATAACTCTTTTCTTGACGTTCTCGGGCCTCGCTTGGTAGGCCTTATCGTAGTCTGAATAGACCCTACCTGACGGAGCAGACATTGATCACCTCCTTTACGCATTACAAGATGTTGGAACGCTCCAGCTTTGCTGCGACCTTCGAACGGAACGCTGGATTGTTGTCGTACTCAGGGTTTTGCATGTCCTTCATCAAGTCTGCTGTGGACTCATAGACACCTTTGCTAGCGCTAGGCTGGCCCGTGAGTTGGCGCTGGGGTTCAGAGCCGTTTGCCGCAACATATTTGTTGTTGAGGTTTTCGATAGCCATCTTCGCAGAGTTCATATCCCCGTTTTCGAGGATGTTGTTGAACGAGTCGATCTCAGCTTCGGATAGATTTTCAGCAGCCCAGCCCACGATTTCATTGTAGGCCTCTTCAGAACCTACAGGAGATAGGACCTCGGAACGGACGGCGTCTGCTTGCGCAGTCTGACCGGCGATATAAGCGTCAACCATATCAGGAGTGATACCGACCTTACCAAGAGCATCGAGGCTCTCAGCGGTCAACTCACCCTTTTCAGCGTACTCACTCGAGAGGGCGTCCATATCGAGACCAGCTTCCCCCACAGCGGACTCAGCGGCCTCTTGTGTATCAGCCGCCTCTTCCTTGGGTTGGGACTTGCCCCTCTCCAACTCTGCGTAGGCTTTAGCCATATCCTCAGGTGTAGAGAACTTCTCTGGGAGCCACTCAGGGCGATCTGGAGTTTCTTCTCCAGCCAGTTGAGGTTCATCAGTCTTGGCTGTTTGAACTGCCTCCTGAGCCTTCTCCTCTTCTTCGAGGGATGGATTAGGGTTCTCTGAGTTGATGGTTACATTGTCAGTCATGGATTAGCCTTGTTCTGGGGATTGAGCCATATCTCTCATGGCCCCTGCGCCCTCTTTTGCGATTGCGGGTATAGCGCCCTTAATCATTTCTGCCTGCTGCTGTTGCTGCATGGCCTGCTGTTGGGCTTGCTGTTCGGCTTGTTTCTGCTCGTCAGACTTCACAAGTCCTCCGAGGTCGATACCGAGTGCTGTCCCGATCCGGGTGATGTAGTCACCGACGTTCATGTGTGACTGTAGGACTTCTGGCCCCAGTGGAGCGAGAGCCTTCAAGAACAGATCATACTTCGATAGATCATGCCCACGACCCAGCGCCTCAAGACCTGTAACGATGGTAGGCTTGGCGACACCCTTAGGTAACGCGGGGAGTTTCTTCTGACGTGTCAGTCGATCGATCACACGCATGACGTATGGCAACTGGTATTCCTGTGAGAGGATCGAGTAGACACCACCTAGTGCATCCTCGAGTTCCCCTGCCATGTAACGTACCTCTTCGGCGGTTACACGTTCACCATTCCGTTGCACCGCTGAGTTCATCAGGAATGCGTAGGCTAGGCGATCGGTGATCGTTGCGATCTGCTGTTGAGCCACCGACATGTCGGCTTGTTTGTTTACCTGCAGGGTCTGTACATCTTCAGGCTGGCCCGACACGGCAGCACCATTCTCGGCTGTCATGACGTCCTTGGCCCGTGTGACACCATTCGGTCGCACGAGGAAGACGAGGCGGGCTGCGGCAGCGGACCCTTCCAAGAGTGCCTTGGAGAGACCTTCTAGGGATATGAGATCACCGAGGTACTCCTCGACGTAACTCCGCCCGTAGTCCTCTCCGTCAACTCTAGTCCACCGAAGTGCTAGGACCGGTGACTTCTCTTTCGGCCATGAGCCTTCCGAGGCAGGTACTAGGACCCCATCGATCTCTTGGTACGATAGGACCTTGTCACCCTCGAGGTAGAACTTGGTGTGCAACTTGATGGTATCTTTCGGGTCCACCTTGGAATGCTCACCCTTTTCTCCCTCAGCCACGAGTTCCTTTAGGTCTTGCGGGAGGGATGCAAAGGACATCTCCTCCTCGATAATAGTCTCCAGCATCTGCCCCATAGGGTCACGCACGGTCACATAGCGTGACAATGGGAATACCCGGGTGCCCCCGTCTTTGGGGAGGTAGAGCAGGACATTACCTGCTACCACCAGATGCTTGAGTGCCTCAAAGTGAGCCGAGCGATCACCGCTGTCCTCTATGGACTGCATGACCGAGCGTTCGTACTTACCGAGGGACTCATCAACCTTCGCTCTCGCACCCTCTTCCTGCGCAAGTTCTGTGGCAGTGAAGTCATCGACCCGCATCGCGAAGAACGGGGAGTTAGGTGGGAAAAGCGAAAGGAGGAGTTTGGACGCGAGGTTGTTCACCCCCCGTGCGCCGATCCCCTGATATGGAGTTGGGAAGACTGTGTGCTTTCCAGACCCCTCAAGGGGAATTAGTGTTGGGATTGTTAGCTTCGCGCCTTCACGGGCACGAGTGAGGTAGACCTCACGGTCCGCCGCCAGCATCTCGTATCGCGCTTGGCAGGTTCCTGCATTACTCATGGTCTACCTCTTTTGGTTATACGCCGGTTTTCTTGGGGATACCGCCAAGCATACTTGATTTACCTGCGGCAGTGGTTGGACCACTTTGAATCTTGTAAGCACTGAGTCCCTGACGGCGACGTGCCTTTGCGTCCTTACCTCCAGCCGACTTAGGAGCAGCTTGCTCTAGTACAGGGGGCGGAGCAGGGGGTGGAGGTGGCGGGGGTGGTGGAGGTGGTGGTGTGGGGGCGTTGCACATAGTTATTTATCCTTCGAGGATGTTACGGTTTTGCTCCTCGAATAGGCTACGGATGTGCTTTACTAGAGCAACCCGCCCTGCATTGAACCATATCTCCCGCTCTGGTGTTGTTAGCGCAGGGGATTGGTCAGGGCAGATGCCTTCAAGGTAATCGATGATGTCTTCTGAGACTAGAGGTAAACCTGCCACGCAGTCCTCCTAGGGTTTAACATAAGGTATACATTGGTATTTCCTTCTTCTTGAGGTCCCTAATTAATGAAAAAATGACTGACCCGAAGGTCAGCCAAGTTAAGTCATTGTTTTTATTCACAGGATCGAATTAGTTGTCCTGTGTTCTCGTCGTACTTCAGTTCGCAGGCACCCCCTTCATCTGGTACAGACTCCTCAGACTTGACCGAGAGGACAGAACCAGTAATTGGATTGGGGCGATATGTAGTACAGCCTTTGCACCCTTGTTCCCAAGCTTCCATGTAGACCCTTTTGAAGTCCTCGAAGCTGATGTCTTCCGGGCAGTTGATCGTCTTGGAGATCGAACTATCTACCCAGCGCTGGGCTGCTGCCTGCATACTCACGTGCTGTGACGGACTGAGTGTCTGGGCCGTTACGAAGCTTTCCGGTAGTTCAGTCCCGGGATAGCGTTCCTTCCACTTACGGACTGAATAGTCCTGCACCAGTTCCACTCGGTGACTTCCGTCCTTCTCCAACACCTTACGCTCATACTCGAGGGCAAAGATTGGTTCGATACCGGAAGACACGTTACCCGCGTAGAGACTGATCGTACCCGTAGGTGCAATCGAGGTCATCAGGGCGTTACGGATGCCATGCTTTCGGATACCAGCATGAATGAAGTCTGGCATCTGCTGCATGTTCCAAGTCTTTAGGTACTCCTCAACGTCCAACATTGGGAAACTACCCTTTTCCTCGGCGAGGTCGATCGAGGTCTGGTACGCAGTAACCGCAATACTGTGCATCAGGTCATCTACCCACGCTACAGCCTCAGGTGACCCATACTTAATGCCACCCAGCGCCAACGCAGAGCCAACACCAGTGACCCCTAGACCAATCCGACGCTTAGCCTTGGCTTCCACCTCCTGCTGAGGGTGTGGGAACCGAGAGACGTCAACGACGTTGTCCATCATACGCACGGCTGTACGTACAGTGTCCTCGAGTTTCTTATGGTCGATCTTGAAGTCCCTCGTGAGTAGTGCACATAGGTTGATCGAACCGAGGAGACAGGCACCGTAGGGAGGCAGTGGTTGTTCCCCACAAGGGTTAGTTGCAGCGATGGTCTCACAGTAGTTCAAGTTGTTCATCTTGTTGATGCGATCGATGAACAGAACACCGGGTTCAGCGTAGGCGTAGGTCGCCATCATGATCGTATCCCACAGGTTGCGGGCCTTGACCGTCTTGTAGACCTTACCTTTGAACTTGAGGTTGAAGTCACCGTTCTCACGGACTGCCTTCATGAACTCGTCGGTACACATCACAGACAGGTTGAAGTGACGCAACCGCGCAGTGTCGTGCTTTGCAGCGATGAACTCTTCGATGTCAGGGTGATCGCACCGCATAGTAGCCATCATAGCACCCCGACGTGCACCTGCAGACATGATAGTCTTGCACATCGAGTCCCACACATCCATGAACGTGAGTGGACCTGAGGCATCTGCGGCAACACCTTTGACCTCGGCCCCTTTAGGACGGATTGTCGAGAAGTCGTAGCCGATACCACCACCTTGCTGCATGGTCTGCGCGGCCTCTTTGAGCATCTGAAAGATACCCCCGAGGTCGTCTGGGATGGTTCCCATGACAAAGCAGTTGAAGAGGGTTACGTTTCGAGATGTCCCTGCACCGGCTGTGATACGGCCAGCGGGGATGAACTTGAAGTCGGATAGGGCTTGGTAGAACTCATGAGCGTGTTCCTCACGTACCTGAGAGGCCTCAGCGGAAGCTAGTGACTCCGCAATACGTGACCATGTGTCGTACACTGTCTTATCGATTGGAGTACCGTCGAACTCCTTCATACGGTACTTAGCGTCCCAGATTTGTTCTGCGATTGGTGTTCTGAATTTACTGTCCATTAAATTTCCTTAGGATATCGTAAGCACTGCTCACTTTGTATTCACTCATTTGTCACTTCGCACAGGCCAGTAGTATTGGCAGTCTAATCCCTCAGCGGCTGGACCAATAAACCAAGACTGCCTAAACTCACTAGGCTCTGTGCCGCTGTCAGGGTTTCGGTAACAACTACGCTTTAGTGGACATGTCGAACTCATACACATACTTATGTCAGGCATCGGTCATTCTCCTTAATAAGTGCATCCCATGAGACAGGGAATAGTTCAGACATCTTCTTGCTAATGTTATCTGCAACTAACCTTGTCTCGTATTGTGTGTCACTGGCGTAACGTAAGCAGCACATGGCGGCAAAGGCATCGAGGCTACCCGACCTCATTTTACACTCACCCACTCTATTGTTACCACCTCTTTCTTCTCAACTTGGGTGGCGGTAACACTGAAGGCATCTAGTCCCTCGTTGTAAGAACACTCATAGAAAACCTGCCAG
>Ga0208643_1001032_pt1 | contig 16606 bp, 21 predicted proteins | sample VirMetDEL_Nov_12_FD_184516 | JGI IMG/M metagenome (GOLD analysis project Ga0208643, IMG submission 184516) | Aqueous microbial communities from the Delaware River and Bay under freshwater to marine salinity gradient to study organic matter... | ecosystem: Environmental > Aquatic > Marine >... | reverse complement strand
CGTGTTTATATCCCTAAGAGCAGAGGGAAACCCAATCGAATCCAGCAACCTTGACAAGCGGACAGATGTCAACTCAACAGAATCATCATACCCTAAACGAGATGACGTACCCAGTTCAGAGAACCCTACTTGACCAATTCTCCAACCAACTGATTGAATAGTTTGTGCTTGAAATATTTTAAAAGCGTCAATAGCTGTAAACCTGACAACTGAATCAGCGCCTTTCGCTGGATACATAACTGGTATTTGGTCGAGAAAACCGTAATACAAAACATAGGTACTAGAGTCATAGACAGCTGAAACCTTAACCGTCTTAAGTGGTTGTATTTTAGTTCTAGAATTAGTGCTGTCATAGAAGTGTGTAGTTTGTGTAGGGTTAAATCTATTATCAGCATTAGACAAAAGCAACTCACATGAACCAGCAGTAAACTGACCTAACTCATTTGACCTACCCCTAGAAATATTAATACCCCTAACAAAAGCTGATATATCTGTAAAAGATTGCGTATCGTCAAAAGGTTCGCTGTCAAAACCAACCTCAACTGTAAGATTAACATTACTATCAAATGCAACAGTCATTAACCTATATCCAGTCCCTCACTTCTAGCTCGTCTTATAACCTCAGCAACGCTCTCAGTTACTTCAGCTTGTGTAACAGCTAGTCCAGTCATTTGTAAATTTATAGTTGTTCTGTTTCCAGAAGTTTGGTGTCCAGCATTTCTTCTATCAAACCTATCTTGAGCTGTTTCTACAGCTGGAGCTGGGTCAGGACTTCCGTCAGGTGTAAACTTTTCAGATTGTGCAGGACTAATACTAGTAACTGGTACAGAAGCTGGAGGAGGTTTACCTCTGCTATTGCTAACCATGATACCCATAATTCCATCACGCAACCTATTAAATTCGCCAAGTCCCATATCAACCATTTGGGAAATACCCTCATTGAGTAAACCTAATGCGTTCATATCGGATATCGCGTCATCCAATTCTTTTTTAGCTATTGCAATTTTAAGTAAGTTATCGGGAGTTTTTGCAGTTGACTTATTGTATTCTTTTGTAGCTTCAGTAAGTTTATTTTGTAGTTCAATTCTTTTTTCTTCAGCTGATTTTAAATCATTTTCAGCACGTTCAACATCTTTAAGCGCTTGTTCTTCTTCCCTAGATAAAGCAACAGATTTCTCTTGTAAGTCGTTGAGTTTATTTCTAGCTACTGCAAGTTCTAATTTTTGTATTTCGGATTTATCCTCAACAGCAATTAATTCATCAACTCTTTGTTGTTGTCGTGCTATGGCTAAGTTTTCCTCATCAGTAAGTTTAAGACCATTGCCAGTAACAGACGCTAAGTGTTCTTTGGCTTTTTCTAATTTATCAACAGCGTCTTTTTCTTTTTGTTGAGCTTTTGCAACATTTATAGAAGCGTCTTCACGTTTACCTAACAATTTGTCTTGTTCAGCATAAATCATACTTAAATTTTCTTGAGCACTAATAACGGACATGAGAGACGGTAGTGCAGAATTTCGCCTTTCTTCCGCCGCGTCTCTTTCAGCTTGAGCTTGTTCTTTAGTTTTTTCAATAACTTCTTCCTGCACATTTTTTTGTTGTTCAAGTGAAGCAACATATTCCTCGACTTCAGTTCTATGGTCATTTTGAGCGTCTTCCGCATGTTTAATTGCTGTATCGAGCTCGTAATAACTATTAGATACTTCCAAGTTTCTTTTTCTCTGTATCGCCGCTGTGTCTATGTATCTATCAATAAAGTCGTTAGTCTGTTTAACTTGCTGTCCATAAATTTGTTTTTGCTGTCCAGCTTTTTTAAATGCTTCAGTTTCTTCATCAGTTGTGTCAATCATATCTGTAATCATTTTTATTAACCCAGTAGTGAGAACGACTACAAGCTCTATTGCTGGTGCAACTTTTTCCATAATAACTAAACCGAGTTCAGCAAAGTTACTATTCATTATTTCTATTTTAGCTTGCAAAGAGTTCATTTGATTTTCCGCAACATCTTCAGTTGCCCCACCAGACGACCTAAGCGCAGATTCATATTCTCTTATCTGGTCACTAGCACCTGATAATATTTTAACCGCGTCCGCTACACCACGATTCAAACCTAATTGGTCTAATGTACTTGCTTTAAGTTCATCAGACATTGGACCAAGAACACCGTCAAGACGTTCAATGATTGTTGCAACGTTTTCCATATTGCCTTGAGCGTCAAACATTTGAAGACCTAGTTTCTCAAACTCCTCTTTGTTTTTAGCAGTCGCTCTAGGAATATCTCTTAATACTTGGTTTAACTTATCTCCAGCTTCAGCACCTTTAACACCTCTATCAGCAAAAGCTGCCAAAACTGCTACACCCTCTTCTATATCTTTGTTCACAACTTTTAAAGCTGCTCCAGATTTGGTAGTCAATGCTTCAGAGAACTGTTGAACAGAAGCGTTTGCTAACTGGTTAGCTTTCACAAGAACATCAGTAACCCTAGTTAAGTTACCTAAGTTTTGTTCAGCGTCTTTGACTGTAAGACCTAAAGCAGATTGGGCGTCAGTTGCTAAGTCAGTAGCTGTTGCCATGTCGAACATACCAGCCTGTGCGAACTTAGTGACCTGCGGTAAAGCTGCGACAGATTGTTCAGCGTCTAAACCAGCTGAAGCTAAAAAGAAAAATGACTCCGCCGCGTCTTTGTTGGAAACTCGAAATTGTGTTGCGACTTCTCTCGCCGCGTCTTTCATTGTTTGTTGTTGAGCTACAGTAGTTTTCATAATCGCAAGGGACTGAACCATAGCGTCATCAAACTCTACAAAACCTTGAAATGCTTTTCTCAATCCAGCGGCGAGTGCTACACCAACTGCAACGGCTGCTCCTTTTGCAAATTTGGACATACCAGCTAGTCCACTAGATAACTTATCTACTTGACCTTTAGCTGTATTAACGCCTTTGGTAACAATCCTTATCGCAATATCTGCGTTTCTACCCATTACGTTTAATACTTTCCGCTTCTTGCATTGCTAACCTTTTATTTCTTTCTTCGTTCTCCATAGTATAAAATATAATCCACTCGTTGTACTCTTTTAATGGCATTTTACTACGAAGTTCAGCAACAGTCATGCCTAACTCACGGGCTAGTTTATATTGGAAAACTAAATCTAGATTATTCTTGAAAGGTATCTGCGGAAGCAGAACCTCCAACGCCGTTTAACTCATTGATAGAAGCAAAAATTAAATCAACTACGTTTGCGTCTTTTTCATAAAGTTTATCAATAGCGTCTACGTCTAACTTTGGTTCAACTACACATTGCAGTAAGAGTTGTTTTTGATAATCAAACGCGTTCAATTCCTTATCGTCCAGCATGGCACCTAGTTCAATTTGCATTGATTTGGTAATGCCTTGAATAAGGATTGAAACATCCCATTCTTTTATTTTTAGCTCTTTAGTCGGTACGTCAGGTAACGACTGTATCTCATCAACAGTAAGTCTTTTCATGTAACCTCCTATAATTTATATTAGTGGGTACCGCGTGTTACTGCACCGCTAACTTGTAAGTCTGCTGAATATCCAACAACATCTCCGACTGGACTTGATATAGAATAGTTTGTAAGTATTGCTTCCCCTGTATATTTGACTTTTCCAGAAGATGTTCCCTCTGGAGAATATTCAAATGACAGAGAAGCAGTTTGACCTACAACTGCACCAAAAATAGCGTCAGCTGTTGCGTCCCACAAACCAGTCAAGCCTAAAGTAGAATCTTTTAATCCTACAATGTATGTCTTGTTGCTAGCTCCTAAAGTAGAAGTTTCAGCAACGTCTGCTGTTTCTGGAAAATCAACATTGTTTACAAAGCTCGAAATATCAGTTAATGAACCACTCGAATTATCGAGCTTAAAAACTGAACTTTTTCCGTGAACAAATGCCATGATTTTTCTCCTTAATTATTTCGTCCAAATCCAACAATAGCATTTATTGTAGGAGATGAACTTCCACCAATCGTGTTACTTACACGAATGTATCTATTTATCGTAGTTCCACTATCAACAAATTTGACTTCCGAAGTCGCCGCAGTTGCCGTAGTAAAAGTTATTAAATCAGCGTAGGTAGTGTTATCTGCACTATGCTGTATTTTCACAGCGCCTGTAGGACTTGTCCCACTTACACTTGAAACTATTAAAAATGCGCCAACTCCATTAGAAGTTGCTACGCCATTATCTTGTACAGAACCCTGTACCCCAGTTGTAGTAAAAGCGGAAGCGTTTAAAACTTGACCGTTCCACATACCCTCATCAGATTGTACATCCATTGAAGTTGCTACTATATCTCCTACAGGACTGGATACTGCATAGCTAGTAATGTTTCCTTTTGTAAAAGTTGCACTATCGCCAGTATCTAAACCATCAATACCTAGTGCTAAGTCAAAATCTGCACCGCCAAGTAATGGTTGTATAACTCCATCTTGAGTAGCGTCAAAAAAACCAGTAAGAGAAATAGTTCCGTCTTTTTCTCCTGCAATATAGCTTTTAGCTGAACTACCAAATGTAGTTGACTCAGCGACATCTGCTGTTCTAGAAGCGTCAGCATTATTAAAGTACGCACTGAAGTTAGAACTGTTTACAAAAATTTTAGTATCTTTACCGTGTTTAAATGCCATTATTTTTTACCGCCACTACCACGTCTTCTTCTACGTCTAGTTCCAGAACCACTTCCGTACCTACCGCCTTTGCCTTTTTTCATTATTCTTCCTCGCCTTTAAAGTCTTCTGCTTTAACTATAATAGATTGTTCAATCATCCATTTCTTGCTTTTCTTAGGAATATCAGAATCATTAACTTCGTCCCCAATAGCGAATGACTTGTCTTTAGTAACAAATCCAACTTGTGCTATCCATTTCATGCTATTACCTCTACCGTAAATTCTACTCCCAAATAGTCAATATTGTTTATTGAATAAACTCCATAGCTATCTGCTTCTACCACTCTAACAGATTGAGCAACACCGCCCAACGTTATATCAGATTCTATTTGTGCTTTTATGCTAGACGCTCCAGAGCTCGCCAAATAGCTATCTAAAGTTTCTTGGCTATCTTGTGCGTCAACACGACTTACATACAAAAATACGGGTATCTCGTAGCGGTCAGCACCCCTAGATTCAGTTAAGTCATAGTTAACAGATTCAATAACACCAACAATCGCTGTTGGCGGTTCAATGCTATCAGGTACAAAATTAAATACTATAAGAGAACTAATATTGGCTAGGTTTGTACCTATGCCATTTCTAATACTTGTTAAACTTGCCATTACTTAACCAACTTCCTACTTTTTTTCCATTGACGTTCAATATCTTTATGCGCTACTGCTAACAATAACCGTCTCTGTTGTCTTGAATTATTATAACCCATTTTTAAGAATGGTACGATTGGAGTTCCTTTCTTAGCTATTGCTCTTGCAACTACATAAGGGTTTATACCTTTACGACTTGCCCAACCCGTAAGAGCTTGGACTGGTGGAAAATGTGGCTTGCTTCTATCAAAAGGTTTTGACTGCCTAAAGTTTTTATGCATAAAACCATGTACGTAAGAACTATAAGGTGCAGTAGATTCTATTTTAACTCCAGCAGGTATTCTACCTCTGCTACCAAGTGGTTTAAATTTAATACCTTGTTGTAATTTTTTAGTATCTTTAGGAGCTTCTTTTTTTGATTGTTTAACAACAACCATAGCTGTTGAAGTGTAATAAGTTCTTAATGGTTTAAGTGTTAAATTCTTAAGGTCTAACCTTTTACGTAGTTGCCTAACCCCAACAAGTTTAAAGTCAACGTCTTGGTTCACAGTTTTTTCTTTTGATAACCTTTAATAAGTTTTAAAGCGTCAGGGTCAAATCTATTAAACAATTCAGCTGTACCAGTTTCAGGATTACCGTATGTAGAAAAAGGACTATCTTTTCTTTTAAATAAGCGTGTTGATTGTAAAAAGGTTGCTTGTTTAATTGCGTCAGGTACAGAACTAAATCCAAATTTTGCAGTTACTTTAATATTGTTAAATATATCTGGGTCAAATCTTTCGTTGGAACGTGTATCTAATATTTTAATATGTGTGAAAGGTTGGTTTTGGTCAAGTGCATTAACAGTATTAACAGGCAAAACTACAAAGTCAGTATTAATAGTTAGCGTTTTATCGTGTGTCCCGTCATCATTTGTGTCAAGTTTTACTACAAGTCCAGTAGTTGTAGAAATATCATCAACCTCTTGGATAATTGTATTGTAAGGTGTGTAGTGATTACTTTGACTTGTGGTTTCATAAAAGATTCGACCACAGTACTGGTCAATTTCACGACTTGCACTTGTTATCGCGTTTTCTAAATTTGTATCTTGTCCGCTACCTGTTAACCCTACATAATTTTTTAGTTCGGATAACGCGCAGTATCCATTAACGATAGCCATAAGGTTTACTTACCTTTATTTTCAGTAGGTTTTTTTGCCTTAGTTCCAAGTCCCCACTCTTTTACCTGTAGGTCTGATACTTCATGTCCAGCAACTCCTAAAAGTTTACCTTTTCTCCAGCCCTTTGGCATTTCGCCATGAGGTGCTTCAGCAATTTTACCAGCTTCATCTATCCATACGTCTTTTTTTAATATCATATTTTTCTTTCCTGACTGCAACTCGCCCGTACCGTTAAAGCTAGAGCGAGTTACTAATGTCATATTAAATTCCTAAGTTCCCTTAGAAGTTTGATATCTTTGCAAAAGCTGTTGCTCTATATATAGGTAATCCCATACGAACAGTTGCTTTCATTACAACAATATCTTTAATAAAGTTTTCGTCATGGCTATCAGACATAGCTACTTCCATACCTTGTCTTGCGACGATATGCATAGCTTGTCCACCACCAAAAGTTCCAACTAAGCAATCGCCTGCTGAAATTTCAGTTGACGGTACTACAGGAACTCCCCATAGTGTTGGTTGCACAGCATTACCGAAGTTACCTGCGCCAACAAATAATGGATTTAAAGCTCCACTTGTTGTTACTGCATTTACCTCAGTTACTACTTGATACCAGTCAGCTGGATTCATGATGATTGCGTCTGGATTCATAAAGGAATCTTTTTGAATTTCCGTAATGGCTTCAAAAATTTGTCCAATTCTTTTTAAGTTTCCACTAAAAGATGAAAAGTTAAAAGAGTTGATTCCAGTCTTATTGAGGATTCCAGTCAAGTTTACACCTGAACCTGAACCGCCAATAATTTGGTCGGATATGGTTTGTCTAACCATAAATCTTAATCTACTGTCAATATATCCTTGAGCGGCGGATACGTCAGCGAGAAGTTCTTCGGTCATTGGAATGAATGCACCAATCTTACGAATTTCCTCTGTTCTTTCAGTAAATGCTAAAGCACTTTCTGCAAGAGCTGAACCCTCTGCCTTTGGAGCTGCTGCGTTAGTGTATGTGGTTTCCTCAAGATACTTGTACTGATATTGGTCAGTAGTGATTGTATCTATCAAGGCTGGAATCACAAATGGGTCTAACTGTGCAGACTCTTGTATTCTCGGACTTCTAACTACGCTAGGCGGGAAGTTAGATTCAGTAACTGTAGTTTTTAATTCTACTCTAGGGTCGTACTTGAGTTCAGATTTAATATTCTTTTGACCTGTTTCCATATAAGCTTTATATGAATCAGATTCCATGAACTTCTGTCCAAGTGATTTATACTCTGGAGCTTCAGCTTTAGGGTTGTGTATTGCTTTTGGCTCAACAACTTTACCAGCTTCAACTGCAGTTTCCATCTCTTTTCTAGAGGAATCGATTGCTTGTGCTTCCTTGATGTCTTCCACCAATTCGCTCATGCGCTCGTTTCTTTTAGCCCAATTCTCTTTCGCTTCGGAATCGAAGTCTACTGAATCAAATTCTTTAAATTCAGAAAGAGTATTTTCTCTTAACTCTTGTAGTTCCTTTTTGAGTATTTCTACTTTTTTACTCATTGTTCTCCTACAATTCTGGGTCTAATGTTTCCATTAGTACCCGTTCCGTTTCTAATAACAAAGAAGTGTCATCCTCTATCTTTTCGACTTCAGCTTCTTCAGGACTTGCTACTGAAAGCAGTGTATCAATATCTTGATGTGCTTCCTGTAGTGCGTCTTGTAGATTCATTATCAAAGAGGTAGATTCGTCACTCAATGTTTTATCTTTACTTAAGCGTAGGGCAGTAAGCTCCCTTGCTCTTTTAACTAATGAAGTTAACGTAGTTAGTACGTCTTCAACTTCCTCGCTAAACTTTTTTCCTTTTGGTTTATCTTCTTTAACAGCAAGAGTGTACGTGTTTTGATTTGCTCCTACTAATACTGGGGAAACTTCCCAAACTTTAACATTGTTAAGATACCTAACTTCTATTTCAGTTTCGTTATCTTTTTTAAACATTCCTTTTTCAGATTCAACAACTTCATAACCAAATGACCATTGTTGCAAATCGCCCATGGCTTTGACTGTATTATATGCGTCTTTACCTTGTTGAGTGTCCATAATAAATTGACCTTTGAAAATAGCTTTTTCGCCATCATCAACAATTTCTCCACGACCTATTACGTTTTTCCAATCATGCGCCCATACCATAGCAACACCTTTGTCGCCATATCCAGACTTGATTGAATCAGGAAGTACTACGTCGCCGTCAGAGTCAACCTCATTAAAATTTGAAAAGACTGCTTCGACTTTTCCCTCTATATCGTTTGAAGCCTTTAGGCTCACTGTCTTATGTTGTAAATTATCCATTATTATATCTTACACCTTTTTCTCATGATAGATGACACTACACCTACAATTACATATTAGACTAGGTGGCGCTCCGTTGCTACTATCTCCAGGATATTTCATTGAGTAACCTCTAACGTTAAAGTTTTCCTCTTTGTTAACTTCTTTACCGTCAAGCGCATAATGTGCGTCCCGAACTTTTCCATCCCTTTGGGTAATCCATTCTTTAGTAACCTGTATACCCATAGCATTTATGCCCAACTCTTGTGCTTCTTGAGATAAAGCTAATCCCTCTGTTCTAGCAATAAGTAAAGCACGACCTAGGTTCTTTTTACCTAATGCTTTTTTTATTCCGTTAGCTATGTAACGTTCACGTTTAGCACCAGTCAACCCTAATTTAGTTGCACCATCAAAACTTTTTCTCAAAGCTATGTTTAAATTCTTTTTCATTGTTGCAGACATGTCTGGTACATATTGGTCAAGACGACCTTTAACAAACTTTGAAGCATTTTGATTGTATGCTGTTCTATCAATAGGAATAGCTTGACCACTAAATCTTCTAGGATGAAAACCAGTATCAATTATTTCAGCACGGGGTTTTCTACGTCTAGCTCTTTGTATGTTTTCCTGTTCAGCAGGGCTAAAGGTTGTGTTGTCTGTAGTAACTTTAAAAGATTCAGGTAAGAAAGTTTCTACTTGTGCATATGTGAAATCTAACATCATAGAAAAATATATCGGAGTAAGACTATCAATCCATTTTTCATTAGCTTCACGGTCAAGCGCTGCTCCAATAATTGCTTCAAGCCCCGAAGTTTCAGAACCTATTTCAGCAACATACTTATTTACAAGTCTTACTTGACTAGTCAACAATTTATAATACTCAGTAGCTAAGACAAAATCCCAGTTACCCAGTTGCTTGTCATATTGCTTCCATAACATATCTTTAGAATCTTTACTTCTAAAACGGCTAAGTCTATATTCCCAACTTGTTTTCCTAAGTTCATTACGTCTTTCTATAAGTTGTTCAGCTGAATCAAACTTTTCTTTTTTGTCACGAGAGTTCATTCCCCTAACTAATTTTCTACTCCAAGTTTTTCCAGATTCGCCACCCCATAATGCCCATGCAATACGACCATTACTTGGATAACCTTTCTCTCCTGGTCGCCAACCTTGTGCTTGTTTATCAACTTCGTGACGCGGAAAATATTTAGCAATATGTCTTACCTTTTCAGCACCAGCGGTAGTGTTATTAAGTAGATACCTTGCAGAGTTTCTACCAACAGAAGTTCCACCACGATTAAATTCTTTTACCCAGTCAAGTCCACGTCTTGCTTCTTCTTTTGCTCCTTTGGGAATAGTAAAGTTAAGGTCATCATACTTTCCTTTAGATTCTTTAGCTTTACTTGATAAAGGATGAGAAGCAGGTAACAAATCTGTATCAAACTTTCCACCCCTAAATTTTAAAGTTCTTAGTGCAAACAAAAAGGCATTGACTCTTGCGTATGCCCATTGGTCACTCGAAGTAACACTTGGTCTTACACTTCCAGGATTTGTATTGTATGCTCCAACACCACGCTTGAAAACTGCAATAAGCATTTTAAGGGTTGCACGTTTACGTTTATCGTCCCCATGTTTTTTATTATGTTCTTCTACTTTTTTTTGTAGTGCTTTTTTAACCTTGGCGCTAACCATTGTTTAATCTTTGCTCATATTCATTATGAGTTGCGCATGGCATATAGACCATATTACCGTCATCATCCTTATGCGTGTGAGTACCATTACATCCTATTTGTTCAGCCCTTTTTTCTGCTTCTTCAAGTGTAGTAAAAGTATCTTTACCTACTCTTTGTTTTGGATTATCAGAGTACCTACTAATTTGGTCTAGACGAGCTTGCGCTAACTTACGAGTAGGATAACAACCCATGTTCTTGCCACTATCTTCAGCAATCACACAAAACTGGTCTTCTATTTTTTTTATAACTTTTTTACTAAGCGCTGAGTTTTCAATATCATCTTCCGATTCAACAACAGGTTCAGGAGTTTCCTCAACTTGCGGTTCAACGCCCTCAGCTTCTTTGGAGCCGTCTTGATAATCTTTAATAACATTCATGCCCTGTAAATAATAGTTTTGAGTTTCATCACTAGGTAAACCTACTGCATTTCGTGCTTCAGCAACAGTAACCCAACCACCTTGTACGCCAACATTAATACGAGTGTACAAATCATTATGGTCAGTTTGTAAAGCCCTTACTTCACTAAAGTTATACTCTGCATAAGAATAAATTGAAGAGTCATAATTAGGTAAAAGTATTTGTTGTGTTAGTTCTTCAGCAACCATTTTCCAAAGTGGTATCAATTTATTTTCAGTAAAGAACTCTCTCAACTCCCTAGCGTTTGAATACGTTGCGTTAGCTAAACCTGCACCTAATCCAGCTAAAATTGCTGGTACGCCAAGTACAGCTGAGATTCTTTCTTCAGGTACACGTCTAAGTAAACCAATATCTAAATCTTTAGGACTGAAAGCCAGTTTCTCAACATTCATAGCCCCACTAAGAACAAGTGGCTTACCCTTATTTTTACCTGATACTTTTTGTTGGTATGTTTGTGCTATTTGCTGTGCTTCTTCCTCGCTTGGACCAAACTCATCTTTTGGTGTAATCATCACAGACGGCACACCCATGTTAGACAATAAAGCAGTAGCCATTTGCCCAGCAGATTCATCCCCGTATATTTCTCTTAATACAGTTTTAAGTGGACTATAACCCTGTTTGTGATTGTTTGAATCAAGTCCTAATTTAAAATGGACTATTTCAGTACTATCTATTTTTAAAGTTTCATCTTCAGTTTCATATTCGTAATGAGTTATCAAATCAACTTCATTACCCTTAGGACTTACCATACTTGGCATTAATGGATACAAAGCTATAAGTTCTCCCGCATTATTTTTTTGCTTAAGTAAGTATGCATTACCATGAACGTGCATAGCGTTTATAATATAACTTTGCAATACATCCCCGCTCATAAACGGGTTAGGTCTTCTCATTAACAAAGTCAAAGGATGATTAGGAATTATTTGCTTATCTCCGTTTTCATCTTTAGTGCAAACTTCCATAACAGCTTCAGAAAAAGAAATACCCAAAACTTGTAAACATGCCGTTACTGCAGAGTTAGATTCTCCATTACCTAAATTAGATAAATCAAAATCTCCTGCTTGTGTGTTGTACCCCTGTATGAAAGAACCATTATTGTATGACTGTTCGCTTCTAATAAATGAATTGCCTGTATTCCTTTTGTATTGCCTATTTCTATTTAACCCTAAAACGTCAAACAGATTCCTACGGTTAGCCAATTAAACTCCTCAATATGCCTTAAATCTATTCTTATTAGATGTTTGCAATATCCCGTATGCTAACGCGTCAACTTGGTCGTCATGTTCTCCAGCTGGAAATTGTAACATCTCTTTTTCTAAATCAGCATACCACATTGTATCGGTAGGGTAGAACACTAATCCAGATTCCATTTTGGCAGATAGTGGTAAAGCTCTACTAAATTTATCTTTGTCAGCTTTTAATTTAACAATAGGAAGTGCAGTTTGCCTTTTAGCTATCTGTATAAGAGCGAGTTGGTATCCAGCGCTTTCAATACCAATAACAGATGGATTCCATTTTTCATTAACTACTTCTAGTAATTTCAGAACGTCGGGTGCTTCAAGTTTTTTCCTAACTAAATCTAATACAAAAATATTTTGGTTCTTATCAACACCAATCGTGCATACTACTGTAAAGTCAGCAGATTCTTTAGTGCTTGTAGCTAAGTCAACGGTTGTAATAATTCTAAGATTAGTTATATCTATTTGTTTATTGTCGTTATATCTTAAAGTTGTTTTATTTGTTAGGTATCCTTTTTCGTTGTAATCCTCATGTACAGTTTTAGAATAATACTTAAACCATTCGGGCTTAAACAATCCACCAGATTGTTCAATAAATTCTGCTTCATACTCTTGACTAAACAGAAATGAACCAATCTCTTTTTTAGCTATACCCAGTTCTTCAGTGGGTACAAGTGGATTAGTGGATGTTGGTTTTTGCCAACGTTCCCAATCGCTTTGCCCCTCAGCTTCATCAAATATCCTAGCAAACCAGTTGTAACCCTTAGGCGTACTTATAAATAATGCACCACCTTGTCTTTCAGTTAGAGTTGGACGTAAGACTTCTTTCCATGTTTTTTCTTTTATATATGCGCACTCATCAAGAACTATAAAGTCAAGACCAGCTCCACGAAGTCTATCAGGATTATCTGCTGTTCTTACTGTTACATAACCACCAGTAGGAGTGTAAATTGTTTTTTCGCCCTCTTTGACTACAACACCATAGTCAATACCTAATCTTCGTATTTCTTTCCAGCCCTCGTTAGCCATACTGAATGTAGGTGCAACCCACCATGTTTTCTTACCTTGCATAGCTTTTGCTACACATAGCCAAACACCTAACCTAGTTTTACCCCAACGCCGACCAGCTACAAGAACTTTAAAACGTGCAGTAGATTGAGCAACATCAATTTGACCTGCGTGCAGTTGTGGTAACTTAACCTTGTAAGGTAATCCCTTACTAGTATCTTGTAAAGTCGTTTCCATTGTCGTCATCCCCTTTTAGTTTTTCTATAAATTCTTCTATCGCCTCAATAACTGTTGGAAATACTATAAAGAAATTAGGTTGAAAGGTTGCAGGTATAACATCTTCGACATCATTGACTTCCCAATAAGGTACGGGAAAGTCCCATGTTTCTTGCGTTACCATATCAACAAACTCGGCATTAATATAAGCTTCTTCATCAAGCGGGTTTGACATTATTCTTCCTCTTTTTTTATATCGGACATTTCGGACATTTCCTTGAATACTGTTCCATCACTCCAATATAGTTCAACATCAAAGTCTTTGCCCTCAGTTACTTGAACAAAATCTTTTCTTGCATATTTATCTGGGTATTTACGTTCTAGAATCCATGCAGATGCTTGCCATGTACCTGAGTTCGCCGCGTTCTGTATGTTAAATAAGTTTCTTACAATAGCTTGAGCTTCGCTTTTTTGTATCTCAACCCAGCGTTCTGCATAAGGTTCAACACCTTGTTCAGCTAATTCTCTCCAGCGTCTGTATTGTCTTGAACTTATACCCGCAAAAACACAAGCGTCTTCAATATAAGCACCAACTGAGATGGCTTGGCTAAGTCTTGACCATACTGCTTCATCTTCAAATTTAAATCTTACAGAGTCTTTTGCGACATCTTTTGACATAATTTCCAATCTTTTTTTGTCTTTTTTTTATTATATACCAAAGCTAAGCAAACACCCATAACAATAGTAACAAACTCTTAGAACGTCTTAAAAGGTACAGTAGCAATCAACTAGAAGCACGAACATATTGCGAGGAATACCAATGTTTAATTGAGTTTTTTATAAATTATTAATACATAATTATTAATTAACGATTATAATGAGAGTATGTTAAACACAAATTATTCAGGAGGTTCTTACTGCTAGATGTAAGGTGTAGGTACTAGTCGTCCCTAGTAGCACTCAAAATCCCAGTACGCTTCCCTGTGAAAGCCGACAAACCAGCTCATGCGACCATTGACCGTAATTGGAGGTGTCTACGAAATTGTATGGGTACGGTGCTGACATAGTCTTCGAATGTTAGTATAAGAAATTTATGAGATAGTCAAGGTAGCCCATGTGGCTGTGTGCTCTTTACACACAACAATCAGATACAGACAATTTGTTACATACTTCTTCAATCGCCAACAAGCGAACCAGCGACTTTCCACTTCCTCGCTCAATCGCATACGGCACGTCACAATCTGAGACGAGAAAAAAAACATAACTGATTCTTGCTAGGGCATTCATTTACTGAGTGCCTTATGGAACAATCGGTTCCAACTTAACAGAAAAGAGAAAAACATATGACTACTTACGGAAATACATTAACACACGAAACTATCCAATTCGAGAACACAGACAGCGATGAAATGTTCAAATGCTTTGGTAACTGGTTTCAAACTAAAGAGCAAGAGATTGGCGAATACTACACAAACGATTCAATTAGCTTAAACGCTATTGCAAATTTCTTAGTCGACAATGCACAGATGATGTGTTGTGGTGACGCTCACGGTAAAGTACTACTTCCAGCAGGGAGAGTAGTTGAGTTCAAAATTACTAGAGCAAGGTTCTGGGATGGCGATGGCGGTACCAACGATGTAGAAGTTATGGGTAAAGTCCAAATCACAAGAACACCTAATGACGAATTTTGTGTAGCACTTACATTCGTAATGTAAATATCTAACTGCCCATCTACATGGTGGGTAGATAGATACTTATAAAAGTATCAATACAGAAAAGAGAAAACATATGATTAGCTTAAAAGATGCCGTAGAAAATATGAACAGCACAGAAAGTGCAGTTGCCGACAGATTAACTGAAAGTGAAAATTACTTTAACCAAATGGGTGAAGCCGTTTTTCACTTCGACTTAGTTGAAATACTAAGACTATCAGACCAAATGAAAGATTACACATTAGATATGTGTGAGGGTGCAGTAATGAATATTAATCCCCTAAACATTTATAACTACTTCAGATTTTATTCTGAGGGTTTAATCTTTGGTGCCAATGACTGTGAAAGTGACAACAAAGATGGTTGCTGTTTGCCGCCATGTTGCAGTTACTCACAATCTGAGGGTACACGATGCAAAGATTATAACTACGAAATGTTTACAACAGTAGGTTAGATAATTAGCTAACAGCTCTTTTTCGGGAGAGCTGATAGATACTTATAAAAGATAAGTACAAAAACTGGAGAAAAAAAATGAGTACAGAATATACGCCTATAGAAAATACAAGAAGCAACGGCACAAGCAAAGTCATACACATGACACAATTTGCTGGTGGCAAATATATGGACGGAGTAGGAGTTCAGCTTACTACAAAGACTGAAGAACCATGGAGAAGTGAAGAGAACCCATGGGCTCCACAAGTTATACAAATAAGTAGAGATGACATACCCGCAATAGTAGAGGGTCTAATGTCTTACTACAATGGCAATCGTGCCGTCCATTACGACTGATTAGCTTGAGCCCTTTCTTTGAGAGGGCTTTATGGTAATCAAATGATTACTGCCGATTAACAGAAAAGAGAAAACAATGAGCGAAAGAATAAAAAGACAAATGACTAACAAGCAAGTCAAAGAAATTAAAAACTATATCGAGTATTGGTTAGATGACCATTACGGAGTTAAGGCAGAGTTCAAACAGTTGCCAACAGATGAGCTAAGAATTAAGGAAGCTCCCAGTTATAAGCTAAGGACAGATGAATTATTCAATTTAGAAATTGATTTAGTTTATTGGACACACTACACAAATATGAATGATACCTTAAAAACATATCGAGTTGCTGATAGAAGTATAACAATAGTTGTCAAACATAAAGACGTTGTAAGAACCAAAGGTGAAAAGAAAACAGACCTTGAAACCGTGATGCGAGGTGGATTCGATGAGGATGGCAAATTTAGATTCGGCATTCACGTCGAAGCAAACAAGCTAAGAATGTTTGATAGTGGACGAAACGAGCAAACATTGGCAGGAAGTTACGGCTCTAAAGAGTGGGGTCATGAACCAACAGAATACGATAGTTGGGAAATGAATCTTATGTGGACAATGTTCAGAGCTTTGTGATTAAGAAAATAAATAGCTAGGGTATACAGTTAAAAATAAAAATATGTAAGTCCAAACTACGGCATTATAAAAATTGCGACTGTATACCTTGTGGTATTTATCTAAACAAAAAAAAGAAAGTGAGGATACCAATGACTAAAAAAACGTTAACTAATACA
>Ga0208643_1001029_pt1 | contig 16629 bp, 26 predicted proteins | sample VirMetDEL_Nov_12_FD_184516 | JGI IMG/M metagenome (GOLD analysis project Ga0208643, IMG submission 184516) | Aqueous microbial communities from the Delaware River and Bay under freshwater to marine salinity gradient to study organic matter... | ecosystem: Environmental > Aquatic > Marine >... | reverse complement strand
ACTTTGCTTGGCGTTCTGGCGTTATGACAACTGCAGCAACTGGTGGTATCTCTGGTGAAAATGTAACAGATCAGTTTGTTCCAACAATCCAAAGAGGTGACTTGTTCATCGAAGCACTAAGAGCAAAACAAGTAATGTCAAACTTAGGTGTTACTTATATGGGTGGTCTAACTAATAGAATTAGAATACCTAAAATTGCTACAGGTGCATCAGCAGGATTTGTTGAAGAAGCAGCAAATGTTACAGATCAAAGTCCAACAGATGCAGGTGTAACATTACAGCCTAGAACATTAGGTGCATTCGCAACTATGTCAAGATTGTTAATGTTAGAAAGTGTTCCTGCAATTGAGCAGATTGTTCAAGATGATCTATTAAGATCAATTGCTGATAAAATTGAATATCATGCAATTAATGGTTCTGGTTCTTCTGGACAACCAACTGGAATATTAAATAATTCAGATGTGAATAATTTAGATATTTCTGCAGGTACAGACGTTGCAGCATTAACTTGGGCAGACATTACAGACCTTGTGAAGCTAGTTGAAGAAGATAATGGAGTTGTGAATGCAAATACATTAGGTTTCTTAACTAATCCTAAAGTAAAAGCTAAGATGGCTAATACTGTAAGAGTGGCATCTTCTGATAGTGTAATGTTATTGAATGATCCTTGGAATGCTATTTATGGCTACAAGGCAGAGTTCACAAATAACGTGCCATCAGACCTAGATCCGGGTGATGGTGGATCAGATGCATCAGCAATGATCTTTGGTGACTTCTCACAATTAATGGTGGGATTATTCGGCGCACCATCAATCATAGTTGATCCATATTCTGGTTCAAAATCTGGTGATGTTACCATAAGTGTTATGCAAGAAGTTGACGTTGCATTAAGAAATGCAATTTCATTTGCTAAAACAGATGAAATATCAACTGCTTAATTAGCATTAATATTAGGGGGTGGTCTTAGGATCACTCCCATTATATATTGTGAGGTATTATGAAAGTTAAAATTTTAGATAAATGTTACACAGGGATTAATGGTAATATGTTCAAAGGTGAAGAACATGATTTAGATGAACGTATTGCAGAAAAACTTATTGCTAGAGGTATGGCAGAAGAAGCAAAAGACAAGAAGAAGAAAAAAAGTTTTATTAACAGAGCAGTTAAAGCATTAGAAACACCAGAGGATGAGTAATGGCAGTTGAAAGTGCAGCAGATCGATTAATATTTTTAGATATAGATGATTTTGGAACTACTGCAAGTTATACTGTTCAAGGTGGTTCTGCTGCTAATATAACTGGAATATTTGACAATGAATTTATAGAAGTGGATGCAGGTGGTACTGTTGGAGTGGCAATACAGCAACCTAGATTTTTATGTAGAACTAGCGATGTATCTAGCGCTACTGAGGGTGATTCAATAACAATTTTAGGAGTGGCATATACAATTAGGATTGTTCAAGATGATGGAACAGGAATGACAACTTTAGTGTTAGAGAAAAATTAATGGCACACGTTAGGAAACAAATAAGAGATGCTGTAATTACTGCTTTAACTGGGTTAACAACTACTGGTTCAAATGTTTTTAGATCAAGAATATATCCATTAGAAAGCAATAAAATACCGGGATTATGTGTCTTTAGTAAATCAGAAGCTACAACTTTTGACACATTAAAAAGACCTAGATCGATAAATAGGGTTTTAGAAATTGGTGTTGAAGCATATGTTAAAGCGACAAGCGACTATGATAATACACTTGACACTATTGCAGTAGAAGTTGAAGAAGCTATTGCATCAGATGTTACTTTTAGTGGTCTTGCGAAAGATACTCAAGTGACATCTTTTGAAGCCGATTTTAGTGGTGAGGGTGAACAACCTATTGCCATTGGTCGGTTTACAGTTGAGGTGATTTATAGAACCTTAGAAAATGACGTAGAAACTGCAGCTTAAAAGGAGATAAAAATGGCAACACACGCAGGATCAGAGGGAACAGTTAAAAGTGGTGCTAATGACATCGCTGAAATTCGTTCTTTTAGTTTAGAAGAAAGTGCTGACACCATTGAAGACACAACAATGGGTGACACTTCAAGAACATATCTTACAGGATTAAAAACATTTAGTGGTTCTGTAGATGTATTCTGGGATGAAACAGATACAAATGGACAAGTATCATTTGCAGTTGGTTCTTCAGTAACTTTAGCAGTTTATCCAGAGGGTGACACAAGTGGAGACACTTATTATTCTGGAACTGCGATTGTGACAGGTAGAACAATCACATCATCATTTGATGGTATGGTTGAAGCATCTTTCACTCTTCAAGGTACAGGCGCACTTGCTGCTGCAACTGTTTAAAGGTGATTGATGTCATTAGGTGAACAGATAGCAGCTAGACGTATAAAACAAAAAAGAACTATTGAAGTTCCAGAATGGGGAGAAGATAACACTCCATTAATTTTATATGCAAGTGCAGTTACTGCAGGAGATATCAATAAGTTGCAGAGGAAGCATAAAAACTTTCTAAATGATATGACTGTAGATGGAATGGTTGATCTTATTATAATGAAAGCTGAAACCAAAGATGGGGAAAAGGCATTTACATTAGAAGATAAACCATTTTTGATGAGTGAAAAAGTGAGCATAATTGCAGAATTATCTGCAAAAATGTTTGGTGAAACTGTTTCTGTAGAGGAACAAGAAAAAAACTAAAAAGCGATTTGTTAAGGTTTAATTTATTAGCTTTGGCAGATCGCTTACACAAGACAGTTGATGAAGTTGAACATTTAACTTTATCTGATATAAATGAATGGTACGCATATTTTAAGGTGTTAGAGAATGGCAGACCAAAATCTTAAAGTTACTCTATCAGCAGTAGACAAAACAAGACAAGCATTTGCAAGTGTTAGAAATGGTTTAGGTAGGATTGGAAGATCAGTTGCTAATGTTAGAACTGCATTAATTGGATTAGGTGCTACAGTTGCACTTAAGCAATTTGCAACACAAATAGATAACCTTGCAAAGGCATCTGGCAGATTAGGTCTAACAGTAAATCAAATCCAAACATTACAATTTGCAGCAAGTCAAACTGGTGCTAGTGCAGAAGAACTTGAAAAAGGTTTAACTAGATTTTCAAGAAATATATCAGAAGCGTCTACAGGCATAGGAACTGGTGTTAGGGCATTTGAAGCATTAGGAATAGAAATAACTAAGACAGATGGCTCTTTAAAGCCGACTAATGAACTATTAAACGAAGTTTCTGATAGATTAAGTGGAATTAAAGACCCTGCAGATAAAGTTAGAATTGCATTTGATTTATTTGGTAGGTCTGGTGTTAACTTAGTCAATACATTACAAGCCGGTTCTGGCGAGTTAACTAAATTGCGAGAAGAATTTAATGCAGTAACATTACAATTAACTCAAGAAGATGCAAAAGCAGTTGAAGAAGCTAATGATTTATTTGATAAATTAGGCAGAACTTTTGTAAGTTTTGGACAAAAAATAACATCTTTTATTTTACCACCATTAGCAAGATTAGCTAAATTTTTAACTGTAGGTGTTGTTTTAGGATTTGCAAATGCAATAGAAGCAGCTAGAGATTTTCTTAACTTTTTCGTTACTGGTTATAATAAAATAGCTGATTTAACTCCATTAGACCCAATAGAAAAATTTGGGTTTGGAAAAGAAATGGAGCAAAATTTAAGAAACATAGCTGCAGCATTTGACGAAGTTGAACAAGAAGCGAATACAATAAGAATACCTATTAATCGAACAGCTATAGGTTTTGAAAGAGTTAAGAATGTAGTTAAAGAAACACAGCCAGAATTAAGTGCATTGCAGCAATCATTTAAAGATGTTGGTGATAGAGGAATTAAATCATTAGAAGATAGTCTTGTTGGTGTTATTGAGGGTACAAAAAGCGCTAAAGAAGCATTCAAAGATATGGCTAGGTCAATAATTAGCGATTTAATTAGATTAGCAATACAGAAACAAATTACTGGACCATTATATGGTGCATTAGGAAGTTTCTTTACTGCTCAAGCTAATACAACAACTGTTCCTGCATTTATGGCAAAAGGTGGAACTGCTACAGGTGGAACACCTTATATTGTTGGAGAAAAAGGACCAGAATTATTTGTTCCCGGTAGAACAGGAACAGTAGTACCTAACAATCAATTAAGCTCTGGTGGTGGTGTTACAATTAATCAAACTATTAATGTGACTACAGGTGTTCAACAAACTGTTAGAACAGAGATTGCCAACCTAATGCCTAGAATAGCACAAGCATCTAAACAAGCAGTCCTAGAAAGTAGGCAGAGGGGTGGTTCATTCGCAACTGCATTTGGTGGTTAGTAATGGCTATATCTTATCCACTAGCTACACCAACCAATAAAACAATCCAACAAGTTGCATTCTTTGCAAGAAATACTGTTGCAATATCACAATCACCTTTCACTTATTCGCAACAAGTACATAAATGGACAGGTCAAAGATGGGAAGCTGATATTACACTTCCACCTATGAAAAGAGCAGATGCAGAAGAATGGATATCTTTTTTAGTTAGTTTAAAGGGTTCATATGGAACATTTTTGTTAGGTGATCCATCAGCAGTAACACCTAGAGGAACTGCATCAAGTACTCCCGGCACACCTGTAATTAATGGTGCTAGTCAAACTGGAGATCAATTAATTATTGATGGTGCAACTGCAAGCCAAACAGGATATTTAAAAGCAGGTGATTATATTCAATTAGGTTCTGGAGCATCTGCAAAATTTCACAAGGTTTTACAAGATGCTAATTCAGATGGTTCTGGAAATGTAACTTTAACAATATTCCCAGATTTAAGATCATCACCGGCAGATGGTGCAACTGTAGTTGTGACAAATGCAAAGGGTGTATTTAGATTAAATGAGAATGTTGTTAATTGGAATGTAAATGAAGCATCTATTTATGGAATAACATTTGGTGCTATAGAAAGTTTATAAATGACTAGATCAATCACTTCAAATATGTTGACACAATTATCAGCTAAAGAAGTTGAATTGTTTTTGGCAATAAAATTAAATTTCGATAGTGGAACAATCGCATTATGGACTGGTTATGGTGATATAACTTTCGGTTCACAATTATATACTGGTGCAGGAACATTATTAGGATTTAGTGTAGTAGAAGAAACATCTGAAATTGCTGCTAGAGGTGCGCAAATTACTTTAGATGGTATTCAAACATCAATCGTTTCATTAGCTTTAACTGAAAGTTATCAAGGCAGACAAGCATTAATATATTTGGGTGCATTATCATCTGGTGCAGTTGTCGCTGATCCTACATTAATATTTGATGGTCGAATGGATGTTATGACTATTGAAGATAGTGGTGATACTTGTTCAATTTCATTAACTTTAGAAAGTAGATTAATTGATTTAGAAAGAGCAAGAGTTAGGCGATACACTCCAGAAGATCAAAAGATTAATTTCCCAAATGATAAAGGTTTAGATTTTGTTTCAGATTTAACAGATAAAGTGGTGCAATGGGGTGGAAACTAGAGTTTCAAATTGGGAAAATCTTTTAGTTCAATATTTAGAAGATTGCAGAAATAAACCTTTTAAATGGGGAGAACATGATTGTGCATTATTTACTGCTAAATGGGAAAAAATATTAATTAATAAATCAAGATTTTCTGAATTTTTTAACAAATATAAAACTGCTTTAGGTTCTTTTAGAGCATTAAAGAAATATGGTAAAGGTGATCTAGTTAGTACAGTAGATGCTAAACTAGATAAAATTGACAAGAAAAAAATTACAAGAGGTGATATAGTAAGCGTAAATACAAGTGAGGGTGTTGCTTTGGGTATTTATACAGGTAATAAAATTGCAGTTGTTAGTTTAGATGGATTAATATTTTTATCGCTAGATGATGCGATAGATTGTTGGAGAATATAATATGCCACCAGTAGTCGTAGGAGCAGCAATAGGTGCAGCAGCATCAACAGCTATTGGTTATTATGTTACAGGAACTATTGTTGCTAGTGCTATAGCTTCATCATTTGCAACAAGTTTTGCTATATCATTAGCAGGAAGTGTTGCATTAAGTGCATTATCTGGGAAGCCTAGTGGAAGTTTTGGCGCACAAGGTCAAGGTGTTCTTAATCGTGACCAAATGGTTAAACAAGCTATAACTAATCGAAGGGTTATTTATGGAACTGCAAAAGTTTCTGGACCACTTGTTTTTATGGAAACAACTGATAATAATAAATATTTACATATGGTTATAGCTTTAGCATCACATGAAGTTACAAATATTCCTATTATATATATTGAAGATGATAAAATTAGCGCTTTTGATGCAGATGGATTTGTTACATCTGGAGATTATGCAAATAAAGTAAGAGTAAAATTTCATTTAGGCGCTTCAGATCAAGCTGCAGATGCAGATTTAGTTGCTGAAAGTGATGGTGAATGGACTAATGACCATAGATTGCAAGGAATAGCATATATCTATGTAAGATTAGAGTTTGACCAAGATGTATTTCCTAATGGAATACCTAATATATCTGCATTAGTTAATGGTAAAAAAGTTTTTGATGTTAGAGATAGTACAACACATTTTTCAACTAATCCTGCCTTATGTTTAAGGGATTATTTATTAGATACAGATTATGGTTTGGGAGTGAATTCTTCAGAAATAAATAATACTAGTTTTATAACTGCAGCCAATGAATGTGATGAATTAGTAAATTTAAATGGAGAAGAAGTTGATTTTAGAATATCACCACTTCCAGTTCCTTATATTACTTTGCGCACGACAGATAGTTTTTCTTATACAGATCAAGCAGCACAAGGAATATCATCAACAAATGTTGCTAATCAAACTGTCGAAAATAGATACACAATGAATGGCACATTTGACACAAATCAAACACCAAAATCTATTATTGAAAATATATTAACTTCATTGGGTGGAACTTTTACTTATACGGCAGGCGAATTTTCATTAAAAGCAGCATCATATATAGCACCATCTGATACATTAACACAAGATAATCTAAGAGCAGGAGTAAGTGTTAAATCAAAAGAAAGCCGTAGAGATCAATTTAATGCAGTTAAGGGTGTTTTTGTTTATTCAGCAGAAAACTATAAACCAACTGATTATCCATCAATAACATCATCTACATTTGTTGCTGAAGATAATAATGAAAAAGTTTTTGCTAATATAGATTTCCCATATACAGTTTCACCATCAATAGCACAAAGATTAGCTAAAATTGCTTTGTATGCTAATAGGCAACAATTATCTCTAGTTTTCCCTTGTAATTTAAGCGCATTTAAATATCAAGTTGGTGATACTGTAATGGTTAATTTAGATCGTTATGGATTTTCTTCTAAAGTGTTTGAGGTTGCGAAATGGTCTTTAGCATTAGATCAAGATGCTAATGGGCAACCAGTTATGGGTGTTGATTTATTATTGAAAGAAACAAGTTCTTCTGTTTATGATTGGAATGCAGAAGAAACAACATTCGCTTTAGATAATACTACATTATTTGATGCTAAAACAGTTGCATCACCGGGATTAACTGTTTCAGATGAATTGAGAATTGTTAATGAAGAAGCCGTTTCTGTTTTATTAGCTGAAGTGACTTCAAGTAATAATGCTGTTTCACAATTTGAGGTACAAGCAAAAAAAGCTAGTGATACTAATTATGTGAGTATGGGAAAAGGTGGAACTGGTCGTTATGAATTATTATCAGTTGAAGATGGTGTTGTTTATGATGTTAGGGCAAGAGCAATAAATGCATTAAATGTTAGATCAGCATTTAACACTCAATCACATCAAGTAGTTGGAAAAACATTACCACCTGCAGATGTAACAAACTTTCAAGTTAATATTATTGGAACAGAAGCGCATTTAAGTTGGACACCTGTCGCTGATTTAGATTTATCACATTATATTATTAGACATTCACCATTAACATCTGGTGCTATATTTAGTAATGCAATTACATTAATTGATAAAGTTTCACGACCTGCAAACACAATTACTGTTCCGGCTATGACAGGAACTTATTTTGTTAGATCAGTTGATAAAATTGGACTAGCTTCTGCAAATGCGACAAGTAATGTAACATTAATTGATGATTTAAAAGGTTTAAATTTAGTTGCAACATCAACACAACATCCTAATTTTACAGGTTCTAAAACAGATGTTGTAGATATTGGAAGCGCTTTGATTTTAGATACTACAAATCAATTTGATAGTGTTTCTGGGAATTTTGATGATGCATTAGGTTCTTTTGATGGTGGAGCAGGTTCTGTTAAATCTTCTGGAACTTATGATTTTGATACATTTATAGATGTTGGTGCAGTTTACACAAACAGAATAAGTGCTAGAGTTATTTCAGAACGAGTTGATTATGTTAATACATTTGATGATGCATCTGGAAACTTTGATGATCGTGAGGGTCAGTTTGATGGTGACATTAGCACATTTGGTGATGTCAATGTTGAATTACAAATAGCAAGAACTAGAGATGATCCATCTAGTGGTTCACCAACATATACTGCATTTCAGAAATTTAATGTAGGAGATTATATTGGTAGAGGGTTTAAATTTAGAGCAGTTTTAAAGAGTAATGATTTAGAAGCAACACCAAAAGTTACACAATTATCTGTAACTGTAGATATGCCAGAAAGAGTTTATTCTGAAAAAGATATTGCAAGCACAACAAGTGCATCTGGTAAAGCAATAACATTTTCACCTGCATTTAAAGAGATTGAGGGTATAGGCATTTCTGCAAGTAACTTAACAAGTGGTGATTATTATGTTATAACAAATAAAAGTGCTACAGGTTTCACAATAGAGTTCTTTAATAGTTCAAATGCGACAGTTGATAGAACTTTTGATTATGTCGTAAGAGGTTATGGAGAATTAGCAGCATGAGGATAGAATATGTCACAAAATGATTTCACAATTGCCAATCAAGGTTTCCCGGCATTTAGAGCAGATTTAAATTCAGCATTACAAGCATTAGCATCTAATAGTTCTGGTACATCAGCACCATCAACAACATTCGCAAATATGTGGTGGTACGATAGTGCTAACAACATAATGTATATCAGAAATGAAGATAATGATGCTTGGATAAAGTTCGCAGAATTAGACCAGACTAATGATAAATTCGTTTTAAGTGGCACATTACAACTAGATGATGGAACAGTATCAGCACCTGCATTAACATTTAATTCTGATACTAATATGGGTATCTATAGAGGTGGCACAGACATATTAAAGTTTGTAACAGCAGGAACAGATGCGATTACCATAAATGCTAGTCAGAATATTGGCATAGGTACTAGTAGTCCAAACTCTAGGCTAACAAGTGCATCAACAGATGGTTCTACTGGTTTGTCTATACATAGAACTTTTAGTGGTAACATAAGTGGCGAAACTACTGTTGGTGGATTAGACTTTACTTTAACTGATACAGCAACTTCAAATCAAATAGTATCTAGAATTAGTCCAGTAGGTTCAGCAGGAACTGGAGATGCTTTTGCAGGTGCTATGAGATTTTACACAGCAGGGAATGATGGTTCTATTGTAGAACGTGTACGCATATCTCAAACGGGAAACGTAGGCATAGGTTGTATTCCTGATAGTAATTTAGACGTAGAAGGTGCAGGAGATTGCACAATAAGCATTACTGCTAATAGTACAAGTAACGACAGTAAGATAGACTTTGTGCAAGGTTCATCAATAGAGGGTGGAATAACCTACGACCATAATGGTGCTTTTGCTAGTGAAAAGATGTTTTTTAGAGCAGGCAATAATGGAACTCATATGGTTCTTACTGGTGCTGGTAATGTTGGAATAGGAAATACAAATCCAGAAGACTTTGGCTCTCTTGTTGACAATTTAGTAATTGGCACAACATCTGGGGAAAATGGTATGACCATTGCTAGTGGCACTTCTAATAGTGGAAGAATACAATTTGCTGATAATACATCTTCTCCATTTAGGGGTGCTATTGAGTATTCTCATAGTAGTGATGCTTTATTATTTTATACTGCTGGTTCACAGCGTATGTCTATTCAATCAAATGGCAGAGTAAATATAAATACTGGAAACGATACTAGTACTGGCTTTAGATTTTTTGCACCATCAGGTCAAACAGGTAAGGTTGCAGAATTTGCTAGAAATGATGGTGTTGGTTGTCATTTACCAGTAGGTAGCACAGCTTTTACAGCTTCTTCAGATGAAACTCTTAAAGAAAACATAACTGAATTTGATAAACAAACAAGTTATGACGATATAAAAAATATGAGAGCAGTCACTTTTAATTATAAAGATTGGACTTTAAATGGAACAACTTACCAAGATGACAAAAGACGTATAGGTTTCATTGCTCAAGATTGGGTAACAAATTATCCAGAGATTATTGATAGAGACCAAAACGATAAACTATGTATAAAATACACAGAAACTATACCAGTTTTACTTTCAGCTTTACAAAAAGCACAAGAAAAGATTGAAGCAATGGAAGCAAGAATAACAACCTTAGAAGGAGAATAAAATGGCAGTAACTTGGACAATAACATCAATGGAACGTGATTTGGTGCAGGGAGACAACACAGATATTGTGACTACCTTACACTGGAGAGCAACAGACTCAGACGCAGATGGCAACACTGGTTCAGCTTATGGAACAGTGGGTGTAACTCTTGTAGGCACACCAACACCATATGCAGATATAACTGAAGAGCAAGCTATAGGATGGGCTAAAGATGCTTTAGGTGAAGATGAAGTTGCATCAATAGAAGCAGGGATAGCATCACAGATAGATGCAATGGCTAACCCAACAACAGCAAGTGGAGTATCTTGGTAATGAGTGAAACAGTAACAATTAATGATAAAGAGTTTAAGTTTGAAGATTTAGATGAAAGTCAAAAATATTATTATTCGCAGATAAAACTTACACAACAAGAAGCCGATAGTTTAAAAATTAAGCTAGACCAGATGACAGGTTCAAATATGTTCTTTAAAGACCAATTAGCAAAATCATTAATAAAAGAAGAAGATCAAAAATAGGTATGAATGTTTAAATGTTTTGTAATGATATGTAGTTTACTAAATCCTAAAAACTGTATGCAATTAGAAGACATTAGAGATATTCACAAAACAGAAGAAAGTTGTGTAGAAAGAGCAATAGAGATTGCAACACAAGTGCCTTATTATTATCCTAATTATAGGGCAATGAAATATAGATGTAAAAAACTTGCGAAAGGGCAGTTAACATGAATAAAACACCTATTGATATGACTGCAGCAACTACAGCAGGTGCATCTTTATTTGGAATGTTGCCAGAGATGGCAGCATTAATAGGATCATGTTTATCCATTGTTTGGTTTTGCATTCGCATATATGAAACTGATACAGTAAAAAAATTTCTAGGAAAGTAATGGAGAACTATCATAGATCCAATAACTATATCTGCTGCTATAGGTGTTGCAAGTTCAGCATTTAATGCAATCAAACAAGGATTTGCAGTTGGTCGTGATATAGAGCAAATGTCTGGCGATTTATCTCGTTGGATGGGTGCTGTTTCCGATATTGATAATGCTGAAAAGCAAGCTAAAAACCCACCATTATTCAAGAAATTATTTAATGCACAATCTATAGAGCAAGCTGCTATTGAAGCATATTCAGCTAAAAAGAAGCTAGAAGAACAAAGATATGAACTAAAGGTCTTTCTTAATATGACTTATGGGATTAATGCCTATAATGAGTTATTGGCTATGGAGGGTCAAATAAGAAAAGAACGTCAAGAATTAGTTTATAAACAGCAAAGAATGAGACAGCAAATATTTGAGATAGTTGGTTGGATTTTTGTTGGAGCTTTAGTTCTAGGGTTTTTTGCATTAGTCGCTAAGATTTGGATTAATAAAGCAAGAGCAGCACAACCAATTAATATTCAAGATATTTCTATTATTAGGCAATATAATGATTAAATATATTGTTTTATTGCCATTAACATTATCAATGATATGTGATGCAAGTGTTTCTATTGCTGATGGTTATAAATACAAATCTAAAGAATACACAAAGGAACAAAAGATCAATCAAGGTTTAACACCTAATCCTAAATATACAACTTGCAGATTAAAGAAAAGAATTAAGTCACAAATTACCGGGAAGCAAGCCTGTATTTATCAAGGTGGAAATAGAACCTATGAAATGATGATTGAAAGTTGGTGTCCAAAACAATATAAATGTATTTATAATCCCGGACAAGATGAGCCGAATATTGATAAGGTTATGGAAAGTTTAAGAAGTGTCGGAAAATAAAAAAATAGTATCAGCTAATATTGGTGATAATTCTTTTGAATTAATTCTTAGAATATTAGGAAATGAATTTATAGCTATAAAAATAGGGTCAACTAATTTTAGTGGAAAATTAATTGCAGGTGGAGTTTTATTGTTATTTTTTACATTTATAATAATGGAAATGTTTGGTATTAATCAGATGATAGGTTTACCAGTTGTCGAATAAATCACCTTGCATTGGAGTTTGTAAGTTAGATGAAAATAAAATATGCATAGGATGCAAGCGAACCATAAAAGAGATAATGGAAGCATTTAATGCCAGTTCCAGAAACTACTAAAGGTTTAATTGGTGAATATATATGTGCAGTTTCATTATTGGAATTAGGTTGGAAAGTATCAATGGCACAGCAAGATAGTGTTGATTTATTAGCTTGGAAAGAAAATCAATATTTAAGGGTACAAGTTAAATCAGCAACATTAAGATTAGAAAAAAGTAGAATTACAGCTATTTATCATTTCAATAATGGTAGTGGAAGAAACAAAAAGGTTAAAGGTGTAGAAAGTTATGATATATTGGCGCACGTTGGAATTAATCATAGACGAGTGGTATTTAATGCAACGGAGCAAGTGCAAGTTTTATCACAAAGATACAGAAAAGAATTCTTTGAAAAAAATGATATTGAATATTTTTCATTTGAAAAAGCATTACAAATAGTAAATCAGAGGAGATTGCAATGAGGTGGGAAAACTATCCTAATTTTACAGAAAAAGAGTTAGCTTGCACTTTTACCGGGAGATGTTTTATGACTGAACATTTTATGGGTAAGTTGCAAGAACTAAGGACTGCATATGGTAAACCATTAATTATTACTAGTGGCTTTCGTGATCCAAAACATCCTGTGGAAGCATCAAAGAAAAGACCCGGTGTTCACACTAGAGGTTTAGCAGTTGATATAGCTTGCGATGGACAAGAAGCATATAAATTGATTAGATTAGCAATTAATCTAGGTTTTAAGGGCATAGGCATTAAACAAAAAGGATCTGGTAGGTTTATACATCTAGACACCTATGAAGAAGATCCTAGACCTAATATATGGAGTTATTAATATGATACAGGCATTATTACCATTATTACAACCTGCAATGGGTAAGGTTTTAGATTTAATACCAGATCCAAAGGCTAAAGAAAAAGCTAGAATGGAAATGGAAAAAGAAGTGCAAAAAGCAGAGGGTTCTTTTAGGGATTTTGTTGTGGCTTATGAGGGTCGTGGAGATCAAGTTCATTGGACAATACAGATATTAAGGGGATCAGTAAGACCTGTATTAACTTATTTATTAGCAGGTGCTTTTATTTATGGGTTTTTAACAAGGAATGTTGAGCAAGATACTATGGAAATGTTATGGCAATTAAACTTACTTTCTATGGGATTTTGGTATGGTGAAAGAGCAGCAAAGAATTTAGGTGTTAATTTTAGCAAGAAAAAGGAAGAAAAATGAGTGAGTGGGAAAACCTAAAAAAAGAATGGGATAAGGAAGATAAAAAAGCTGAAAAAGGTTTTGGTGAGGAATGGGTTGAAACAATAACTCATTGCTTACCTAGATGTCCTAGATGTCAAGGTGCATTACAAACAGTTAATGTTGGTGGGCATGAGCAATGTGTATTATGTCACTCAGTAATTGATGATTGTTGTCAAGGTGCGCCATTATAGGTCTTTTCTTTTATATCTAACACCATCCCTAGCAGATCCAACTTTATGTTTATAGTTGTTGGGATTTGATGACATCATTGTGGATAACATAGAATTTCCAGAACTATTTACTGGTGTAAACCATTTGTGACGTACATTTCGTTCTTTTTCATATTCAGCTACTGCTTTTGGGCAATCTTCAAACATTTCTTCTTCAAGATCTACTTTTTTAGCATTTTGTTTTTGTAGCATTTTAGGGATTTGTTTTAGTTCAGCATCACTATAATTAGCATTTCTTCTGCATTTATTGCACATTCTAGGTTGTATTCTGGGAACTTTTATAGGTTCTAATTCTACATCACATTTAAAGCATCTGCTAAATTTCTGATGCTGTTCCTCAATCTGTTCCCTTGTTCTCTTTATCCCTTTGTAAACTTTTTCCCTCATTAAATGCCTCCAATCTTTCATCAAAACAAGTTAAATGCAGAAGATCACCACGACCATCTGCAACAAATATATCTTCATCTAAGTCAATACCAATTTCACAAAAAACACAATTCTTAATGCGCTTAATTCTTGTGCCAAAGATATCCCTCTGTTTGTTTATCGGTACTTTTTTGGGTCTTCTTTTCCTCAATACATTCACTCATAACTGCTGCATACCCGGCTATGTCTAAAATACTATCTTGATGATTTGGTGTTTCTACTAATCTAGCAACCTTTAATCCAACCATCATCAGAGCAACTTGTTCTTCAGTTACATCTGATCCTAGTATAACAGACCATATTTTAGCGATACGGGTATGGTTTTCTAATACCTTGCCATAATGCTGCCCTCGACTATTAAGGGCAACTTTACAAGCATCTAAAAGCTGAATTTTATTCATTAGAATGGTATCTCATCATTTAATTCAGTTGAATTAGAAAGTGTTTTATCTTCAGCATTTCTTGACGATGCGCCAAAGGATAAACTCTGAACATTTAAAGATAAGGCAGTTTTAGCAACACCATCTTTTTCATATTCCCTTGTGGATAACTCACCAGAGATAAACACTTGTTGACCTTTTTTAAGACTATCATTAAGTGCTTCACCTCTTCTTCCCCAGATAGAACAATCTAACCATAAGGTTTTTTGCTTATCACCAAAACCTACATTAGAGCCAATAGAGAAGTTACAGACCTTGTTTTCACCTAAGTCTTTAAGTTCAGCATCTCTAGCTAATCTTCCATCAAACACACAATTATTCATTATTAATCTCCTGTTTCCTATTTGTGAATAATTCTAATTCTGCATCAGTTGTTTGTTTTCCCTTTGCAGAAAAGTTTTTAACCCAATATGCATTAACTTCTTTAACTGTTTTGCATTTGGATAATTCTTCTTTTAAGTCAATTTTAGTGGGAACACTAACTTGGGAGGAGCTGCTAGTGTTCCCAGAGGTCGCAGGTTTATGAGAAACAAGGGGAGAAATCCCACGACCTCTAAGCGAACTGTTTCCATCGTCATCTGCTGATCTAAGACCTAGCATTGTAAGTAATGCATAGCGCCTTAAATACGACAAACATGAACCATATGACTGGTATGTCTCTTTTTCTGTTTTAAGTTCCATCATACTATCAAAGTATTCACCACTTTCTATATGCATAACTCTGGTGACTAAATGATCTATTGAAACATATTGAATAAAGTCTAAACCATATTGCTGAATGTTATCTAAAGCATTTAGAACATCATTTAAAGTATTATATTCTGATTTAAACATTGGATTTTTACCAGATTTATCAACTTTAGCTTCTGCTCTAAATCTACCTATTGCTCTAATTAAAAATTTTTGTTTGTTTTCTTGATTTTTGAAAACACCATCTTCATCTACTAGAACTCCCATAATTTCCTCGCTTTCTGTAAATATTCATCGTCTAGTTTCCATTGGTAGGCATGATCCCAATCTGGATCAACTATTGAAGCTAGAACTTTTGGATCATCACTAAACCTCAATAGATTTTGTCTAACTAATGCTTTTTGTCTCATTTCCTCAAGGCATTTAGCTAGATTATCTGCTTTTAATTCATCGCAGTTAAAGGGTGTATATAATACAGCTTCAACTTCATTTATATAACATATAGATGGAGTTATCTTTAATGCATGATGATAGATAGCTGATTGCATAACGTGGTTCTTTTCTGGTGCTTTAGGAAGTGAACCTTTTGACCAACCTTGAGAACCATCTTTTAATAATCTTGTTTTTCTAGGTGCTTTGGTTTTCATTTCGCAGAATATTGTTTTAGGCACGACCAGATCAACAAAACCTATAATATCAACATTAACACCATCAAATCTTGTAGTTATCTTTTCTTCTGGGATAGCTGCAAAAAAACCATTCTCCAATAATATATCGACACCATTTTGAACCATTTGTGGGATAATGCCACGATATTTAATGCGCTTTGCTGCATCTTCATTAGCATCATGCATATCAAACTCGATTTGAGCTTCTCTGGTCGCATCATATGTTGGAATGCCACATAAGACGTTCTGAACAGCATTATGAACAGCAGAGCCTAGTGCAGCATTCTCACCTACTACTATATTGCGCCTATCTTTACCTAAATGCAGATATTTAAATATCCAACTAGG
>Ga0208643_1001028_pt1 | contig 16633 bp, 20 predicted proteins | sample VirMetDEL_Nov_12_FD_184516 | JGI IMG/M metagenome (GOLD analysis project Ga0208643, IMG submission 184516) | Aqueous microbial communities from the Delaware River and Bay under freshwater to marine salinity gradient to study organic matter... | ecosystem: Environmental > Aquatic > Marine >... | reverse complement strand
AAAAAGCCAAAGAAATGGACAAGGAGCAGAAGATAGATGCTTATAATCAAGGTAGACATAACGGGCAAGTAAATTGGGGGGTTGGTAATGATATAACCGCAGAACAATACTACAAAGAAACTTATGAGCAATAAAAAACAAACGGCAGTTGAATGGTTCTTTAGTGAACTTGAAAGGATGCAGTACTTTATCGGTAATGATATGCTGCAAGCGTATAAAGATGCCAAAGAAATGGACAAGGAGCAGATAATAGAGACTTGGAATACAAGGGCAAAAATTGATGGTATTATAACATTCACAGACAATAGAACAGCAGAACAATACTACAAAGAAACTTATGGGGAATAAACAACAAACATCGATTGATTGGTTGAAAAAACAATTAGAAACCTACGGAAACCCGTCGTACTGCGAGGTGGAATGGTCAATGTTAGATAAACTTACTGTACAAGCAAAAGAAATAGATAAGCAACAGAAGATAGATGCCTACTATCAAGGTGAGTTTAATCAAGGGTGCAACGGAAGTGCAGTAGATTATTATAGAGAAACTTATGAGTAACCAACGGAGATTTATTAGACTTATTAAAATGATGCAGATGATGGAGACAAAGCCCAGAGGCATACACACAATGGCGAGGTACTTGAACATATCACAAAGGAGTGTTTACAGGTATCTTCATTCATTTAAAGAAATAGGATACCAAGTAGATAAAAACAAATTGAACAAATACAAACTAACAAGAACTTATGAAGATCACAATTAAGAACCTCAGCGAATTTATACCAGCTCTCGAGGATTGCTTTATTTTAATTCACAAAAAGAACTTAGATAGTCTGCGGGTTACTATAACCTACAAAGACTCCAAGTACAAAACTACTTTAACAAGTAAGACAAGCATAGAAGCCGAGTACGATAACTTTGTAGCTCGGCTATTTGCTTAGTTACTCTACGACTACCGCTTTATTATATATGCCATCAATATTCCTTGTGGCTCTCCGTATGTCGGTCTCGGTTACTATTACTTTAGTCATAGGCGTTTCGTTAGAGTTTGCAGTTTGAGTAAATCCTATTGGACTAACGCCAGCACCTCCACCGCCTAAACTTGAAGTAGTAGGGCTTGTAGGAGATACCGAACTACCTTTAAATTGCGATTTTCTTATATTATTTACCTGAGCTAAACCGAAGGCAGTAGCAAGACCAGCTTGTACGGCTGGATATGCTGGGAATATAGCAGTAAGTGGAGATTTTTGAGCAGTCTTAAACGCAGCTAAAGCCGCCTCGTAAGTAGATATAACACTCATACCTATACTAACTGCTTTACTTAACTCAAACGCTTTCTTTTGGCTTGCTTCGTCCTCTCTTGCGAAAGACTCAGTAAGGCTCTTGACTGCGTTTAAAGTGCTTAAAGCTAAATCTATTTTACCTTGTTGTAGTGCTATTGCGTTTTCCTCCTCTTTTTTGTTTAGAGCGGTAATCTCAGCAAGTACCGCAGCCTCCGCAGTTAGAGTAGCTTGTCTACTTGCTTCTTTAAATTGGTCTAAAGCTATTTGAGCGTCTACCTTTGCTTGAGTTTCTGCCTTTGCTTCGTCTACTATTTTTTGTAATCTTTCTTGCTCTATCCTTTGTCGTTCTGCCTCTATATCTCTTAGAGTTTCTAAAGACTTTAACTTGTCCTCTATTTGCATAGCATCAAATTTCTGTCTCTCGTAAGCTAAGTCTGCCTCGCTTTGGCTTAGTGCTTTGTTTTGCTCGAGTAGTTCTTTATTTAAAGCTATTTGGTTTACTATCTGCTCAGACCTAAACCCTTCTACTTGGGCAAGTACTCCAGCTCTATTTGCTAAAGCCTCGGTTAAAGCTACTTGGTTTTCTATATTGTCGTTTTTGTTTAATTCAGCTCGAGCCGCTGCTATTTGTAAATCCGCCTGAGAGAGCATCGCTTTCTCTTGCATCTCTAAGATTTTACCTAACTCGTTATTAGCAGTTATCCTTTCGCTTATGCTCTTACTTTCGTCATCTCTTATTTGCCTTTGCTTCTCTGCGAGTCTATCGTACTGCTCTATTAATAAACCTTGCTGAGCGGCTGCTAATAGTGCCGAGTTTTTTATGGCTACGTTTGCCTTAGCTTGCTCTATCGCTCCGCTTACACTTATTTTGCTTATGCCTTCTGCGGATGCGGTTACTACCTGAGCTACCTCACTTATTGCTTTGCCTATATTACTAGCTACTTGTCCTCCAGCTTCTAAAGCAGACTGCGCCACCTCGGATATTGAGTCTTTAGTTTCGTCTATTCCTTTAGTAAGCTCTGTGATCGTTTTAGCGTCTTTGCTTCCAAAAAACGACTGCTCCCAAATTAACTGGGCTTCTTGTATCCCTAATTTAATTCCATAAAAAGCTAATTGAAGCGGAGTGATTGCAATACGCAAAAGTCCAAGCATAACACTTTGCAAGCCCTCAAAACCTTTTGAGCTTTTACCTACTTGCTCTACTACTCCGACTACTACATCGACTACCTTACCTAATACAATAGATACGGTCTCTATTGCTACGCTAAAGACATCTACTACTTTTTGATTTTGGCTTAAAGCATCATAAAAAAACTTTAACGCCGCTAAAACTGCACCTAAACCAAGAGCTTTAAACGCAGTTCCTACCGCTTTAACCCCTCTCGATAGGATACCGCTACCAGTTGCGGCTTTCTTTTGAGCTTCTGCAGTTTTATCTAACCCCTTTTTAGTATTCTCTAGCTCCTTATTGTAGGCGTTTACTTCTCCTGAAGCCTTAGACTGCTCATTAGTTAGGTCTCTAATCGCTAATCGCTGGTCTTTAATAGCTACTTTTAGCTCGTCTTGTTTTTCTTTTAACTCGGTTTGCCTTGCTAGTTCGGTTTTAGAGGTGCTTGCTTGTATCTTATCAAGGTCAAGTAGCTCTTTTTCAAACTCAATAAGTATATCTTTTTGCTCTTGGATGTTAGTTCCTAAGTCTTGAAGTTGCTTGTTTAACTCTCCGAGCGTCATATCGCCCTTTTTTATATTCACCTCTAAGTCTAAGGCTATTTTTTTGTCTGCCATTATAGTCTAATTATTCTGTATACTAAATTGATTGTTAAGGTTGTTTCGCCGCTTGGGAAGGTCATATCTGTACTGGGGTTTTTTAAGATTATAGCTTCTCCGAAATGTATGTCGGCTTCTATATGAGCGTCTTCGTCTATATACCCTACGTTATCTGCGGTGTTAAAAAACGCTGCTTTTATGCTTGCTAAAGAGTGTCCTTCTACCGATACTTGAAGCTCTAATTTTTTACCAGTTGTAGCAGCATCTCCGTTTAACCTAATATAGCCCCTTGTTATTTGGTAGAACTCGTTATCGGGCAAAGCGGGTAACACCTCAAGCCCTTGCGTTAAGTTTTCAAGTACTGAAGTAGGTACAACTATCGAAGCTAACTTCTCTACAAATAGCCCGTTTATATAAGTTTCGTCAGGTCTTATAGCGTTAGTATAAGGCGAGTTGATTATAGTGACGTTATCTGCGTTCACCTCTGAGTAATCACTACCAACTATTAGAGCGTTTTTAGAGTTTAAGGATTGGCTTACGTTATCTGAAGCAATAAGCGAGCGAGTGCCACCCTTTACGCTTTCTCCAAATTGGAGCGAGTCTTGAGTCTGCCCCGTATTTCCGTTAGGTTTTACTAAAGTGTTTCCGATTGGTAAATCGCTGCCATCTTCAAAAGTACCCGTACCTCCGTAGATAGGTTTTATATCTCCTATAAACGCTGACTTTGGCTCTACCTTTAAGAATGTACACTTTGTAGTTTGTCCGCTTGTAGCGTCATAATCTACTACGCTTAATAGTCTCCAGTAGCTGCCGTCAATATAGTAGTTTTTACGAAAGGAAAGCTCGTTATAGTCGTAAGGTCTCAGAGCTAAATAGCATTCAAGTATCTTGCTATTCTTGTCCGTTATCTCCTCTATATATTTTTTCCAAAAGAAATTATAGCAGTTTGTATTCGGATAGTTGAGGGTGTAAACCTTGCCGTAGTTAAAGTTGTAAAATAGCTGCTTTGGTACGCCCCAGTTCAAATCGAAAGTAGGCGTATAAGGATTATCTAAATGCCCAGCGTAAGGGTAAGCACTTCGCTCGTTAATAAATAAATCTAAACCTAACCGCCAAGGCTTTTGCGTTGGTAGTAACCCACCCCAATATAGCAGCCTAATTTTAGCGGTAGCCTCAGTTACTTGTCCATTCTCGTTAACGAATAGCATCGCTGAGATAACCCTATCGTTATTCTCTACTGAGTAAAGCGGAGTCGGTGCGAATATTGTCCCTATTGTTTTATCCGTAGTTATAAAGTCGTTATCTACGTCAATTATTACTTGTCCGTAAGTCTCATCGTAAACCTTTTTATAGTTATCATTTAACGAGTCTTTGTCTTCTTGGTCAGCGAATATAAACCTACCAGCGTCTAAAGCTCCTAGAGGCTTAATTAAGTAATCTCTTGATCTATCTAACTTATGCTCTATATCTACTTTGTCATTGATTAGATAGCCCTCTCTAGTTTCAATTATTAGCTTATTCTCGTCTATCGGGTCATAGTCAATATAAAGATTGAAGCGTTTAATTATGCTGCTTAATAGGTCGCTTTGCTTTATCTGTTTAGGTACTACTAAACGAGTAATAATGTTATCGCCTAAACCTATTTCTATTTCTTTTAACTTAGATGCAAAGGTCGAATTAGGCTTTAATACCAATTTAAAGTCTTGATAATTTTTCTGACCTATTTGTCTTATTATCGATGGTCTTGTAGGTGTTGCATCTGTTCTCTCAAGCCCCGAGTAAACCACATCTGCAATAGATAAATAATACGATGCTCCTACTTTAGTAGTTATGTTACCCGTAATAAACGAAACCGATATGTCTATAATTGTAGTAGGCGATGTAGTTACAATTAAAGGAGTATTTCTTGCTTGCTCTGTAAAATCTAAAGACAATTGCTGAACAATGCTATAAATTCCATCCAACTCCTCCCATAAATAACAATTTACATAACTCTTTGAGCCTAAAGCGAAAGTCCCTTGAGTCATTTTATTAAGATACCTTGTAGTATTTGGGTCGCTTTGGGTGTAAATCATATCAAAATTAATTACGCCTTGAAATGAAACGCTATTAGTTTCTTGAGATATAAACTTACCCGTAGTAACATCAAACTCATCTAAGCAAGTATTAAAATACTCATCCACTACGTCAAAAGCAGCCTCTAAGCAAGCCTCGTTCTCTACTACTCCGCCATCAGATATCACCCGAGTATAGTAAGAGTTGAAAATACCATTATTGTCAAATACTAAAATACCATTTTCAGAGTTAGAATAGTTTGTTATATTTTGACATTGGATAGTTTGGTTAGTTGTTCTCTCTACGTTAAACTCCTTGCAGAGTATAGCATCGTTATCGAGTAGTATCTTGCCGCTTCCATAAGGAACTATTAGACTTTTGAATAGTGTAGTCTCAAAGAAAGTACTATCGTAAGTGTATCCCGCTTCAGATAGGATTGTATCTATATACTGCTTGAGATAAATAGCGGGCTTAAAATCTTGTACCTTCCAATTGTCATACCTACTACGCCCTCCAATGTCTATCATAGGGTAAACATATCCCTCTCCTATTGGAGCAGTCCAACTATCTACTACGTTAGCTTGAGTCCAAGAGTGGTCTAAAGCCGATAGGTCTAAGTCTTGCAAGTATTTATCCTTAATCTTCTCGAACAAATCACCCACCTTGCCAGTCGCAGCTATCTCATAAGTCACCAATCCATCTATATTTTTGATGGATAAAAGTTGGCAGTATCCATCAATCACAAGTACCCCATCTTGAATTATTTGGTAGCTTGTTTTAAGGTTAGGATTGAAGGTCTGAAAGTCTACGTTTACGTCAAAAGCGTGTTCGAAGATTTGGTTAACTAACTTTCCCTCGGGTATGGTTATAGTCTTCGAGTAATCCGATAGCCTCTTCTGCGGATTATTTACATCGTATGCTTCTTTGGTTAGCGGTATCGCCCCTTCGTTATGCGGTATTGAGTAACCCGCTATTATATGCTCTATTACCATTGGCGTTCATCTGAATTATCTATGACCATATCTAAAGCCAAACTATACACTAATCCATTTTCGCTCTTGGCGTGTTCATAAGTTCTTCCGCTTACATTGACATTCACAAAACCCGCTTCGCTTCGCCAATAAACCTCGGGAGACGATACTAAGTCCTCTAAGCCTACCGATTCAAAGTCTTGAAGCAATCTACTATTAAGCGAATAACTCTCGCTTGTGGATGTGTTAAAGGCTCTCATACGTTGAGCAGAGGTTGAGTAGTTTAAACTCGTTCCGCTTATCCTATCTACTGCGTACTTTGCAAAGGTCTTGTTTATCTCCGTAGTTTGGTTGCTCTTGCCATCAAAGACAAAGCTATCGAACCCGCCCCAACGATTTAGCCAATGCAGCTCGAATGGAGTGTAGTTAGTATCGCAGTCATCTAACTCGTATAGATAGGCATTAGAAACTAACTCGGTTGTAGACTCATCGTATATAGCTACCGCATAGTATTTAGCCGCAGTCCATACTATCGGAGTGTCCCAAGCGTGAGCAGATGCTTCTTGCCTACCAATATCCAAAGCAAAATAACCCTTTGCAGTAGTGGTTAGGTCTAATTGACTTAGTGAGATTTGATTAAACGATGAATCTAATGTCTTTAGCCATACTCTAAAGTTCGCACTTGCTCCGCTTTGTACCCATTGTATCTGAGTTTTTTGGTCTGTCTTTACTTTAAGCCAATTGTTAGCACCACTAAAAGCATTAATAACGGGTATTGTATTACTGAAATTACTCAGTAGGTTTCTTTCTATCGCACTTGTCGCTAATTGGTAGTCTTGCCACTCGTTAGATGCAAACTGAATGTACTTAGGAGAAGCGGCATAAGCACTAATTATATTAGATACCACTACCGAGCCTTGTAACGCTCCGTTATAGTACTCTTGAAAGGTTACTTTAAATTCGTTTAAGGTTTCGTTTATAAGCCCTACGGTGTCTCCGCCAGTAACTGAGTAGCTAATAGGCACAAATGACTTAACTACGTCTTGAATGCTTAGTATAGCTTGAGTTGTCAAAGGTCTTACGCTTATTTGCTGAGTACTTATTAAGGTATTCGCTCCACTTGGGTTTAGATATACCTTGCATACTATCTTAAAGCCGCTCTCCGTGCTATTGCTTGAGCTTAATAAATACTCTATCGGAGCAAATGCGGGGCTTATGTAAGTGGTTGTCGGTTGGTCTTGTATGGTAATAGCCATTATACCTATATACGCCTAAAAATAAAAAAGGACTCATTAGGTTGCATCCCGAGTCCTTTAGTTATGATAAAAAATAATTAAGAGAATGCAAATATAACTATTCAACCCTAACAACTGACACCACATACGCAGAAAATTGATTTAAAAGTCTATTCTCAAAGTCAAGTAACTGCGGGTCGTTGATAACATTGCTATAAAAGTGACTTGGTTTTAGTCCATTATTATAGATGCTCTTAGCTATTGCAAAGGCTATCCCATTTAAAATAGAATCCTCGTCTCTTCTCTTGCCTGATCTTGTGTTCGTTGCGGTAGTTTTTCTTTGTATCCTTTCTGACTTTGGCTTCTTGATTGGCTTCTTCTTTGGCTTTGGGCTTGTAATGCCTCTATCGTACATAAACTTTCGGATGGCTATTATAGGCGGCATCTTATCGGTGTAGGCGAACCTTGTGGAGTAAGCACTCTTACGCCCATTTACCCCCTCGTCTAAATATTGATAGTAGGATGGCATACTAACAAGCACCCTAAAGCCGCTCGATGTTATCTCGATAGGTTGCTCGTTTAATGTTCCGATAGTGGCAGCGGTTGTACCTCTCGACATTGGATAGGCTTTTTTTAACTCCTCGCTAAACCCATCTATTAGCTTTTGCCAATAGACCATTAAATATCGGTGCAGTAGATTTTGTTCGGGTGTCATTTTTGAAGTCTTTCGTGGTTAGCTTTTTCGACCATATACGACCACCAATTAAGAAACTCAATAGAACCTAATTTAGTAGTATCGTTTATGCTTATATTATGGAGTTTAGCCATAGCGTCTATGATGCTGAAGAGTCCCCATCTTTGTCCAAAATCTCCCGAGTCATCGCCAAAGTCTCCGTCATCCACTTGGTCAAAGAGTCCTCGGTATTGTCCAAGTAGTCGTTCCAAAGATTCCAAAAAAAAACAAAGATATTCCATACCTTGTCTAATTCTGTTGACCTTATTAAAGCGGCTCGCTCGTTCAGAGTTAAGTTATCATCCCCATAATTCTTATCTTCGGGTCTGCTTATAGCCGCCAGTAGTAAGTCCATAACTTTAACCCCCTCTCCTTGGTACTTGCTTCGGATGTTTATTATGTCTAATAGCTGACCGCTCGTTAGCTTATCGGGTTTATGCTCGACATGGTAAACTATTCCGTTAATTATTACTTTGCTATTAATCTTTAGCTTCTCTAACTGCCTTATATTAAACTCCCCAAGTTCGGCTATCATTACGGCAAAGTCTTTTAGCTTAACCTTGCTTGCTTCCTCGTAGGTTATGTCTTGGATAGCAGCTACCGCATAGATATTCTGTTCCATTATTGGCAATTCGCCATCGATTTCGTTTAATAGTTGGTATTGACCAACTGTCATTTTAGATAACTTTATACGTTCCATATCCTTTCTTACTAAATTTGTGCATTATTAAATACCTCAGAGCATCTATAGCGTGATTGTAACCATCGATAGGCACGTTTAAACTATCCCCATTGCGGTCTACCTTCCATTTATACTGCTCTAATTCCTTTATCAAGTTCTTACTTGACGAATGTACGTTAATAGAGTAGCCTTTAAGCAAGTTAATTCCAAACATAATACTATCCGCTCCCTTCTTAACGCCATCTATTGTCCAACGTAAACGTCTTAATTCCTCTATGCTCTTAGGCTCGGCACTATCCGCAACTATTAAAGACCCTTTACTTATTCCAAGAGCCTCCATCTTGTCGCTTATGTCCTTGTTGGTTAGCCCCGTTTCGTATATTAGTTCCTTTACCCATAGCTCGCCATCTTGCAGCCTTACCTCTACCAAGGTAGTGGGGTCGTTAGTGAAACCAAAGTCTATTCCAAATCCTATTAAGTTCTTATCCTCAAACGATTCGTTTAGTACGTACCATTTCTTTAATATAAGCCCCTCTATCTTGCCCGTTCTGCCCCTTGCGTATACCTTCCATAAATCAAGGTCTTTGTCTTTAAGAGCCTCTATTTTTTCCCTGATCTTATCGCTTAAAAATGGATTATGTCTATGGTCTGAGATTATTAACTCAGCGTTTGGCATTGGGATAATTTTGTCGTGAACCCAAAAGGATGTGTCGGGGTTGTAATCGATGTAAACTTGCTTACGAGTCCGTAGGCTTAACTGCTCAAATATGTTATATTGGATACCATTTGCCTCGTTAACGAATAGGTAATCCCTTTTACCCGACTTTGCATCTTGCTCGTTGTCGTAACTATTGAACTCGATTATAGAGCCATTCTTAAAAGTAAAGACTCTATCGCTTCTATTGTAGAAAGTTACTTGCTGCTTGATAGCCTCGTCTGCGTTATGGATGTCGATGGCATCTCTCAACGCCCCTACTTTTAAGTTAGGGATGTCTTGACCTACTACGGTAATCGTACAAGTGTCTGCTATTGCTTTGCTAAATAGCACTTGGAGTATTGCATAGGTTTTCCCCGATGATGTGCCACCTTGGTTTACTATGATATCCGCCTTGGAATTGTAGTTACTGCGATATAGTGAACTCGTACTAATCAAGTATATCTTTCTCGCTTGATGCCAACGGAACGCCAGTATCTACTATATTTATATCAAGACTTTTAAAGGTTGTCTCTTGGTGTACCTCTTGCAATGGTTTTCCGTCTATCTGCTCCCATATAAATTTAATAGCATCTAAACTTGTCCTTTCATTCTTGGCACTCATAATAAGCCTATCGAGTTTTGCTATTATAATCTCTGACTTTGTCAAAGGTAAGCCTATTTGCTTAATGCCATTTTTCTCTCTTGTAATTGTTACCGATTCGTCTATCCAAATAACACTATCATTTTGCTCGTATGCTTCTTTATATTTTGCTTTAAACGATAAAGGTCTTCCGCCTTTCGTAGGGTCTTGTCCCTCTCCGAATCTTACTCCAACCATTGGGTCTATGTCTTTACCAAATTTAGCCATTTTATGTCGTATCTAAGTCGTTTTTTATATCTCTTTACCGCACTTCTCGCACGTTTCTATCTGCTTATCTTCTTTCTCTATCTGCTCCTCTTCTATATCAAAAGGGATGCCCTCTAAACCCCACTCTACTAACTCGTCTACGTTCCATTCGTTAGCTAATAGGTCAAAGTCCCATCCTCCCGTATTAGCGTTTAGCCTTACGTTTAACTCTCTCTCGTCTTCTTCTGATAAGTCTACTACCACGCAGTCGATAGAAGTGTAACCGAGCTTCGTAAGTTCTCTTACTCTGAAATGACCGCCTACAATATAGCCCGTTCTTTTGTTAAATATGATTGGCTCAACTAATCCAAACTTAGACAGAGACTCCTTTAGGTTTTGCTCTTGTTTCTTGGTAGAGGTTCTTGGGTTGTACGGAGCGGGTATTAAATCCGTTAGCTTTTTAGTTTCTATTATCATTCGCTTAAAAATTCATTGTATAGCTTCACGCTATGCTTATATATACATTCACCGCAGCTAATGTTCGGGCGATAGTTAAAAGTATCTTGGCAAAGCCTTTGAAACTCTTTAAGCAAATGCGGGCTAATAGCACCTCCTTGCTGCCTGATCATTACTCTAATCTGTTGCTCAAGTTCTTCGCTCATTCTTTTTCTGAATGCATCCGCTTTCTTTTAGTTCCTTTACTCTTTTGGTGTTTTTGAGGTCTATCTCTTCACCAACATTAAACACTCTGTCTAATGCGACATCCTTGTATCGCTTTATTATTATATATTTCATAATGTTTGAAGTCTTTTTGCATTCTCTTTTACGATGTCATACTTGCTCTTAACGTCTTCTTTTAGCTTTAAGCCAAGCTCTATCTGCATAGTATAGTTTCCTTTTATCTTCTTGATGGCAGCCGCCCAATCATTGCCATAGACCTTTAAGCTATTGCTATTAGTTGCAAGGATATTATATGGATTAACATCGCTTACCATTACGGGCTTTGCAAAGTGTCCCGCCTCTATCATCTTTAACTCACTCTTGCAGCGGTTAAATAGGTTATCTCTTAGAGGTATTACGCAGATGCCACAATCCTCGTAGTCTTTAGCATACTCTCTTATATTGTCTATCTGTTGGATGATTGGATTCATTCTCTTCGGTATCCTTGGAGACTTTACGGTCAAATACTCATCTTCAAAAGCCGAACCTAATAGCTTTAAATCTTTGAGGTGGGTAGAGCCTCCCGAGTAGAAGAAGGTATCAAACTTGATGCTAAGATTCTCATAGGCGAACTGCTTCTCCAATGGGTCAATAGCGTTTTTAATAACCTCAACATTCTTATTGTATGGTTTAATCTTCTCCGCTAAAATCTTTGTAGTAGTCCATACTTGGTCGGCAAATTTAATGTTAGCCAGTATGCACTTGGTCATATTTGTGCGAGAGTAAAAGAATTTAAGAGGATGACCTTTGGGCAGCACCCAATAATCGTCTATGTCGCAAATTACTTTAATACCTCTCGCCTTTAAAATTAAGATAGTTTCCTCGGGTTTTAGCAGCTCTGATATGTTACGGTTGTAAATCACGTGTGTTACTCCATCAAGTTTCTGTAAAAAATCGTCTGCATTATTTTGCAAATAGATTACCTCCACTTTATAATCCCTACTTAATTTTGATAAGGGTATGATAAGTCGGTGATAAGTCACTCCGCTTACCGATGAAGATACGATAGCTATTTTTATATTGTTTTCGTACATAATTTTAAACTCTTTTTTGGCTTTCTTATAATCGCTTTTAATGCTGCGGTAGCTTATAGATGTCTCGTTATGGATTTTGATTAGAGTATCTCCATTGTAGACCGCTCTAATTAGGTTAGCGTTGTAATGGCTCATATTGTCAATAGCTGCTTCTATCTGTTCGCTATCGCTTTCATCCATTGACCAATAAGGGTCGGTCTTATTGCACTTTTTTAGCCATTGGTTTCTCATTACCATGGCAAAGTACCCCTTCATATTTTCCTTTAAGGGCTTGTGTATACAAATGTCAAAAGCCAAGGATACTAATTCCTCGGCTTCTTGGTGATTGTTCGCAAGCCTCAGAGCGTATTGTCTGATGCTTTTATCAAAATATATGTCTTCTAATGTCAAAAAGGTAGCCCTTCAGAATTAAATTCGGGGTCGGGAGAAGTTGATGCTTGCTTTGGCTTCCAAGTGTCAAGCTCTACGTAAGGCTTTCCACTTTTACCTATGTTAACGTTTAGGTTAACCCATCCTTTATCGGTGTTCTTTTTTATGAATGCAATAGCCTCGTCTGCTTTTAGGCTTAATTGACCAACTACCCACTCGGGAGAATCGGGCTTCATCTTAAACATAAAACCTTCTGCGAATACTTTTTCCGTTTTTTCCATTTTACAAATATACTATAAATTTATTTCTTCATTAATCACCACTCTACTCATCTTCCATAGGTGGCGTTCGTTGTGAGTTATTTTGTGTCTGTTCATCAGCCTATCAAATAGAGTCTGCTTATCTGCCAAGTCTCCATAGACCTCGCTTGTTATTGTCTTACCTCCCTTAGTGGCGGTTACTTGGATTAAACCCCGCATACTATTTTTTAATTTCATTTTATTCTACTTTTACTATCGTGTTTTAAGTGGCAATTTCTGCAAAGTACTCTTAAATTATTTACATCCCAAGCAAGTTCTGAGCGTCTTGTCTTTTGCGCTTCGTCTACGCTTATAGTGTGGGAGCAGTCTAAATAAACACCGCTTGAAACTTCGCACTCTTCGCAGAAGTTGTAGCCGTATTCATAAAACTGCTCGTCTATTAGCATCTTCTTTGTTCTACTTACTAATTTGTCTATTTTGCTTTTAGAAATTCGCTCATCGTCAGAGGTGTAAAAGTGATTCATTTATTTTTGTCTTAAAATTGTCTACAACTTTATCGATTCCAACCTCGTGGATGTGTTCACTTATGGCGTGAAGCTCTACTAACTCCCTTATTTTAGCTTGTTGTTCTCCCATTTTAAATAGGTATTTCGCCAGCAATTCCTCATAAGTATCTAAGTCTACCGCTTGCTTATAGGCTAAGTTAACTAAATTGTCAAGATTTTGCAAATTCTTTGTCTGCTCTGTCTTCTCACCTTTGAATTTAGCAAGTTTAATCTTCATATCTCTAATAGAACGCTCCGCCTCTTTGCAGATTTCGGGCTTGTTTAATTTCTCTTTTGCTTCTTTGTCTGTCATTTCTTAATGTAGTTTAATAGGTGGCAAATAACGTCAACGGTGAAACCATTTCCAAGCATCTTATATCTTTGGCTTATGCTTACGTGGTTAGTGTAATCGTCTTTTACGGTTTGTAGCCTTTCGCATTCTATAGGCGTTAGTCTTCTTATTTTTGGTAAGTTAACAAAATAGCTTCTATCGCCTCCAAGATTAGCACACAGAGCGGGGCTTATTCCATCAGTATCATAAACTCTATTTTGTTGGTAAGGTTGTTGACCTCCGCTTTCTTTAGACTCGTTAATTTGTTTTACGTACCTCTCGCCTACCACTACTTGCCTACATTTACCACTTCTAACACCAAATCCCTTATAGTAACTTGCATCTATGGTAGTAGATTTTTCGTTATTTATGCTATCCGATATAAAGTCACCCATCTTATTATCTTCGTTACTCATATCGTAACACATAACTTGCTTCGGTTGCTTGTAATCCGTGGCATTTAAACAACCTACTTTTCCATCTAATCCATAAACCTCATCCCTATTACCCAATCTTGTATTCTCTTCTCCCTTTGTAGAACCTATTACGTTGCTATCCTTGGCAGTTATTTTAAATCTCTTTTGTATTTTATCACTTAAAATAAACCTTTCGTCTACCTCATCTTCTAAAATGTCCTTTAGTATAATGCCTTTGTCCTTTGGTTGCTCTATAATGCTTTCGGGAAATCCGAATAAACCCATAGGCTCTAATCCAATGTTAGTCCAATAAATCCGCTTGCGATTTTGAGCGGACACTAAAGAGGAGTTTATGTGTATTCCGTGTACTCCTATCGCCTTAGATAAAACCTTTTCCCAATGCTCTCCCATCTCTACGTTTTCAAGTATAAAGTAATTTGGCTTTACCTCGTTTAGCAGCCTCATATACTCCCAAAATAAATACGATTGACCTTCAAACTCAAAGCCTTCGTTTTTTAATTCTAAGTAATGGTCTAAAGTTACTATCTCTTGCTCATCTTTAGTCGACATTCCCTTACGCCTTCCCGCAAATGAGAACGACTGGCATGGCGAACCACCTATTAATAAATCAATATTAGGCAGAGAATAGCCATCTACACCTACAACGCTTCCGAGCTGCTTAGTATTTGGGTAATTAGCCATTGTTACCTTGATAGCGTAGTTATCTATCTCACTTGCAAAGTAGTTATCTACATTGATTCCGTTTCTTTCGAGTGCTTGCTGACCGCAAGACATCCCATCGAATAAACTTAGTACGTTCATATTAAAAAGGTGTGTCGTTAGTAGTTGCGAATATATCGTTAATGGGGTCTTTTACAAATTCATCAGTAGCGTAAGCGTATTTTTTGGTGTTATGCACGTGGTCAAACTCATAAAACCTTTGAGTAGCCCAATCAATATGAAGTATACACTCTCCAAGCTCACCATAGTATTTAGGTTTAACCTTGTCTACGGTTATCTTATACGGTTGGTGGTTGTCTTTTGACTCTTTATGAACTACCACTATGTTTCTTCCGTTATTATTCCACTCAGAGCCTCCCATTAAATCGTATACGCTCGGCTTCTTAACGCTGCCATCTTTAACTTGCTTGGGATCAGGGTTTTTAGGGTGAATAATTATGAATGAATGCATCTTATTTATATCCATAAATCGGTTACGTAGCGAAAGTATCTTACGTAAATAGTCTGCGTTAGTTGGTTCGCCTTTATGTGCCAAATAATTCCAAGAGTCTATAACTGCTGAGTCACATTTGTTTTCTTTTGCATAGTTCCAAAAGGCTTCGGGTTCGATGTTATGCTCTGCGGAAATAAATTTAAAGCTATCGCAAAGTGTAGTAGAGTATTTTGCTATGTCTTTTTCTGTGATAGAGTTTGGATAGTTCTTTTCAAAGGTCTTCCCACTTAGCTTATGCATAAGATTTGAGATTACCTCGGTGTCCGAACCATCATCGGGCATATAAACGCAATGTCTCCAACCTTGATTTAAAGTAAGACCCATCATTATTTCCTTTAAAAAAAGAGATTTACCAAAGAAAGGATATCCCGTTATGTCGGTACATCCACCTTTAACAAATGTTAACTGACTATCGAATGAGTTTAAACCTATTTTACTACCTTCGGGTAATCCGTTTTTGTGTAGAGACATAAGTTGGTCAAGTATTTCGCTGCTCGATTTTATCATAGTATTTGAGTTTTAATTTTATAATCTCCCATATTTACAAATCTCTCTAATTTATCGGGGCGAGTAATGAACTCAAGAGTAATATACTTGTAATTTGACTCGATATGGTGTGGGTCTTTACTGGCGTTAGTGATAGCTTTTATTATATCCTCTTTGGTATAGCCTTCTTTAAGTCTTTGCTTTAATTGGGTCTTGGCTTTAGTTGGTATAACCCTCGCTTGTTTGCCTAAAATAGAGTTAAACAGACTTAGCAGTTTACTGCTATCTATTTGTTGCTCTTCTTCTTTCTCTTTCTCTTTCTCTTTCTCTTGTACCGAAGGGGCTTGGCTACCCCCTTGCGTACCCCCTTGGCTACCCCCTTCTATAGGCTCTATTATACCCCCATCAATAGGGTTACCTAATAGGTCAGTTTTCATTTTTTGCTTATAGCCGCTTACGCTCTGCTCAATAGAGTGGCGTTGGCTTTCATAACAAATATTCACAATAAAATTTAACCCATTAGGGTCTTCATCTGTAAATTGCTTGTTAAGGATAGCGAGTAAAAAATTAAGCTTGTCTTTGTCGTTGCCTAATTCATTAAGTACATCGTAGTAACTTCTTAAAAAGTTAAACGCTTTTCTTTTGGTTGGTTTTTTTGCCATTACGTATCACGGTTTTTTTTAGGTATAGAAGGGTAGGTCGTGATACATTTTTAAGATGTCCTACCCCTATACCAAATATCTTTAGGTTAAAATAATGTATCACGCAGCAAAAATATAAATACAATCCAATAAAAAAAATAAATTTGTAAATGGTTATAATTTTAAGCGACCTTCCGAAGATAAGTTTAAATAAATGGTATGCGGGAATGCATTGGACTAAGCGTAAACAAATAAAGGATGCGTATACGCTAATAGTTAAGAGCCAATTTAAAGACGTTCTCCCCGCCTCTAATAGCTACGATACT